>Ga0172379_10007726_pt1 | contig 13846 bp, 10 predicted proteins | sample GrowelOW334metaG_FD_119756 | JGI IMG/M metagenome (GOLD analysis project Ga0172379, IMG submission 119756) | Groundwater microbial communities from an aquifer near a municipal landfill in Southern Ontario, Canada - Groundwater well OW334 metaG | ecosystem: Environmental > Aquatic > Deep... | reverse complement strand
TATTGTCCCAGTTGCTGTTTTCGTGATCAAGGTGATTGACAACAAAAATCAGCGGTTTGTGAAATTTTTCGGCATTCCTGTTGGCAATTTCGGTTCCAACTTCTACGCCGTTGACAGCATTAAAAACGAGTAAGCCTGTCGCTGCGACACTCAGGGCGGGAATTACCCCTCCAACGAAATCGTCCATCCCGGGAGTGTCGATGATGTTAATCTTGCATCCCTCAAATTCAGTGTAAAGAACAGTTTCATGAACAGAGTTGCCATACTCTTGCTCCACGAGGTTATAATCTGACGCAGTATTCTTGCTTTTGACATCTCCTCTGCGGTTAATAATCCCACCCTCGAAGAGCATGGCTTCTACAAGGGTGGTTTTCCCAGCGCCCGAGTTTCCGAGCACTGTAATGTTCCTAATTTCATTCGTTTGATATACCTTCATAACAAAAAATTTATATAAAATTATCTGGTTGTTTAGAAAACTTATATTCAATGCCTTCAAAAATAGAAATTATTTAAAATGGTACGACCATCTGTAGAATGTTCGATTTTCGATTTTCGATTTTCGATTTTCGGAAAATTTGTAAATAACCTGATATCAATGAAATGCACTACTCTCTAATCGGCATGAAGTGGAATTTCATGTTACTAAACATGTTATGGACTTTTAAACATATTTAAAGCGCAAATTTTAAGTTGTCTTTCACTTAACAGGCAAGATCCTGATAAATTTTGCATATTTGCATGTAACCAATCCGGATTTTACCTGATGCCACGATTCCCGTTTTACAAACAATTGGATGCCATGGATTGCGGACCCTCCTGTTTAAGGATGATCGCAAAATACTATGGTAAAAATATTTCATTGCAAACGATTCGCGAAAGGAGTTTCCTGACACGGGAGGGAGTATCATTTCTTGGATTGTCGGATGCAGCAGAGTCGATGGGAATGCGGTCGGTTGGGGCAAGGATTGGCTTTCAGCAACTTTCTGACGAAATACCTCTTCCTGCAGTTGTCCATTGGAAGAATGAGCATTTTGTCGTTGTTTATGGAGTTAAAGGAGGGAAAGTGCAGGTCGCTGATCCGGCCTTTGGATTAATCAGTTACAGGAAAGAGGAGTTTCTAAAAGGGTGGTGTGGTATTACCGACGAAAAGAGTGCGAAAGGTCTTGTTCTTATTATTGAACCTACTCCGGATTTTTATCAGTTACAGGATGAAAAAATAGATAAATCGTCCTTTACGTTTCTGTTCTCCTATTTCAGGAACCAGAAAAAATTCTTGTGGCAGCTTCTGCTCGGACTGCTTTTGGGGAGTCTGTTTCAGTTGATCTTTCCACTGCTTACCCAGTCAATGGTCGATGTGGGAATCAACAATCAGGATATTGGATTTGTTACCCTGATACTGATCGCCCAATTGATCCTGTTTGTATCCCAAATGACTGTTGAGTTTTTCAGAGGGTGGATCCTTCTTCATTTGACTACCCGATTAAATATTTCCCTTATTTCAGATTTCCTCATCAAGTTGATGAAGCTCCCGATTTCCTACTTCGACACCAAGATGATTGGTGATCTGTTGCAGCGAATTGGAGATCATACAAGAATTGAGAATTTCATTACCAACCAAACCCTGACCGTGCTATTTTCGATGGTCAATCTGTTTGTTTTCTCCATCGTACTGGCGCTTTACAGCTGGACGATCCTTCTCATCTTTCTCCTTGGAAGTGTGCTCTATGTGGCCTGGATCGTCCTGTTTTTAAAGAGAAGGAGAGAGTTGGATTTTCATCGTTTCAGGCAACTGTCAGAAAATCAGGCAAAATTGATTGAGCTTATTACAGGCATGCAGGAGATTAAACTGAACAATTGTGAAAAACAGAAACGATGGGAATGGGAAAGAATTCAGGCCAGACTTTTTAAAGTGAATATTCGTCGTCTAACTTTAAGTCAGACCCAAACCATTGGTTCCTCCTTTATTAATCAACTTAAAAATATTCTCATCAGTTTTCTTGCGGCGAAGCTCGTGATTGATGGGCACATTACCCTGGGAGCGATGGTTGCAGTTTCCTACATCATAGGACAGATGAATGCGCCATTAACCAATTTGATGGAGTTCATACAGAACGCTCAGGATGCGAAAATATCATTGGAACGGTTCAATGAGATTCATCTGAAGAAGGATGAAGAGCGCAAGGAGGAGAATAAATTGGTCCATCTTCCTGAAAACAGGGAAATATCATTAAAAGATGTAACCTTTCAATATGAAGGTCCTCGGTCTCCAAAAGTTTTAAAAGAGATCACTCTGGATATTCCTGTCAACCAAACAACGGCCATTGTCGGCATGAGCGGAAGCGGAAAGACAACGCTGATCAAATTGTTACTGGGCTTTTACCCGCCGGTTTCTGGTTCTGTATCGATCGGTGGAACCAATCTGGATCTGTTTTCAACCTCTATGTGGCGCGAAAAATGCGGAGTTGTGATGCAGGATGGGTTCATCTTTTCTGACACTATTCTTAATAACATAGCCGTTGGTGTCGATACGATTAATAAGGAAAGAGTTATGGAGGCAGTCAGGATGGCTAATATCGGAGAGTACATCGAGTCGTTGCCAATGGGATACCATACTAAAATTGGTCAGGAGGGGGCAGGTCTTAGCCAGGGGCAGAAGCAAAGGATCCTTATTGCACGAGCTGTATACAAAAATCCGGGGTTTCTGTTTTTTGATGAAGCCACCAACGCATTGGATGCCAACAACGAGAAAGTGATTATGGAGAATATGAATGAATTCTACAAAGGCCGGACTGTTGTGGTAGTAGCGCATAGGCTGAGTACGGTAAGGAATGCCGATCAGATTGTTGTACTCGACAAGGGAGAAATTGTTGAACGGGGCAAGCATGAAGAGTTGATCAAACTGAGGGGCAGCTATTGGCATCTGGTAAAGAATCAACTGGAGTTGGGCGCATAAGATCCTAATTCTCAATAAAATTTGTTTTTAAGTTATGTTCAAACTGATTTAGGGCAATTTTGCCTGCACACCCATATAAATTTTGTTACTTTATCTCTTTATTTTAGAAATAGTAATTAAATATGACTGATAATCTCGAACTGGAAAAAACTCTTTGGCAAGCAGCGGATAAACTCCGCAATAACATGGATGCGGCCGAATATAAACATGTAGTGCTTGGGCTCATTTTTCTGAAATATATTTCAGATGCTTTTAGTGAACTTTATTCTAAACTGGAAGCAGAGAAAGACCAGACAGGTGCTGATCCAGAAGATAAGGACGAATATACTGCAGAACGGGTTTTTTATGTACCGCCTTCTGCACGTTGGAAATGGTTACAAGGCAGAGCAAAGCTGCCTACCATTGGTAATGACATTGACGATGCCATGGATTCCATTGAGAAAGACAATCCAAGTTTAAAAGGTGTTCTGCCAAAGGATTATGCCCGGCCAGCTTTAGACAAACAAAGATTGGGTGAGATTATTGATATGATAGGCTCAATTTCACTGAACAAGAATGGTGAAAACAAAGGCACAGACATTCTCGGTGATGTCTATATGTATTTTCTAGGCCAATTTGCCGATGCTGAAGGGAAAAAGGGAGGGCAGTTTTGGACACCGCAACCCATCGTAAAACTTTTGGTGGAAATGCTTGCACCCGAACCCGAAAAACGTGTGTATGATGGTTGTTGCGGAAGCGGTGGGATGTTTGTCCAAAGCGAAAAGTTCATTGAACTGCACGAACACCGCAAAGGGAAAATATCCATCTTCGGACAAGAGAGTAATTCGACAACCTATAAATTGGCTAAAATGAATTTAGCCATTCGCGGGATTGATGCAACGATAGAGTTGGGCGATACCCTGATGAATGACAAATTCCCTGAATTAAAAGTGGATTATGTAATTGCCAATCCTCCTTTTAATGTGAGTGATTATAACATCAACAAAGCCGAAACTCACAAGTGGAAATACGGTATTCCACCCACAGGAAATGCCAATTACGCCTGGCTGCAACATTTTGTAAGCAAGTTAGCGCCTTACGGTACGGCAGGTATTGTATTGTCGAACGGAAGTATGAGCAGCGAAATTGCCACCGAAGGTCAAATCAGAAGGGAAATGATTGAGGCCGATTTGGTGGATTGCATGGTGGCATTGCCTTCGCAATTGTTTTACAATACTCAAATTCCAGCCTGCTTGTGGTTTTTGGCTCGGAATAAAACCAATGGGAAACTCCGAAACCGGACCAATGAGATTTTATTTATAGATGCCCGCGAAATGGGTTCAATGATTAGCCGAAAGCAAAAGGAATTCACGGAAGATGACATTGCCGTAATTTCAAATACCTACCACCAGTGGCGTGGAAAGGAATGGCAGGAGAAATACAAAAATATACCTGGTTTTTGTAAATCGGCAAATATTCAGGAGATCAGAAAGAACAATCACATCCTTACTCCGGGTCGTTACATCGATTTTAAAGAAGCAGAAGACGATGGGGAAGTATTTGACGATAAGATGAAACAGTTGACGAAAATACTTAAAGTGCAAATGCTAAAAGCTTCAGAATTGGACAATTCAATAAAAGAAAATCTGAGCAAAATAGGATTCTCAATTTAGCTTACGATATGAGTAAAAAAATATTTATTAGTCATTCCGTAAAAGACAAAGAAATTGCAAATGCATTTGTTGATGTAATTCTTCAAAACGCATTAAGCGTTCCGATCTCCGAAATAGTTTGTGTTTCAGCGGATGGAATGAAAATTAAGTCTGGTGATGACTGGAGAGATTCAATCAAAAAGAATATACTAAGTGCAAAAATCAACTTCTTACTAATTACTCCGAATTACAAAGAAAGTGAAGTTTGTATGAACGAAATGGGTGCAGTATGGATGACTGATTCAATTGTTCTGCCTTTAATTTTTGATCCAATTAATATTAAGACGGTAGGTGTAATTCAAGAACCCAATCAAATTGAAAAATTACTGGATGAAAAAAGTTTAGACAGAATTAAAGACATAGTTCAAGAAGAACTTCAAATTCCTAATTCTCAAATTAAAAGTGATCGATGGACTTCAAAAAAGAAGGAATTTCTGGTTCGAGTAAAAAAGTATATTGAAAACAATCCATTTGTAACGCCAATTGATAGAAATATTTTCGATCAATTACTACAGGAAAAGGACGATTTGGAAAAAACAATTGAAGGTTTAATAGAAGAAAAAGCAGAACAGGAAGTTTTAATTACTGAATTAAAACAAGCAAAAGATAAATCAGCGGTAGCCGCTATCATAAAGAAACACAAGAATACCTCTCAATTTGATGAATTTGAAGGGTTATGTACTTCTGTAGGTCAGTTATTAAATAAACAAGATTCAATCATTAACGGGATAATCTTTAAGTCATATTCCGGGAAGAAAATAGATATAAGTTGGGAAGGGAATAGTGCTGAATTAGATGAAGCATTTGCCCACGATTATATTAATGAAGATCTGGAAATAGAATGGGATACAACGCATGAAATGCGTAAAATTAGCAATGCTTTGGATAAAGTTTCGACATTTCTTGATTCAAAGTTAAATTCAGATTTTTATGATGCTTTTCAAGAAAAATATCATTGCCCTTTGAAAATGAATAATTTAGGATTTTGGCAAGAAGTATTTAAAGCCAATGTAACGTTTAACTAGTATGAGCTATAAACTAAAAACATTAATCGTTTTTGACTCTAATTCCCTTCGGAGTACCGATGCAAGGGAAGTGGCATATAGCTTTTTTGCCTTTGGCCGTCCATTTCAGGAGATTGAAAAATTTATTCTTGAAAATAAACTCTCCGAAGATATCCATATTGCAATACCAAGCTGGGCTATTGAGGAATTGAAAGACCAGAAGCAAAGGCAGTATAAAACCGATATTGTTGAGTTTCAGAGATTAGCCAAACGACTTTCCGGATTACCTCACATTCCGGAAATTACATTACCGGAGATTGAATTTGATTGTGCCGCATACGTTGTAGAAAAAGCTCAGGAATATCTTGCCACAAAGGCAATAAGATTGTTGGAGATAAAAGAAGAAATCGCCAACACCGTTCTGCGAAACATGATGGTTAGAGTGATGAAAGACGAAAATAAAAAAGCACCTTTTGCTCATTCCGGGAAGTACAAAGACGCAGGTTTTAAGGATAATGTGGTTTGGGAGAGTTTAATGAATTTTCAAGATGTAAAAAATTATGATAAAGTTTTCTTTCTGAGCAGGGATGGAGATTTTAAAAACTGTGAGGTTGAATTCAGGGAGAGATGGCAACGCCATATTTCCATATTGAAAGATGAGAACAATGTCCTAGTTGAAATCAAGAAAGACTATGAAAATTACATTAATGAAAGAGTCATTCATGATTTTGCTCAAACAGAGTATTTCAGAGATTACCTATATGATGAACTGAAAGTAAAATCCGTGATTCTGATTGATAGTAAAGAATATGCCATTGAGAACTTTGTCATAATAGACACTTGTAAAAATGCCAACCGATTGCCACCTGATGAAGACGGAACAGAAAACATAAAGATTTCTTCCGAAATAAGAATTTTCTTTACTGGTAAGGGTGAGAAAAAAGAACAATTAGTGTCTGCGACAACCTTGCTTTGGGATGATGAAAGTAAGGATATCCAACCACCAACAGAATTTGATTTTGAATTATCATGACAGAATGGAAAACATATAAACTCAGTGAAGTTGCTGAAATTAAATACGGCAAAGACCATAAATATCTTGCTGATGGCAACATACCTGTTTATGGTTCAGGTGGGGTAATGAGATATGCTGATAAAGCTTTATATGAAAATGAATCGATCCTAATTCCTCGAAAAGGAACTTTGAGCAACTTGTTTTACATAGATAAGCCATTTTGGTCGGTTGACACTATGTTCTATACAAAAATTAAAGATGGAACCAATGGAAAGTTTCTTTTCTATCTTTTAAAAACAATGGATTTGGCTTCAATGAATGTTGGTTCAGCCGTTCCTAGTTTAACTACAGAGATTTTGAATAAGATTGAAATTAATTTACCAGATATAGAAACTCAAACCGAACTCTCTTCAATCCTCTCTACCCTCGACGACAAAATTGAACTCAACCTCCAAATGAACCAAACTCTCGAAAACATGGCACGATTCATTTTCAAAGAGTGGTTTGTAAACACTGAAAAAGCAGCTATCTCAAACTACATCCTTTTTAATCCAAGTTTAAGTATCAAAAAAGATTCCCATGTCAAATATGTAGAAATGAAAGATATACCACAGTCTGGTTTTTCTATAAATTCATATGTGATAAGACCTTTTTCTGCGGGTTCAAAGTTTCAAAACTTCGATACTTTATTTGCCAGAATAACTCCCTGCTTAGAGAACGGCAAAACAGGTTTAGTCGATTTCCTGTCAAACGAAGAAATAGGATTTGGTTCAACTGAATTTATTGTGATGAGAGCCAAACAAGATATTAGTCCATTCTATGTTTGTCTTTTGGCAAGAGATGATAATTTTAGAGAATTTGCTAAAAAGAGTATGGTTGGTACATCAGGTCGACAAAGGGTACAAACTGATTTATTAAATTCATTTGAAGTGTCAAAAGTTGATTATAATAAAATGACAGATTTTAATGTAATTGTTGAGAGTTTATTTAAAAAGGTAAAAAGGAATTCAGAAGAAAACCAAACCCTCACTCAACTTCGTGACAATCTTTTGCCTAAATTAATGACGGGAAAAATTGAAGTAAAAGCATGACCGAATTAAGCAACATTAACAATACTTTTGAGAGCTATCAGCAGTTGATCTCTTTTTATGAGGAGCACAGGGATAAGCAATTTCAGGTTATCCCATTGTCGTTTTCCAGTTGGTTCGCAGCCAATATGTGCTCTGCATTGGCCGGTTTACTTGATAAACTTTCAGAGAATTTTAATGAGGTCAAAATACATCACATCCCTCCTTTGGTCGAAACTATATTGCAGAAAAACCAATTCCTTTCCTATTTTGGGCAACCACGAATAGACGACAACTACCATACTACCATCCGGTTTCTGAAACTGAAACCAACAGATGGTAAATACTTTAACAGCTATATTTTTCATGAATTGCTCGGGCGAGCGGAATTGCCTCAAATGTCGGAAATGGTAAAAGGGAAAATGGCCGAAGCCATCTACGAAATTTTTGTCAATGCCCAAATCCACAGCGAAACCCCGAACATATACACTTGCGGACAGTTCTTCCCCCGCGATAACAAGATCGAGTTTACCATCACCGACATTGGAATTGGTTTTAAGAATAAGATTAATCGGCGGTTTAACTCAAACTTATCTTCAACCCAAGCCATTCTTTGGGCGACTCAGGACCGAAATACCACCAAGGAAGGTATTCCAGGTGGTATTGGGCTGGCCATACTCAAGGAGTTTATCGAAAAAAACAGGGGCAAAATGCAGATCATCAGCGATGATGGTTTTTATCAAATTGACCGTCTGGGTGAACAAACAAGACTTTTTAATGGTATATTCCCCGGCACAATTGTAAATTTGCAATTCAGGACAGACGACCACTCGTCTTACATCTTAACTGAAGAAGTCGAAAAAGATAATATATTCTAGTATAACACTATGGAAAAGATTACCATTAGCATCGTAAATACTGTAGGCAGCTCGTTTTGTGTTGAAGCAGAAGACGGACAAAAGGTATTTGAACTGATCAAAAAAGCTCTTGGAGAAAAGAAAAAGATCAGTCTCTCATTTTTAAATGTGGAGATGCTCACTACTGCATTTCTGAATACGGCAATTGGTCAGTTATACAACGTTTTTTCGGAAGAAGAAATAAAAAGCAGTTTGTCGCTTGAGCATTTAACTCCCAGCGGTGCTGTTTCACTGAAAAGGGTTGTTGAGACTGCAAAACTGTATTACAAAAACCCCGATGCAATGCAGGATAGTATCAACGAAATTCTGGGGGTTTAAGTTATGGCAGCAAGGTACTCACTTCACAACATTCCTGAATTGCAGGGGCGAAAGGTCTTTTTCGATGCCAATGTGCTGATCTATATATTCTGGCCAACAGGTTCGTTTCGATGGGAAAGCAATTATTCTTCCGCTTTTGGTAGTTTGCTGCGCAGCGACAACGAATTAGTTGTTGATTTTATTGTTATTTCGGAAGTCATTAACAGGGCTATACGAATTGAGTACGAAAAACATCTCACCTCTAACAATCTTGAAAAGAAAGGTTTTTCTTATAAAAACTATCGTGATAGCGCTGAAGGACTGGATGCATTAGCCGATATTTACCTGATCGTTAAGGAAAACATTTTGCAAACCTTCTCCGTTCGGGGCAAAGCGTTTTCGAAAGAAGAGATAGAGTCCTTTTTACAGGTTGAATCTTTAGATTTAATGGATAAAGCTATAATTCCAATTTGTAAAGAAAACGATTGCATTCTGCTTACCCACGACCGCGATTTTTTATCAGCCGACATTGACATAATATCATCAAATCCCGTTCTATTTCGGAACTAATGCACACCATCACTGAAAATGATATAGAACAAATTGCCCTCAGCTACCTGAAAAGTTTGGGATATACTCACGTGTGGGGGCCCGACATTTCGCCTGATGGTGATCATCCCGAAAGGCAATACAATCAGGTCGTTCTGATAACCCGTTTACGTGATGCCATTGATAAACTCAATCCCACCATAACCCAGGATGCCAAAGACGATGCCTTAAAAAAAGTATTGCGAATAGAGTCGCAAGGCCTTGCTTTTCATACCGAAACCAATGAAATATTCCATAAATATCTAACCGAAGGTATCGATGCAGAAGTTCGTACTCCTAATGGTATTCGCGGAGAAAAAGTAAATCTAATTGATTTTAATCAACCCGAACAAAACGAATTTTTAGCCATAAATCAATATACTGTTATTGAAGGAAACCAGAACAAACGCGCTGATATCATTTTATTTATCAATGGATTACCTTTGGTAGTGATTGAAATAAAAAATGCCACCGATGAGAATGCTACCATAAAATCAGCGTTCCGCCAGTTGCAAACTTACAAACAAACTATTTCTTCCCTTTTTGCCTATAATGAACTACTTATAGTAACCGATGGGTGGGATGCTTTATGTGGAACCATTACCAGCGATTGGGGTCGATTTATGAGTTGGAAAACAAAAGACGGATGTACCACTGCCGACACTTTACATCCTCAGATGGAAGTGATGTTCATGGGCATGATAAACAAACAAACCCTGTTGGATTTAATACGACACTTTATCGTCTTCGAAAAGAGCAAAGAGAAAACTTTAAAAAAGGCAGCAGCCTATCATCAATATTATGCCGTAAACAAAGCGGTAACAACAACTCAAAAAGCAGCAGCCGAAGCTGGTGACCGCAGGGCAGGAGTAGTATGGCATACACAAGGTAGTGGTAAGAGCTTGAGTATGGTATTTTATACCGGTAAATTGGTTTTGGCTTTAGACAATCCGACTATTGTGGTACTTACCGATCGCAATGATTTGGACGATCAACTTTTTGAAATTTTTACGAATTGTCAGCAGCTTCTAAGGCAGGAACCTCAACAAGCCGAAGATAGGAGACATTTGAGAACTCTGCTAAATGTTGTTTCAGGTGGTATTGTCTTCACGACTATTCAGAAGTTTATGCCAATAGTGGAAGATATTATTCAATCTGATAAGATCGTTAGTGAACCGGGTGTTGAATTCATTGGCGCCGATATAAAAGCACTTAGTTATCGGAAAAATATAGTAGTAATAGCCGATGAAGCCCATCGCAGCCAATACGATTTTATTGATGGCTTTGCCAAACATTTGCGGGATGCTTTACCCAATGCATCATTCATTGGATTTACTGGTACACCCATTGAGAGTACTGACCGAAATACACAAGCTGTATTTGGTAACTATGTTGACATTTATGATATTCAGCAAGCAGTAATAGATCGGGCAACTGTTCCTATCTTCTATGAGAGCCGATTAGCTAAAGTCTATTTTGCTGAAGATGAAAAAGTCAAACTGGATGAACAGTTTGAAGAACTTACCGAAAGCGAAGAACTTACCAACAGGCAGCAATTAAGGACTAAGTGGACAAGATTGGAAGCTGTTGTCGGCAATCCCAATCGAATCAGTAAAATAGCTGATGATTTAGTTTATCACTTCGAGCAACGCCATGCAGTTTTAAACGGTAAGGCAATGATCGTTTGCATGAGCCGGAGAATTTGTGTAGAGTTATATGAAGCCATCATCAACCTAAGACCTGAATGGCACAATGATGAAGATGATAAAGGAAATTTGAAAGTTGTCATGACCGGTTCATCCAGCGACCCTTTGCATATGCAAGCTCATATTCGCAATAAATCAAAAAGGAAAGCAATAGGTGAACGTCTTAAAAATCCGCTTGATGACCTGCAACTTGTGATCGTTCGCGATATGTGGCTCACTGGCTTTGATGCTCCTTGTTTGCATACGTTGTATGTAGATAAACCCATGCGAGGACATAGTTTAATGCAGGCTATTGCACGGGTCAACCGGGTTTTTAGCGAAGGTAAAGCAGGTGGTTTGGTTGTTGATTATTTAGGAATAGCACAAGAGCTAAAACATGCTTTGGCTGAATATACTGCAAGCGGTGGCGAGGGCAAACCAACGTTAGACCAGGAACTGGCAGTTGCTAAAATGTTGGAATTGTTCGAAGCCATCGAATACCAGTTAAGGCATTTCGACTGGAAAAAATTCTTTATTCTTTTGCCGGAAGAAAAACTGAGATTCATTCCAATCATCGTTGATTATATTTTTAGTCAGGAAAATGGAGAGCAAAGCTTTATTGAAAATACAAAGAACTTGCTTAAAGCCTTTGCAATTTCTGTGCCTCACGAAAAGGCAATTGCTATTCGTGACTATGTAGCATTATTCCAGGCCATCAAATCAAGATTGGTGAAAATATCGGACTATAACGAAGGTGGTAAAAGCGATGAAGAAATTGATACTGCCATCAAACAGATTATTTCTGAAGCTATTACAGCCGACAAAGTAATTGACATATTTGATGCAGCAGGGATTAAAAAACCAAGTATTGAAATTCTGGATGAAGGCTTTCTACAAGAGCTGAAAGACTTGCCTCAAAAGAATTTAGCGGTTGAATTATTGAAGAAATTACTCAAAGACGAAATCAAGAAACGGACAAAAATCAATCTGGTAGAGAGCAAAAAGTTTTCGGAAATGCTGGAAGAAGCTATCAAACGTTATCACAACGGAATGATAGACACGGTTGAGTTTTTGGAAAAAGTATTGATACCATTCGCGGAACAAATAAAATCCGCAGACAAAAGAGGTGAAAAACTCGGGCTAGATTACAGAGAATATGCTTTTTACACCGCATTGGAAGTAAACAATAGTGCAGTAGCCATCCTTGGCGATGAAACGCTCAAACACATTGCTCAGGAACTGCTTAAAACTGTTCGCAATAACACCACTATCGATTGGACAATTAAGGAAAGCGTGCAATCTGCCTTACGCCGAAATGTTCGACGAATTTTGCGTTTACATGGTTATCCCCCCGACCTTCAGGAAAAAGCAGTTGAGACGGTATTAGCTCAAGCAAAAATGCTAGCAGAAAATTTTTTGAAGGCAGGAAATGAGGATCAAAAGGTAATCTATTGAAATCTTCAATTAATTTTTGAAGTATGTCGAAAAAGATTGATGAAATAGAACTTCACAGCAAGGAAGTCCAGGATCTCATGGGAAGAATGCCTTCCTGGTTGATCAGGAATGGAATTGTTATGGTGATACTTCTCTTGATGATGCTTGTTGTTGGCAGTTGGGTATTTAAGTACCCTGATGTTATCATTGCTCCGGTTGTGGTTACTGCAACGCCAAACAATCCAACTACTTTCGTCGGTTGTATTCAGCTAAAAATGAATCTTTCGGGAAAGGTTCAGGTTGGTCAGCGTGTTAATCTTAAGTTTGCCAATTATCCCTATATGGAGTATGGTGTCGTCAAAGGTGTCGTTGGCAAAATATCTTCAGTTCCTAACGGGGATTCCTATGCCCTGGAGGTAAATCTTCCCGGCAAGATGGTTTCAACATTCGGAAAAAAATTTGAATTTCAGCAGGAGCTTAAGGGCACTGCAGAGATCATTATGGAGGACCGAAGGTTGCTGGATCGGATTCTTCATCCGGCTGTGAAATATTAATGTGAAAATTGGGAAATTGGGAAATGTGAAAATTGGGATTGGAGCTAGCCTGGTTTAGCCGCTCATTTGGCAAAAACTATTATCGATTTAGTGAAGAGAGGCCCTCCATTTCCACATTTTCACATTTTCACATTTCCCAATTTTCACATTCTGATCGTCAAATAGTCGCGTACCAGTAATCCTGGTGAAAATCACTTTTTTTTAAAGTTGTAGTGTTTTTTCCAAAGAAATGTGTACTTTTGCAGTCCATTTTGGAGAAGTTTTGCACTGTAATAAGGTATTAGATTGCAGAACTTACGGGGAATTGCGAGATTTCCCCGGGAGGATTATGTGTGTATTTTATATTCAAATTTAAAAAACGTTTATGCCTACTATTCAACAGTTAGTACGTAAGGGGAGAGTAAATATCGAAGACAAAAGTAAGTCTCCGGCATTGAGCTCTTGTCCGCAGCGTAGGGGTGTATGTGTACGTGTTTACACAACGACGCCCAAGAAGCCGAATTCGGCTATGCGGAAGGTTGCCAGGGTAAGGTTAACCAACGGCAAAGAGGTGAATGCCTATATTCCGGGTGAAGGACACAATTTGCAGGAGCACTCCATTGTTCTTGTTCGCGGTGGTCGTGTAAAAGACCTTCCGGGTG
>Ga0172379_10007725_pt1 | contig 13846 bp, 14 predicted proteins | sample GrowelOW334metaG_FD_119756 | JGI IMG/M metagenome (GOLD analysis project Ga0172379, IMG submission 119756) | Groundwater microbial communities from an aquifer near a municipal landfill in Southern Ontario, Canada - Groundwater well OW334 metaG | ecosystem: Environmental > Aquatic > Deep... | reverse complement strand
TGACGAGAACGATGAGGACGATGAGCATCCACTTGAGATAAGGATGCTTTTCGCCGAAGGTGGGATTTTCAGTAGACATGACAGAAACCTCGAGTTGTGACGTTGGTGGGAATCCCCTGCGAGAACAATTGACTGAAATAGTCGTTCGTTTCCGGGGCGCCTAGACTCATCGAGTGATGAGACCAAACGTCCCGGAAACGTGACTTAAAAAAAACCTTAATAATACTGTAATTACCTAATGATTCTAATTTTCCTCCAAGTGCGTAATACCTGTAGCCAGGAAGATGAGGCGCTCAACCCCGAAGGGGAGACCTGTTCTTACCATGCCACAGGACTACTCACTTGGATGCCGAATTTTCAAGGGACAGGAAAAATGCAGGAGAATAAAGACTGGAATAGTTAGATTAATTTGCGATGTGTTGTGCTTCGATATTGAGCATTATTGTTGGAGGTTTTTACATATCAATCCACACAAAGGAGAGCAATATTACAACATGATTCATTTTTTGTCAATACCAATTCCATAAAATATTCTTTAACAGGTTATTTTATTCAACAAATGGTGCCTATATTAGACTGATCGAATTATTTGCTTAGGGCGTCTGCCATGATGACGCCCATGGGGACTGCTAAATCCGTACTGTAAGTCGTCTCTTTTCTGCCCCCGCGATTGATGGATTCCGTAGGTTTATTCGCGGCTTGACAGGCAATAAAAGTGGCATCGCCCTTGACTGCAACGACACAGGCGGCATTATTTTTGTTGCCCTTCAAACATGTTTGATCTCTACTGTGAGAATCGGTCACGCAGGCGGTTCCTGTTTTTGCCCCATCCACTTTTCCTTGTAAGGCTATTGCTGTTCCCGGTTTTGGCTTTTCCCCTAATCCCGCCTTTGTCATCTCGAGTGGCCATTTTAACATGGGGGCTGTTTTTCCTCCTTGTCCCATTTTTTGAGCACAATCGATGGCCTTAGCAGATGGTTTTTTAGGTTGAATGGTATGAACCTGCCCATCCCGAGTCGTATAAGAATAAAGGGTGTGGGATTCGCCCAAGGCTTGCCCTGTGTAGGCGGCATGCATCAAATCCAACATGCTTTCCGGGGCCGGGGAAACACTCCAACTCCCCAGTGCGGCGAAATCAAGTTCATCCGTAATTTTCCCGTTTTCTCCCTCCTCTTTTTTATTCAAGTATATAGGAGGGGGAGTGCCGTAACAGCTCATTAATTCACGTATAAACTGATGGTCTACCCCCAATTTTCGCGCATCATCGATGATTCCTCGCTGAGACAGCGTGAGATGCTTATGAAAAGAATCTAAGAAAGCAATCCTGGGGTCTACTAAAAGAGTTTCTCCTGTTACAAGAGTTGGGGCAGCGCCTGAGTCTGCCTCTGCTTTAGCTTTTTCAATTTCATTTTCGCGCTTGGCCAGCCCTGCTGCGAGTGTTATTTTCCCCATGGATCCCGGATTGAGTGGTGTTTTTTTTCTCTGAAAAAATTCGCCATCCGTATAATACGCCCACACGCTCCCGTCAGGCCCTTCCACAACAATAAAGGGGTGGGCTTGGGGCCCCACTTTCCCTGCCATGGAATCAGCGGCCTCTTTTGCCGCTCTTTGTAACTTCTCGCGTACGGTGAGCACCATTTCTACGACATTGCCCCTAAAATCTTCCCCTTCTATTTCTGTAAGTTCATCCACCGCTTGTAAAAGGGGGATTCTAAATTCGGGGGCAAGGTTTACGGAAGATTTGACTTGTTGTGGTTTTGGTAAAGGCTTAGCATTCTAAATTTGACCTAGGACGGATGCATAGTCTTTCTTACCAATAACGCCTTGTCTGTAGAGATTTGTGCCGGGGATTGAGGCTCTTTCTTCAATTTCGCTCCATCGAGTTTCCGTGGAATCCCATGGAAGATTATGAAGGGCGGCCAATACCATTTGATGCCCGGTATCCAGTCTGGGGTCGTTGATTCCACTGAAACCCCAGTACAGACGCACAAAGCGTTCCACGCCTTCTGCGTCGGGAGCCAAATAAGCATAGGTGGCGTTGAGGGCCATGATTTGAGGGGCTGTCAGCTTTTTTTTGGAATTGTCCGTTTTTTTTGCAAGGCCTATCCCACATGCAAAGTCTTCCATTTTATAAACCAGTGCGTTTTCGCTGGTTTTTAATGCTTTTCCTGATTTTATTGAATAAAGTTGTGCTCCCCATTTCATCCAATCTTTAGCCAACCAAAATTTTCTGGCTTCGGGCAATTTTTGTTCTTTAAATCCGGCCCTCATAGCTCCACAGGTTTGATCTCCGCCGCCGGACCCGCCCTTGCCTTCCAACCATCGTTTCCATGCTTGTGAATTGACCCCCATTCTGGCGCTTTGCGGATCACAGTTGGGAGCTTTGCAATAAAGCGGATCCAATTCTCTATCTTCCAATTCAATATAAGCGCGATAGTACCAATACAAAGGTCCCTGTTTTCCGTTTATTTTTTCGAACGCTTCCGGGGGGACCGGGATGGAGCCGTCGATTCCACGAAGGGTGGGATTCGTCCTTGCGTCGGCTCCGGATAAAAGGCCCAAGTCTACTCCGTCTGCGGTTTTCACTCGAATTCCTCTTTTTTGAGGGGCCTCTTGGATGGCTTGATTCGCGACAACGAGCCCTCTGTCATCTATCCCTTCTTGTTCTACAAAGTTTTGGATGGCATCATTCACTGCTCTATCGCATCCCGGGGCTGCGGATAGCAATCCTAGGGCCAAGGCCAGCAGGCGGGCGTTTTTTGTTATTTCTTCGAGGGGAGAGGGCCGGTTTATGGAATGCGGTGCCGCAGTAGGAGCTCCGAGGGCTTGTTGCGCGAGCGTTGGGTCAGATTCAAGAGGCATTTATTTTTTGCGTAAATGAATGTGAAAATTAAATCGCGGGCATTTTGTTTTAAACTAAAATTTTTGTTTTTTCAAGATAAAAATTTTGCGATTTTTTATGTGAAGAAAGGGATGTGTTTGGAGAGAAAAAGTAGTGGCGCGCGTGTAAAGGCGGCAAAAGAGGGCGGGCCGCGATGCGCGGCCCGCCCTATGAAATTTCACTCAGCGGGGGAGTGGTCTTCCTCGAGATCGTCAAAGGGGGCGGCGGGGAGGGCCCGATAGGGAATGGGAGGCGCGAACGCCTTCCATTTCCTTCCGGAGAGCTCCCACACGACGTGGGTGATGCCCGCGCCCACAAAAATAGACAGGGGAAGAGCCAGGACAGTTGCGACTGTCCAACCGATCACGACCCCGATTGCCGTCCAGAGGACGGCAAATGCGGGCGCCCCGGCACCGTACGCCCACCAAAAGAGGAGGCCGAAACCTCCTCCGACGGTGGCCCCGACCACACTTAAGACCGCCCCTAACACCAGAAAACACAAAAAACTCAAAAGAAGTCGCGGAACCATGACACCTCCAGAGGTTTGGGTCACTAAGACCGCGGATACAGTGCGCACTGTCATCCGGGCCCGTACGATTTGATCTCCTGCGATCAAGCCGCGCGGCCACGGGTGACATTTTTAACTTTTTCTCTCCAAACGAACAAAAACTGTGAAGAGGAAGAATCGGCGCATGGTTTTACCCAAGACCCATCCCTACCATTTCACAGTCTTATCCGCTTGGACTTGCCAATTTTTCAAAGAACAGAGGGTTTAGCCTATCCCCTTTTTTACTGTTCTGTCAATTTTTGCTTAATCGCAGAGAATCCTTTTTCTCAATTATTTATTTTTTTGCCTCTCCCTAAGTACTTCCGGGCTTTTTTTACTACTAGCTCCTTTCGAAGGAGATGGCTTCACTACGGGTTGTTTTTCGGGGGACGTTTCGGAAGTTGCTTCTTCTTCTCGCGAGCGAAATTTGAGCTTTTCTAATAATTGGCTAAAACTTTCCGACCATGATCCTCCCTCTGTTTGTGATGAAGGCTCCGAAATAACGGGAGGGTTGTTGGTAGGTTCGGAGACGGGTTCACTGATCGATGTTTCTTGTGTGGGGATACTATCTCTATCCTCTCCCATATATAGTTCTACTCCTTTTGCTAAGGAAACTGCGGTTAGCCCTCCGGCAAAGAAAAACCATAACTTAAGGCGACGTCTAAGGATGGTTCTTTCTCCTTTTATTTCTTCGAGATTGGAACGTAGCTCTCGCACATTACTTCGTAGACTAGCCAGCTCGACATTCTCTCGCGCAGCGATTGACTTCTGGAGTTGAGATCCTGCTTCCGTGGTGTGCTGATTGGCGAGGTTGGTCTCCACCTCGGTTTGCAATCTAGCTGGGAACTCTACATTGGCTCTACGAGTCTTATCGAGTTGATCTAAGGCTTGGCTCCATTCTTGTTGCGCAATGTATACCTTGGCCAGCAATAAATGCGCGTCGCCGTCGTCCGGGTTAAGACAGAGGAGCATTCTAAGGCGATCGCGGGCCGCGCCCAATAAACCTTGGCGGGCGAGGGATAAACCTTCTTCGAAAAGTTCTAAAGGGGCATCAAATTGGGTTACTTCGAAGAGCTGATTCATTCTGTCCAATGCGCCTTTGGGGCCAGTGTCATCTGTGAGAAAACGAACATCAACCGAGGTAGGATCGAAGGCCTCATTTTTTTCACCCATAAAGAAAAATTATAAATTTAAAAAAGAGGGTTTAAAGTACATCCTCCTTGCTTTTTTGTCAATATTATTCTTTAACTACTCTGCCACGGTCGTCACCTCTTCCCCAGCACTCTCTTCGCTCGGCGTATCGCCGTACCCGGGCGTGCCTTCGCCCACCATATATTTGGCGGCCCAGGGATGGTAGGGGCTCACGATTTGATTGGTGACAGAAGTCCCGTCCGCGTACAAAATCGTTTGAATCCATGTGGCGGTGAAACCCGCGTGCGCGGTGTCGACTTGTTCGATTTCTCCGGGGGCGAGATCCGGGGTGACGGTGTATTGAGGTGCCGGAGCGCTCGCCTGATTGGTGATATAGGGTCCGTCCATGGTTACGCTTCTCCCATCTTTTGTTCCATAAAATTTAAAATAAGCTTCGCCCCAGTCCACATACGATTGAATTAAAATCGGGGTGGCCATGTCATTTTTAAAAACCAAATCCACGGTGGGCGGATAAACCGTGGCATCCAAGCCCCACCCAAGCGGGTACGCATAATACTTGACCGCGTAGGCATGCGAGTGACGTTCAATAACCGGTAATCCTGTGAATAAAACCGCACGATACAACGTTGAAGAAACCTGGCAAATTCCTCCTCCATATTCGGGAACAGTTTTCCCTTCTTTGATTACGAGTTCTTTGAGATACCCGGTGCTCCCGTCCACAGGCCCCAGCTGATCGCCAAATGTAAATTCTTCGCCCGGCTGAATGAGTACGCCATTGAATCGCTCAATCCCCACGCCAATGTTGTGAATGCGGTTGGTCGGCGAACCATTATACGCGGAATATCCGGTGGCCACCAATTCGGTGATGCCTTGATCCCTCAATTCTTCCTGGGCGTTGACGTTCCCTTTTGTGACTTGAATCGGGAGTTCCACACTGCTCAATCCTTGGTCCAGCGCGAGGTTTAAAAAATCGTTTAAATTTTCATATTGAATCGCGAGTCCATCCACGGCCGTGCCTTCAAACGTGATGGCTCCATTTTCATCCATTAAAATCGTGACATCCTGTGATGCGGTTTCGACGTCCGGAGCGATATTGTCACGGACATACGTTTCAATGGCGGTAGGGTCGACCTGAACCTGAATTTCGGGAGCTGAAATCAGCGTTTGCCCATCGGGAGTATCGGTTGCATCTACTGCTTTTGGCGCCGTGCTTTTCACTTCCTCTTTTGGTGTGAAGGAGAGCCAATCCAAATGGTCGAGCCAATAAATATCCCAAGAAGAGGCGGTGGTGTAGAGGGTCACGGTTTGATTCAACGTATTTTTAAGTAAATCTTTTTGCGACTCAAGTTCTGCGGCCGTGATGTTGGGAAAAAGCTCCACGGTTGCGATTTCGACTGGGGAGGAATCCAAATTTTTGATGAGAGAATCCATATTTTCGTAAAATTGCCCCATGTCTGCGGTCCATCCGTTCGACTCGAGTGAAATATCGAAAGAATCCGTGTAGGGGTTGTAACTGACACGAGGTTCTTGCGCGGCCACGGTGAGATTGATGATGCGAGCATTGAGGGCGTTGCGTAAAATTTCATCATCGTATTCATATACAACAGCGACTTCTTTTTGCCCCAATAAGCCTCCTTCAAATGAAGTAAACGAGGTGAACCAATTCATCACCGGGATGGATTCGACACTTGCGGTTTTATTGAGCGTGATGCCCAATTCGGCAAGAGTAAAGGTGTACGAAGTGCCTTCAAAAATCAAATTAATGGGGGCTTGTTCGTACGCGTCGAGTTTTTCACTTAAGGTTTGTTGAACGTCTTCGGCTTGAGCCAAGCTGATGTCTTGTCCAAACATGGATGTGTGAGGCGCAACTTTCCCGTTGAGCGCGACTTGCACGCCAATAACGGTTGCGATCACTCCCACCAGCAATCCGCCGAGCAAAAAAAGCCCTTTCTTGGAGGAAGGGGGGTTGGGATGCGCGATTTTAGATTTTTCGGATTTTTTTCCCATGGATTTTATTTGGGTTCTTCGGAGTTAATGTCTAAAGTGGATGCCCGAATTTCGCTCGGGGTTTCTTTGGGCACTTCCTTGAGTCCGGCCCGGTGTTCTTGGGTGGGGGCTTGAGTTGTTTTTTTTCGTAAAACCAAATGTTTTAAAAGTCGGCCAATACCAAATACGGTTTCCTTAGTGAGTTTTCCCACTTCTTCCAATTCGGCTTTGTTTTCCTCGAATTCTTCCATTCCTTTTTCGATGAGTTTTTTACCTTCTTCACGGCCTTCCTTGAGTTGTTCTTTTAAAAATTCTCGAGTGTCTTTGCCTTTTTTCGGTGCCACGGCCAAGCCGATCACGGACCCGACCGCAGTCCCAATGATGGCGCCCATGATGATTTTATCAAGCATGCTTTTTTTCTCGGGCTTTTCTTCTTTTTTAGGGTCGAACCAGGACATGGGGGAAAGTTAGGGAATTTTAGATGGAAAAGAAAATGCGGGATGTGGGGAGGGAAAGGGGAGAAAAAAATGCAGGGGAAAAAGAGACCCTACGCTTCGCTGCGGGTCTGTTTTTCTCTGGCAACGGAAGTCCAATCGCGGTGACGAATCAAGCTGACTTTCACGTTTCCGGGATACGTGAGCTCTGTTTCGATTTTAGTGGCAATGCCATGCGCCAATTCCATCATCATTTCATCCGTGATTTTTATCGGATCCACAAGCACGCGAACCTCACGTCCCGCGGAAATCGCAAAAGTTTTCTTAACGCCATCAAATGAAGCGGCCACGCCCTCCAATCCACGAATGCGTTCAAGGTAACGCTCCAAAGACTCAAGGCGAGCCCCGGGGCGACTGGCGGACAACGCGTCCGCAGCCATGATGAGTTTAGCTTCAATACTTTGCAACGGCTCTCCTTCGTGATGAGCCCATGCGGCATGCACCACCTCGGGCGGGTAGCCATGTTTTTCCAAAATTTCTTTGGTAAGAATATCGTGTCCTTTATCGCTTTCTTCGGAAATCGCCTTACCGATATCATGCAAAAATCCGGCCACTCGAGCCAAGGCTACATTGCCTCCGATTTCAGAAGCCAAAATCCCGGCAAACATCCCAACCTCCAAACTATGGTTGAGCGCGTTTTGTCCGTAGCTGGTACGGAAATAAAGCTTTCCAAGGTACGCCAAAATTTCATCCGGGACATTTTTTAGCCCCATTTTTTGACACGCTTTTAAGGCTTGGGATTGCATCATCTTTTCAACGGTTTTTTCTCCGCGGGACAAGGCGTCGTCAATTTTTTTAAATGTGATGGGCCCTTTTTCTCTTTGTAAAATTTCCAAAGCCTCTTTGGCGATGTGGCGTTTTAAAACGCTGTAACTCCCCACGGTGATGATTTTGGGGTAATCGTTAAAAATCACTTCCACGTCTATTTTTTCTTCGAAGTAAGCAATGTTTTCCCCTTTTTCTCCAATGACGGCCGGCTTGAATTGTTCAGCCCGCACTTCCACCGTTGTTTCGGCGTGATCCACGGAACTTTTTTCACCGTATTTTTGAATGGCACCCAATAATAAATTCTTGGCGAGCTTGCCAACGTCTTCTTCTTTTTCCGCCAAGCGATTTTTGATGAATTTTTCTTTACGTTCAAGGATTTCATTGGAAGTGGACTGAATCGCTTCTTGAATGGCTTCTTCCTTGGTCCGATTTGTCTTTTTGAGTAAAATATCGACCATTTTTTGCCCGCCGTTTTGAATCTCGTCACGAGCGGTTTTAATCTCTTCTTTCAGCCCGTTGACTTGGTCGGTGATGATTTTATTTTTATCCAATAATGTCTGCGCTTGTTTCTCCTTAAAAGCAACGAATTCTTGCGCACGCTTGAGGTGAGCTTCGATGCGTTTATTTTCTTCTTGAGCAAGATGCTTGATTTCTCCGGAACGAGAATGCGCTTCTTTTTTGATGCGTTCGGCATCAGTTTTTGTTTCCGCAATCAGGGTATGAATTTTTTTTTGCACTTCCTGCTCGTGTTCTTGGGTGCGTGAATGCTTAAGCAGGTAGGCGGCACCGCCACCCACTAAGGCACTGATGATAAAAGAAAGAATAAGGGGCATGGGGAAATATTATTACGACATGCGTCAGTTTAGAAGGATTCCTTAAAAAAGCCAACGGCAAAACTATTTGTACACTCCGGATTGTTTTTTTAAGTCGCAGGCGATTTTTTGGAATATTTTGAGAACTGCGTCGACCTCTTTTTTTGTCGTGAATCGACCGAAAGAAAATCGGATGGAATTGAAGGCGGCTTCCCTCGACAAACCCAACGCGAGCAAAACATGGGAAGGGTCTGCGGATCCGGCCGTGCAGGCGGAACCGGCTGAAGCGTAAATTCCGGCATTGTCGAGTTTCATTAAAAGCACTTCGCCGGGGATGGCGTGCAGAGTGAGGTTTAGATTCCCGAGGAGACGACGATCGAGGTTGCCGTTGATTTTGAGTTGCGGAAAGTGCACTCGAAGCCCGTCGAGGAAATGATTTCGTAAAATTTTCAATCTTTTACTTTCAGCGTCGCGATCTGTTTCAATAAGACGGAGGGCTTCGGCAAAACCGACGATAGCGGGGACATTGTGTGTGCCGGCGCGAAGACCTTGTTCTTGCCCTCCTCCGAGGATTTGCGGCGTGATTTTTATTCCTTTTTTAACCCATAATAATCCGATGCCTTTGGGCCCATAAATTTTGCTCCCATTGAGAGTGAGAAGATCTATTCCTAAAGTTTTTACATCTAATTTTAAGGCACCGGGAGTCTGGCAGGCGTCGGTGTGAAAAAAGGGGAATTCGGTTGTATTTTCCTTGCGATGATTTTTTAAAATTTGGGCGATTTCAGCAAGAGGTTGAAGGGTCCCGATTTCATTATTTGCCGCCATAATGGACACTAAAATCGTCTCTTTTGTGAGTGCTTTTTTAAGAGCTTCAAGACTGACAATTCCGTCGCGATCTACAGGAAGGTATGTTACGCGAAAGCCTTTTTTCTCGAGGGCTTTCATGGGCTGTAAAACCGCGTCGTGTTCGATGGTCGTGGTAATGAGGTGTTTGCCGTGAGAAGCGTAAGCCTCTGCAATCCCAAAAATGGCGAGGTTGTCGCTCTCTGTGCCACTTCCTGTAAAAATGAGTTCGCTGGGCGAGGCATCCAAGAAATCCGCGATGGTTTTTCGGGCGCGATCTACAGCTTCGCGGGCATTTGAACCGAGGGTGTGAAGACTGGAAGGATTTCCGTACTTTTCACAAAAATAGGGGAGCATGACTTTTAAAACTCGCGGGTCCATGGGGGTGGCGGCGGCGGAGTCGAGATAAATGGGAGAAGGTTTTGCGTTCATTTTTCGTTTAGAAAAAGGTAATGACGTTTTCGTTATTATAGGGATGCCTTCATTCTAACTCTTTTTAGAATTTTAAAACACAAACTCTTGCATGCGTATCCCAAATGAGATACAATTAGGTTACACAACCTATAATCAACAAAATATGACTGGAAAATCCGCGATGATTCGTGCTCGGATTGAACCTAAGGCAAAAAATGATGCCGAACGCATCTTGAGACAACTGGGATTAAATCCAACGGATGCTATTTCTATCTTTTATCGCCAAATTGTGATCAAGAAGGGTATTCCCTTTTCCCTCAATCTAGAAGAGGAAGATATTTCTGGGAATTACATTCCTATCAAATCCAATAAACACCTTAAATCCATACTAAAACTGAAATAGATGTATGCTCTTTATATTCACAAAGATGCCGAAAAATCCTTACAGAAAGCGCAAAAAAGGATTCGACAAAAAGCGTTCAATTGTATTAGTTGTTTAAGGGATAAGGGGACCGTTGGAAGTCCTTTCCCTGTCGCACCCCTTCATGGTGATTTCAAGAAATTCAAATACTATGAAGATAAAATCGACAAGGATTATCGTATTATTTTTCGAATAGAAAATAACGGTTTGTACATTCGTGCTGCAGGTACTCATAATGCCCTTGGAACGGGATAATAACGGCGCTAATATTCAGTCATACGATTTGCATTTTTTAATTTTTTCTTATGAAAGTTTCCATTACGGACTTATCGGCGCAGGTGGGCAAAGAAGTTACCATTGAAGGTTGGATGTACAACAAACGCCAAAGTGGAAAATTGTTTTTTTTACAACTCCGCGACGGAAGCGGGTTTGTGCAGGGCGTGTTGGCGGAAAACGATGCCGGACCCGAAGTTTTTAAAAAAGCGGATCAACTGCAAATGGAATCTTCCTGCAAAGTCACGGGGATTGTGAGCAAGCATCCGAAATTCGACGATGTATTCGAGCTTCAAATTAAAGATATCGAAATTTTACAAATTCCTCCCGAGGATTACCCGATTGCCAAGAAAGAACATGGTCCGGATTTTCTTCTCGACAACCGTCATTTATGGCTGAGGTCGAGCAAACAATGGGCGATTTTGCGTGTGCGCGATGCCATTATTTCAGCGGTTTTTGATTTTTTCCATCAGAATGGATTTGTTAAAATCGACACTCCGATTTTGACCCCCAATGCGTGCGAAGGCGCAACCACGTTGTTTGAAATCAATTATTTTGATGAGGAAACGGTTTATTTATCGCAATCCGGGCAATTGTATCTGGAAGCGGCGATCATGTCTGTGGGTCGCGGGTTTGATTTTGGGCCTGTTTTTCGGGCGGAAAAAAGCAAAACCAAGCGTCATCTCACTGAGTTTTGGATGATGGATGCCGAGGCCGCGTTTGTGGATCATGAAGAAAATTTAAAAACCCAAGAAAATATGGTGGTTTTTATTGTGGAACGTTGCCTTGAACGATGCCAAAAAGAATTAAAAATTCTCGAGCGAAATATTGAGCCATTGAAAAAAATTAAAGCGCCGTTCAAGCGCCTGACTTACACCGAGGCGCTGGATGTTTTGCATAAAAACGGATCGGATATTCAATTCGGACAAGACCTCGGAAACGATGACGAGGTTTTACTCACCAAAGACAGTGATGTGCCGGTTTTTATTCACAAATGGCCCAAGTCCATTAAGCCGTTTTATATGAAAGATGACCCGGAAAATCCGGATTTGGTTCTCAATGACGACCTGATTGGCACCGAAGGTTCCGGTGAACTGATCGGAGGCTCGCAAAGAGAGGACAGTTATGAAATTTTGAAAGCGAAAATTGAAGAAGCGGGACTTAAAGGGCCGGAATATCAATGGTATCTCGATTTGCGAAAATTTGGAGGCGTGCCTCACAGTGGATTCGGGCTCGGCTTGGAACGCATGGTGCGCTTTATCACCGGAGCCGAACACATTCGTGAGACGATTCCGTTCCCGAGGATGCTGAATCGAGTACGGCCGTAAAAACATGACATTAAATTTCTCTGTTTTTCTTTGTTTCCGCCTTAGCTCTTTCACCGACTTTTTTGATTTGATCGATCAATTTATCCACGGAAAGATCAATGGCTTTTCGCAAGTCGCGGCTGTCTTCACTGGAATAAAGCGGCTTTCCTCCCACCTTGGGAAGGTCCATCACCATTTCCACTTTATAGGCCGCTTTTCGTGTGAAACGTTCTCCTGTGACATTGAGTTTTACCCCGTCTGCGTCGTATTTACTCAATAACTTTTCGAGCCGAACTGCCTTTTTTTGAAAATAAGATTCGACCAATTCTTTTTCCGGATCTGCTAAATTCTTATAAAAAAAGGTGGGTTGCATAGTGGAAATTTTTAAATGTTAAATTTTAGATTTTATGATTTACTCTATAGTAACGATTTAGCCCATTTTCATCAATCAAAATGGAATCGATTTTCTCCATTATCGAAGCATTGGCTCGCACGTGCGGGTTTCCTCTGGTTCGCGTGACGTCGGCGATGCTTAATCCGAAAGCTTTTTCACGTTATGACGAGTGGATTAAAGAGGGGAAAATGGGAGAAATGACGTACATGGCACGAGATCCGCTGCGACGACAATCCGTAAAAGAAATCTTGCCGGAGGCAAAAAGTGTGATTTGTTTGGCAGTGCCGTATGGCCACACGCACAATGAAGAATTACCTCAAAATGCAGGTAAGGTTGCACAATACGCCTATGGCCGAGACTACCACAAAGTCATTGAAAAAATGTTGAAAAATCTAACTCGAATGTTGGCGGAAAAATTTCCCGAAGCGGTTTTTAAATCTTATGTGGACACCGGTGCCGTGCTGGAGCGCGCGTATGCGGCTGAGGCCGGGATCGGTTTTATTGGAAAAAATACGATGCTTATCACGGATGAATTTGGGTCTTGGGTGTTTTTATCGGAAATTTTAACAACGCTTGAAATTCCTCGAGAAAAATCGGCGGTGGAGCGGCGTGAAAACTTAGATCAAGAAACATGTGGGTATTGTCGTTTATGCCATGATGTTTGCCCAACCGGCGCTCTTTCCGAGAAAGGCCTTGATGCGCGACGGTGTATTTCATATCTCACCATTGAGTATCGCGGAAGCATTCCGATTGAGTTGCGACCCTTGATCGGGGATCGATTATTTGGGTGCGATGCGTGCCAAGAAATTTGCCCAAAAAATAATAAGAAAAATTCAGGGGGAAAATATGGTGTTTTGCTAGCGCAAAAATCGCTTCGCTCTTTTGCGCTGCTCGAAGAAATTTTAAGTTTACGGACCGAAGAAGAGTTCAATCAACGATTCCAGGGGTCTGCTGTGCGACGCGCCAAACGAGAGGGATTGGTGCGAAATGCGTGTGTGGTGGCGGCGAATATCAAGGCAAAATCGCTGCTTCCTTTACTTGAAAAGGTGGCGAAAGAGGAGGTGAGTGAAATAGTGAGAGAGCATGCGGAGTGGGCGGTAAGACAACTTGTCGGCCCAAAATGAAATGGCTTAAATAAGCCATAAATTGAGGCAAAAAGTGTGCCCGGGCACACTTTTCATCTTTGTAGCGACTGCTTGTATAGACGAGGCTGGCTTTTTAGGTGATTTTTTGATATAATAATGAGATTAAAATCTTATTTTATGCCAAGCCCCGAAGGCCCATCAACGGAGACCGAGAAAAACCCAATAACGCTGGAGACTAAAGAAGTCGCCGAGGGAAACCTTACGGTTCGCCAACTCATTGAACGGGAAATTGCGACCCTGGACGATAAGCCCGGACTTTCGGCTCGAGAAAAATGGGTCGCACAACGGGTTTTTAGCATGGAAACCAAACACGGGATTCGATCTTTAGACACTCAAATCAAGACGCAACAAGCATTGGATGCGTTACGTACTGAGATCAAAAAAACCGTTGACCGATATCGTGACGATA
>Ga0172379_10007724_pt1 | contig 13847 bp, 11 predicted proteins | sample GrowelOW334metaG_FD_119756 | JGI IMG/M metagenome (GOLD analysis project Ga0172379, IMG submission 119756) | Groundwater microbial communities from an aquifer near a municipal landfill in Southern Ontario, Canada - Groundwater well OW334 metaG | ecosystem: Environmental > Aquatic > Deep... | reverse complement strand
TTTTGTTTAAATTTAGTTAAATTTTAGAGTTCGAGAATGGTTTTTTCTTAAATAGACCATTTGGTGATTCTCGAACTAAAATCGCTAAAAATGGACTTTTTTGTTATAATGATAAATATAAACTAAATATTATGCCTATAAAAAAATCATGGTTTATTTTAGAAGATAAACTTAAAAAAATTCCTGGATTTTCATATACCGACATACAATTTACTAATGCATTACCAGAAATGTTTATAAAAGAATACACTAAAAAGGGCGATGTGGTTTTTGATCCATTTGCTGGTTTTGGTACAACTCTATTTGCTGCCTCCAAGTTAGGGCGTGTAGGTGTTGGTATTGAATATGACAAAAAGAGAGCCGACTATATTAAAAAAAATCTTAAATTACCTAGCAAAATAATTCATGGTAGTTCATTAAATTTATCTTCTTTTAAATTACCAAAAATTGACTTGGTTTTTACTTCACCTCCATACATGAGATATTTTGATAAAGAAAACCCTTTATCAAATTACACAAAGTCAGGCGGTTATAAGGATTATTTATCAGGTATCAACAAAATTTGCGCCCAATTAAAAAAAATTTTGAAGAAAAATGGGTATGTGATATTTGAAGTATCAAATACTTTTGATAAAGATCATCCCATAACTCCATTAGCTTGGGAAGTTGGTAAAGTAATTTCAAAACATTTTTATTTTGAAAGAGATTTTATTTTCTGTTTTAAAAATGCCAAAATTAGATCAACCTTTGCCAACGATAAACATAGTTATTGTTTGCTGTTTAAGAATGTCTAGACTTCTGAAATAGCCGAATAACTCCGACAATACATAATCGCCTAATTTGGCGATTTTTGTTATACTGAACAATACTAATATGAATATTCCAAAATCTATTTGGCGGTGGGCATTTTATGACTTTGCTAATTCTAGTTATATTTTAACTTACGCCTCTTTTTTGTTGCCAGTATTTTTTTCCACAATACTAATTCAAAATGGGTATTCACTTGGCGCTTGGGGTACAGCCAATGCTATTGCCACAGTTTTGGGAGTTGTATTGTCTGTCATGATTGGAAAATATTCTGACAAACGAAATAAATTTACTGCGTTTAAATGGTCAATTTACATTTCTTTTTTTGGCATGGTTTTGGTGGCTTTGGGAATTCAATACGCAATTAATGCAATGTATTATTTGTTTATTTTTACCCAATCATTTTTTATTTTAAGTCTTTCTTTATCAGATTCTATATTGCCTTATTTAGCAGAAAAAAAAGACGCCTACAAATATAGTGGTTTTGCCTGGGGGTTTGGTTATGTTGGTGGTATAGGTGCGTTGGTTTTGGTTATACTATTTCAAAAAATAACAGGCAGTGACTACCATCCTCTAGTTTTTTTAAGTACCGCATTTTTTTACTTAATTTTTTTGCTCTATTCTTTAAAGGGTTTAAAGGATGTAAAAATGAATGAAAACATTGTGGTCACAAAAGATAAACTATTGGATAAAAAACAGAAATTTCTTTTATTGTTTGGTTATTGGTTAATTAGTGAAGGTATTACCATTATTTTACTTTTCTTTAGTATTTTTTTATCCAAGGAATTTGGATTTAGCACATTAAAAATTGGTATTTGTATATTATTGGTCCAATTAATTGGTTTTCCTGCAACTTGGTACGGTGGCTATTTGGCCAAAAGATATGATACTTTAAAATTGTTAGGTTTGACTATTTTGTTTTGGGGAATTACAATTTTATTTCTTGTTGTAAATATTGGTATATTCGGGTTAGCTATATTAATATTTTTTGGCGCACTAGCTGTTGGTAATAGTCAGTCATACTTACGTGCTCAATACTCAAATGTTATTGAAAAACATGAATCTGGTTTCCAATTTGGTTTATACACTATTGTGGCAGAAGCTTCTGTATTTATTGGACCAATTATCTATGGCCTTGCCAGTGACTATTTGCACAGTCAAAAAATACCTTTGACTTTACTATTTTTATCAATGGCAATTGGTTACACTCTCGTTTGGAAAGTCATAAAAAAATTGCGATTAAGTTTTGATGTCGTCTAAACTTCTGGAATAGTCAATTAACCTCAACTAAATAATAGATTACCTATTTGTAGTCTATTTTTTAGTATATTGACTTGTTGTTATTTTTGCTATAAAGTGACTGCATCTTGAGCGGTGAACCACCCATGTTGAACTCGATTTATCTGGTCGGGATGGCGCTTCTGAATGGCTCCCTTGCCCTTCTGGCGTCACGTGACATCGCCGCGGTCAAAGCCGCGGTTGGTGTGATGGTCGAGGAGATCAAGGAGGTGGTCGACGATTGAGTCGACCAAGGAGGCGGAACATGGAATCCGTAAGAGGTCCCCCGCAGGGCATTCGTTGCTACCAATACGGGGGACGAATGCATTATTAAAAAGAACATTTATTTGTTCTTTTTTTATAGACAATCTTTACACTTTATAGTATTATAAGCCATAGTTAGGGGAGCTGGTGTGTCCAGCTGAGAGTTCCAATAAATTGGATAACCCTTTAAACCTGTACGGGTAATTCCGGCGTAGGGAAACTAAGAAAATATTTTTCTAAGTTTTTGTATTGCCAATCCGTAAGGACTGGTTTTTTATTTTAATCCCCTGTTCTATATATGAAAAAAAATAAATTAGCAGTAATTGTGGCCGGTGGCGATTGCACTGGTTCTGAGACAAAAAAAATATTAGCAACAGCAGACTGTATTATCGCCGCTGATGGCGGTGCCAACAGCTGTTTAAAATTAGGGTTCACTCCAAATTTTGTAATTGGCGATTTTGATTCTGTGAGTAAAAAAACTTTGGATAAACTAAAGAAAAATAAAATTACACAAGTAATTTATGACCCAGATCAAAACAAAACAGATTTAGAGTTAGCTATTGAAATTTTGAATAAAATAAAACCCCATGAGTCAATAATTTTAGGTGCTTTAGGAAATCGTTTTGACCATACTTTGGCCAATATGATTGTAATGGACAAGGTTGATAAAAAAATTAAAACAAAAATAATCGCTGACAATCATGAAATCTTTTTAGTGGATAAAAAAATAATGTTGACTGGAAAAATTGGTGAAATTATTTCTATTATTCCTTTAACAAAAGTAACTGGCTTAACTTACACTGGATTAAAATGGCCTTTAAAAAACGCCAAGTTTAATTGGGGTTGGATTGGTATTAGAAATCAATTAATTAAAACCAGAGCTACAATATCTTTAACAAGTGGAAAAATTTTAGTAATTAAAACTATTAAGTAATTTCAACCGCCCCGGCACTTCGTGTCCGCCCCTCCTTGTCTAAGGAGGGGAACTACCAGACCAAATATATTTTTAAATATAAAATAATATGAACTCTTTAAACTGGATCGATTACTCAATAATTATTATTTATTTTTTAGTCGTTTTATATATTGGCTATATTGTAAAAAAACGTGCTAGCAAACTAGATGAATATTTTTTAGCTGGACGGCGCTTAACTTTGCCAGTATTTGTGGCAACTCTGGTAAGCACTTGGTACGGCGGAACTTTAGGCGTAGTGGAATTATCTTTTAATTCAGGTTTGGTAAACTGGTTAACCCAAGGAGCTTTTTGGTATTTAAGTTATTTATTTTTTGCGCTTTTTCTTTCCAAAAAAATTCGAGAATCCAATTTGTATACCGTTGCCGACCAGTTAGAAAAATTTTATGGAAAAAAAGCCAGGGTAATTGGGGCAGTGTTAAATTATTTAATGGTCTCCCCTGCTCCATATTTTTTATCTTTAGGTATAATTGCCAGTGTTTTATTTAGTTGGCCTGTCTGGCTAGGAATTTTACTTGGTGCTGTAACAGTGTTTTTTTATACGTGGCGCGGTGGTTTTGTAGGCGATGTCTATACCGATGTTTTACAATTTGTAGTAATGTATATTGGTGTTGGTTTAGTTATTCCTTTTGCTATTTTAAAATTTGGCGGATTATCTTTTTTACAAGCGAATTTGTCAGCCACACATTTAACTTTAACTGGTGGTTGGACTACACAAATGATTTTGGTTTGGGGTTTTATTGCTTGTTGGACTTTAGTAGACCCTAGTTTTTACCAACGTTGTTATGCTACCAAAGATGCCTCTATTCCAAAAAAAGGGATATTAATTGCAATTTTATTTTGGTTTGTTTTTGATTTTTTTACCACGACAATTGGTCTATATGCCAGAGCCAGTATGCCAGACATTTTACCAGCAACTTCTTTATTAACTTTTTCCTTATCGATTTTACCAGTAGCCCTAAAAGGTCTATTTGTCGCTGGAGTCTTGGCTTCAGTTATGTCAACAGTTGATTCCTTTCTACTGTTATCGGCCATGAATTTTTCCCATGATATTTATGCGCGAGTTTGGCGACCAATGGCAAGCGAAAAACAAATAATTAAAGTAACCAAAATCGGCATGGTTATTACTATTGTTATTTCCGTAATAATCGCTTGTTTTTTCCGCTCAATTATCGGTATGTTTTACACAATCGGTACTATTGGTATAAGTGGTTTACTAGTGCCACTTTTATTTGGATTTTTTACGAAAAAATTTAAAAATGAATATGCAGCAGTTTCAAGCATGATAAGTGGAACCGTGTTATCAATAATTTGGATGACAAACGGTTATTTACATCAAGTAGACGGCTGGCCTACCTACTGGTTTGGTTTAGAGCCTCTATACCCTGGTTTGTTAATTTCTACAATAATATTTATAATTGTTAACTTAATAAAACAAAGACAAATAATAAAAAGCACTTTCACCTAAATTCAGATAAATTACCTTGCCCCTACAAAGGGGCTTTTTTGTTGACTTAACACAAAAAATTCGTTATCATAACATACATATTTGATATTTTTTTATGATAAAAGGAACCCAAAAATTAAAGTCCGGTTTAGCTCAAATGCTTAAAGGTGGAGTGATTATGGACGTAGTTAATGCTGAACAAGCAAAAATTGCTGAAACTGCCGGTGCTGTAGCAGTAATGGCTCTGGAAAGAATTCCCGCCGATATTCGCGCCGACGGCGGAGTAGCCAGAATGAGCGACCCCAAATTGATAAAAGAGATCCAAAAAGCAGTCACTATACCAGTTATGGCCAAATGCCGAATTGGGCATTTTGTGGAAGCCCAAGTTTTGGAAGCTTTAAAAATCGACTATATTGATGAAAGTGAAGTTTTAACTCCAGCTGATGAAGAATTCCATATTGATAAGACTAAATTCGCTGCACCTTTTGTTTGTGGCGCTAGAAATTTAGGCGAAGCTTTACGAAGAATAAACGAAGGCGCAGCCATGATTAGAACCAAAGGTGAGGCTGGTAGCGGTAATATTGTGGAAGCTATACGCCATATTCGCGCTGTAAAAAGCGGTACAGAAAAATTAGTTGATTTATTAAAAAAGAAAAAAACTACAGAACTAAAAAAACTAGCCACTGAATTTAGAGTACCTTTGGAATTAGTTTTAGAAGTTGCCAAATTAGGTCATTTACCAGTAGTAAATTTTACAGCAGGCGGGATAGCTACACCAGCAGACGCTGCCTTATGCATGCAACTTGGCGCCGAAGGTGTGTTTGTTGGCTCTGGCATTTTTAAAAGTTCTAACCCTAAAAAACTTGCTAAAGCGATTGTTGACGCTGTAGCCCACTTCAATGATGCAAATTTAATAGCCGAAGTTAGTGAAAATTTAGGTGAACCAATGAAAGGCTTAGAAATTAAAACACTTACAACCAAAATGTCAGAAAGAGGAATTTAGCTGTTTGAATTATGATGAATAAATTATTGATTGGAGTTTTAGCTTTACAAGGCGGGGTTACAGAACATGTAGCAACCACGACTCAAGCTCTTAAAAATTTAAAAAAAAATGGCGAAGTAATTTTAGTAAGAACAAAAGCTGATTTAGATAAAATTGAAGCTTTAATTATTCCTGGCGGAGAAAGCACGGTTTTACAAAAGCTCTGTGAGAGAGAAGAAATTTTTGAAAAAATGAAAACAATCCCCTATTTGTTTGGCACTTGCGCTGGTGCCATTATGCTGGCTAAAAATGTAAAAAACAAAGCCTTAGGGCAAAAAACCTTAACTTTAATGGATATTGAAATAGATCGTAATGGTTATGGAGCACAGACTGATTCTTTTGAAGAAACTGTACAAACTCCACTAGGAAAAATTGATGCCATTTTTATTAGAGCACCAAGAATTAAAAACATTGGTAAAAATGTAAAAAAACTAGCAACTTTAAATAACGAAATAATTGCCTGCGAAGAATCAATTAGTAATAGATATTACTTAGCCACCTGTTTTCATCCGGAATTAACTACCACAAAATTTCACGAATATTTTATAAAAAAAATTATACTTAAAAAATAAATATGAAAAAAGAATACCTCATTTATATAATTACCGGTTTATTAGTGCTGGCCGGAATTATTTTTGCTATAATCTACAAAAACAAACCAATTGTCTTAAGTAATAACCTTACTTTGTTTGTTAAAGACGGTTGTCCACACTGCACTAATGTGGAAAAATTTATTACTGATAATAAAGTAAATGATAAAGTGCTAGTTGAACAAAAAAATATTGGTAGCTCACAAAATATTAAAGAAATGATTGCCTATTCTCAAAAATGTGGTTTGGATACGAATAATCTAGGCACACCCCTCTTGTGGACAGGAACTGAAGGAAAATGCATAGTAGGAGATGTTGACATCATTAGCTATTTAACAGAGAAAACGAAGTAAAAACATACAACATGTAACATATAACATTTAACAAATGTGATTTAGGCAATAAATTAGCACCGAGCATGTTATATGTTTCATGTTATATGTTACATTAAAATCTATGAAATCTAAAAATACCATCATTACAATTTTAATTAGTCTACTAGGGATAACCCTGGCTTTGCCTGCCAAGGCTATTTGTCCTGTTTGTACAGTGGCAGTTGGCTTTGGGGTTGGATTTTCTCGCTGGCTAGGAATTGATGATTCAATTTCTGGACTTTGGATCGGGGCGCTTACTGTATCAATGATAATGTGGACCAATAATTGGCTTGATAAAAAAAATTATTGGAAATTTAAAAGCAGAAATTTTTTAATGACAGTGGCTTATTATTTATTAATTGTTGTACCTTTGTTCTTTACCGGCATTATGGGTCATCCTTTAAACAAAATCTGGGGCATAGACAAATTACTTTTAGGAATAATCTTTGGTAGTATTGCTTTTTTTGTAGCCAATTTCTGGTACGAATTTCTAAAAAAGAAAAACAATAATCACGCCTATTTTCCTTACCAAAAAGTTGCTATGCCAGTTGGTGTGTTAATCTTATTCAGTTTATTATTTTATTTTTTAACAAAATAACATTATGACAAACATAACAGATAATCCATTTAAAGACGTTCAAGGCTTGATTGATAAAGTAGAATCCATGAAACGCCAGGATAAAATGGATCTATCTTCTGCCGAAGACTTAAGTGTTGCCCTTATGAATCTAATTAGTTTGGAAGAACACTTTTTCTTTACTGGCGCAAAATTAGATAAACCAGAATATTTTGACATGCTAAACGAAATACGCGAAATGCGTAAACAACTTCTTCCAGACTTAGTTAAAAATCCCGAAGGCGAAGAGTGGTGCATTTCCAAACACTTATTAGCTGCCTCAATGCGACTTATCGAAGTTGGAACTAAATATATGTCCCGAGGAAAAAAAGAAGAAGCTCGTGGCATGTTTGAAAAGGCTTATAATTTATATTCTCTCTTTTGGGGCATTAATCTAAAAGTTGTTAATACCGGTGAAATAACAAAGATCGATGAGCAAGCACTAAATAAACACGATACTGAAAAAAAAGGTTTTATGGGAAAGTTAGGAGAATTGGTTAAGAAAGCTGTTGATTGTTGCATTGAATAGCTTTCAGCTTACAAGTTTCAGCTTGCAGAAAAAAATAAAACAGCCAGATCATTCTCTGGCTGTTTTATTTTAAAACCTTGTTTCATGACTGTAAGCTGAAAGCTAAAACCTGAAACCTATGAATGTGTCCCCGACGTAAACCTCATCTTCATTTCTTCTTTTTGTTCTTTCTTTAAATTACCAAAGGTTTTACCATTCCAAGCATGAAATTTTAACACTTCAGAAATCCATTGTCCACCTAATAAATGTGGCATCATTACATAGTTAGCCCCAGCTTCATACAAATCATCTAAATATCTGTTCTGATATAAATTAGCAACAATAATCGGTTTATCCGACAAGCGACGCACATGGGCAATTAGAGTTTTTTGATCGTCAGCTTCGGGAATTGTCATAATTATCATTTTGGCTTTATCAAAAGATAAACTATCCAAAAATTCTACATCAGATACATCGCCAAAAAATGCTGGAATGCCTCGATGCTTCAATTTTTGCACTGCCTCGGGATTAAAATCAATAACTGCAAATTTAACTTTTTTTTCTGCCAAAGCTTCACACACTTTCCAGCCAATCCGGTGATAACCAATTACCCAAACCGGAAAATCAATTTTTTCATCCTGTTCTGGCTGGCTTTTATCTTTGCCAAACCTATTCAAAAAAGGCATTAAAAATCTATAAATTTGTTCATTATAAGTAATTAAATACGAAGAAATAAAAATTGTTATTAAAGCAATTAAAGTTAACAGTGCTAATTCTGGGCCTTTTAAATAACCCAATTCTTGTCCCTTAAATACTAAAATAAAACCAAACTCCGAAACCTGTGCTGCTGTCACTCCAGCCAAAACAGCACTACGTCTGGTATATTTCATTTTTCTCATTACAAAATACAGTATCAACGGATCGGCAATAATTACAAAAAAAGATAAAACCAAGGCAGGTACTAACACAACACCAATATCTGCAAATTTTAACTCACTACCTAAAACAATAAAAAACAGAACTATAAAAAAATCACGAAGCGGTCTAATACGACTAGAAATTTCTGGCTGATAGGGAGAGGTGCCTAGGGAAATTCCAGCAATTATAGCCCCAATTTCAATATTAAAACCTGCCCAATAAACTAAACTCGCCACACCAAAACACCAGGCAATCGTAAAAATAAACATTAATTCACTACTTCTAGCAACACGGTCCATTATATATGGAAGCAAAAATTTGGCCATTAAAAAAACCAAACCCACCAAAAATACCCCCTTACTACCGGTAATTAATAAATTTTGATACCAAGCATAATTATTTAAATGAGAAGTATTCAAAAAAATCAAAATACCTACAGCAATTATATCTTGAATTAAGAGTAACCCTTCGGAATAACGTCCATATAAGGTCTCTAAATCTCTTTTTTCAGAAAGCAATTTTACCACGATAATAGTACTAGAAAAACTAATAGCTACCGAAATAAACAATGAAGGTATTAAACCAAAATGCATTATTTTCATTAAAATAATGCCCAAACTCACAGTAATTAAAAAACGAACAATTTCTCCAAACAAAACTGACTTACCTAAACGTTTAATATAATTAAAATTCAAACTCAAACCAACAATAAAGAGAAGTAAAACAATACCAAATTTTGCAAAAGTCTCAAAAAAACCTTTGCCACCATCCACCAAGTTCAAAAAAAGTGGGCCAGCCACTAAGCCTGCCACAATATAAGCCACGACCAAAGGCTGACGCAAAAGGCGCATAATAAAAGCAATACTAACAGTAATGCCCATGATCACGCTGATTTGGAGGAAGATGTTGTCGGCCATACGGAGTTTATAAAGTTATAAAGTTTATAAAGTTATAAAGTTATTAGCTTTGATAAACTTTTAACTTTATAACTTTTCCCGCCACAGCGGGACCCCGCCTCGGGGCGGTGGCAACTTTATAACTAATAATATTATATCATTTTTTTAACTTTTTGTCTTTTATTTTTATTTGGAGTGACAGGCGTAAGCCTGTTATTAGACAGACTGACGTCTGTCATTCCTTTCAACACTTTAACAATTAAACTTTCGGTGGACCTTTTCTAAATAAACTAAAAGCAATTTTACCAACCTTTTTAACCCCAAGCAAAACCAACTTCCCTCTCGCTTTTGCAAACAAGCCAATTAAAATTGAAGTTAAACCACCAGCAGTGGCAGTTAAATAGGTTTCTGCCACCTGTCCTTCAGTATTCGCGCCAGATTTACTAATTGACAGTGTACTTGTGGCTACACCAGTTTTTATTATATCCTCTGCCGATCTCGGTAATATCTGTAAACCAGTTTTGGTCTGAGCTATTAAACCATCCACTTTAACAATATCCCCCAATTTATAATCAGCGGAATTTACAAGTACGCCTTTTTTAAAATAAACCTTAATTTCTTCACTGCCATCGTCCACAAACAAATTGGCTGTCTTAACTTCTGTAACTTCCCCTTGAACTTGTAAAAACGAACCTACCAAACTTTCATCAATATCCGCAATCTCTATTTGCTTGGGCTCTGGTAAAACCACTGTACCAATCTTTTTAATGTCATTTTTACTGGTTGTCTTAATTCTTTTTTCTCCGGCACTCTGACTAATTTCTCCAACTACCTGCACTTTATCCCCTATTTTTAAAGCTGGAAAATCTTTTTTATAACTATAAATTTGCGAGCCATAACCGCTTACAGGATCAATAACATAAAAATATTGCGACCCAAACACTCCTGGTAAAACTGCCACCACACCCTCAACTCTTACTCTGTCGGTAACTTCAAAATTTTTTACATTTTCTAAAGTAGAATTTTCTATTGCTTTAACTACTTTTCCAGAAGTACTTTTTTTAACTGTAACTTTTTTTGTACTTGTAGATCCACCACTTGTAATCTCAACTTCTTGTTCATTATCTTCCGGACGAATTACTGTTAATTTAAATTTCTTTTTTATTACACTACCATGCCCATCATCAACAGCTAATTCAATCGAACGCTCGCCAGCGCGGGTAAAAACATAATTAATTACTTCACCATTTTTTTCTTCATCACTAAAATGCCAAGTAAATTTTAAACTATCACCCTCTGGATCAGTAGTGTCGGATGCGTCAAAAACGGCTGTTTCATCCACTTCAATTTCTGTTGGATAACTTACTGCCACCAAAGGTGGTAAATTTTTCTCCACAAAAATATTTTCTTGGCCTGGTGTGGATTTTGTTGTCCAACCCCAAATATTATCATTTTTTCTTGCCCAACTGGTTTCTTCATCCACTGTGCCAGAATATTTTGTTTGATCAACTAAAGAGCCAGCTGGGTTATGCAACTTCACTGTTTCCTCGCCACTATTATTTAATGAAATATTTGTAACAGATCTTTTTAACACAATGAAACTTCCTGAACTTATTAAACTATCTTTTATTTTATACTTCATGCCAGTAGCATCAGACAAAATCCAATCTTTTAAATTTACAGAATTTGAACCGACATTTTTTAATTCAATGAATTCATTCTCTGTATCACTATTTTTAGGGTTAGGAAAAAGTTCATTGATAATAATATTGCCAGTGGTTTGATTAATTATTTGATTTTGTTCAATGGTATTTGCATTTGTAATCCCACCTCCGCTACTAGATTGTTTAACCACAACCAACGGTGCAGTTATGGTATTTGTGACTCCTTTGGTTACAACTGTAGTTTCCTGAAAACTACCACTGCCAGAAATTGTTCTCGCCAAAGTATTGCCTTTGTCCGGAGCTTTCAACGCTGTTGTTCCGTACGCCACGGAATCAACAACTTCATTTAAAGAATTTTTTAAAATGAGTGAATCACCTGTGTTATTTAAATGACTAGCAGATAATTGCACCACAAAATAACCTTCACTTTCGATTGTTCCTGTGGGTGTGGCAATTACTCCAACAGCATCGGACAATGTCCAACCAGTTAAATCAACTGTGGAAGTGTTAGGATTATATAATTCAATCCACTCATGCTCAGTTGAAGTGGAGGGATCTGGTAAAAATTCGTTAATATAGATTGTCCCAAATGTTATAGTTGTTGTAACAGTTGAAGTTGAGGTATTTGGTTCTGAAACCAATTCATTTACCAAAATTGAGGTACTGGCTATTCCGATCACCTCGTCATCATCTGTTACAGACAAATTAACAGCAAAAATTCCTGCAACCGGAAACTGGTAACTAAAAATTGAGGTACTGGTGACAAACAAATTATTAATCTTCCATTCATATCCCTGAATTATTCCATCTGTATCCACAGAATCACTACCATCAAACTCCACAACTTGCCCTACGTCTGTCGAAGTGGCACTACCGATTACAGCCACAGGGGCTTGATTTTCTGATGGAGTTTCAACAGGTGGTACATAGCTGGTCCAGTAATTAAGCAACCCTACTGTATTACCAAGATAATTTTGCTTCCAATTACTTAAGTCAGATGAAGAAATGTCAGCGCTAACACGTTCTAAAGACGTTGTTACGGTTAAAGGATAATTGAATGGTGATTCAACCCAAGTGTCTGCCTCATTATCATATTTTAAACCAATTTGCAGTCCACCAGTCGCTGGCAAACTATGAGTCCAAGAACTATCAAAGAGTAAACCACTAAAACTAGGATTTGAATTAATAAATTGATCTTTATCTTCACAAATTACCGCATAATTATTTCCAGGAATAGAAAAATCCTGATTTAAAGAAGTGGTAGTTAACCGATGATTAGATTCATCTTGAACATAAAAATACCAACCAGCAATATCTACTGGATCATTACCTTTATTGAATATTTCAATCCACTGTTTTTCTTTATTAGACACACAGCCACTCGGACAAATTTCATTAATCACAATATCGGAATTTGCCGATCGTACAATTTGAATAAATAAAAAAATACTTCCAACCAAAATTGTTGAAAGTAAAATAAAAGAAAATTTAATTTTCATACCCTCCTAATTAAAAAATAATTTTAAATATTATATCATAAAAAAAGTGGACATTACATACTCGCCTACAATAAGTGTGGATAAACTTGATACTATGTCATTGAGAGGAGGAGGTGGAGACAACAAGCGGGTTCCACCAGATTTTCTGATAATTAATTTATTGGAGGATGTGGTGGATTGATTGTTTTGTGGCATAACGTAGAGACGAGGCACTGCCTCGTCTCTACAATTTACGAATATACAAACAAAAAAATCCCTCACTGGAATTTTTTCAAATAAAAAAGAGACATTGTCCTGGCGCTGGTCTACTCTTGCGTTGCCGCTACCATCGACGCTGAGGGGCTTAACTGCCGAGTTCGGGATGGGATCGGGTGTGACCCCCTCGCTCTAAGCACCAAGACAATGTCTCTTTTAATTAATTTTATCAAATCTTCTAATAATAGGTTATCTCTGTAAGCTATCAACTTTATGAACTTTATGTACAGACGTAAAATTTTACGTCTCTACCTTTAAATTTCAATAAGCACAACTTTGTGTTTCCGTAGTACACTCGACTTATTAGTACGCCTCGGCTTAAACCCTTACGGATCTTACACCTAGCGCCTATCAACCAGGTAGTCTACCTGGAGTCTATAACGAATTTTAATCTTGGAAACGGCTTCGCGCTTAGATGCTTTCAGCGCTTATCCGTGCCGAACGTAGCTACCCAACAATGCCCTTGGCAGAACAATTGGTACACTAGAGGTTCGTTAACTTCGGTCCTCTCGTACTAGAAGTTAGCTTCCTCAAAATTCATCGCCCGTAGTAGATAGGAGACCGAACTGTCTCACGACGTTCTGAACCCAGCTCGCGTACCGCTTTAATTGGCGAACAGCCAAACCCTTGGAGCCTTCTCCAGCCCCAGGATGCGATGAGCCGACATCGTACTTGATTCCATACTTTCATATGGCGCAGACTATATCTTCATCTTG
>Ga0172379_10007723_pt1 | contig 13848 bp, 13 predicted proteins | sample GrowelOW334metaG_FD_119756 | JGI IMG/M metagenome (GOLD analysis project Ga0172379, IMG submission 119756) | Groundwater microbial communities from an aquifer near a municipal landfill in Southern Ontario, Canada - Groundwater well OW334 metaG | ecosystem: Environmental > Aquatic > Deep... | reverse complement strand
CTGATCAAATAACAGGTTGATCCTTTTCCGGAAGTCCCGGCGACATGAATAATTTTTAGTTTTTCCTGCGGGTTTCCAAGAAGTTTTAGAAAATATTTCGCCCTTTTTAATCCTAATTCTCCTGGAAAAGTTTGCTGAGAATTTTTAGGAATATGAAGACCTAAATATTCTTCTGCTTGACGAAAGGTTTTTATTTTAAACATTGAAAATTCAATGAAAATTGAAAACTGAAAATTAGATCTGTTTCTCTCTCTTCTTTGTCGTCACTCTCCCCCCCTGCCATTGACCCTTATATTGAGTTCCGCCCCCTTTAACCTCGTAAAACTGGGCATGGGCAAATCGGCAGCCCAGTTCCATAGTAACGGGAATTGACCCTTCGTTAACGGCGGCAAATGTTACTTTTCCATGGTAACCGGGAGCAACATTACCAGTTCGCAAAATAATTCCGGACCTAAAAGTCGTTGTCCGCGGTTTAAAATTAACTGTTAAATCAAGCGGAATATTGAAAGTTTCAATTGATGAAAGTAAGTAAAACTGTCCCGGTTTAATAGTTATTGACGTGATTTTTTTTTCATCATACTTGGCAATCGTTTTTATTTTCGGTGTCTCCCTATGAGTTCTACCCAAATATGCCTTTCCCCCATCTAACGCATGAACTTCACCAAGTCGGATATCAAATCCCGCCCCTTCCGGGGTTGTTAACTCTCTTTCGTCTAAGTTCTCAACTAACTTTATTTTTTTTACCAATTGTAATAATTTTTTTGGGCCTAAAATCATGGTAGTAGCATTATACAAGATCCAAAAAAACTAATGATATATAAATAGTCAATTCTGACGAGGCCTATTAAGAAGACCCGCTATCTGTCCAACAGCAGAAGATAAAAATGCAGCAGGTAGCGCAGCGGTAATCTCACTTGGAGCGTTTAATAAAGATAATACAGCAATCCCTGTTAAACCTATCGCTGCTTCAATCCCGGCTCCAATTAGGATCTCTCTTTGTGGGTGTGAAGTTGAGTTGCCGTTGAGATAACCGAAACTACCACCTAAACCAAGCCCTATAAATCCCCAAAAAAAACTATCAGGGATTGTTACTACTATATCTTTAGGCATCCTAGAAAGACCAAGTATCGAAGGAACTAACAATTTTGCTGTTCTTCCTTTCAACTGTTCTGATATTCTTTTAACAACTTTTGGTAAAATCTTTTTTTCCATAATTCTAAAAATTTGAGGATATTATAGCACTAATTAATATTATTTTCAAGTGTTATAGGATAAAAATAAAACAATAGTTTTCTAGTATATGAACATTGAAAAATGAAAGTTAATCTTTCTTCAATAGTCTGCCGAATTTTAAAATAAAAAAAGATATTACGGCCATAACGGTTCCGTAATAGAAAGTTGTTGCCGGACTGATTTTATACCATAATATTCCGGCGATCCAGGAAGCAAAAAAGGCACTAATCGCCGTGGCGCTTTGATATAGGCCAAAATAACTTCCCGATTCTTTTTCGGTAATAAATTCCGATACATAAGCTTTGGAAACACCGTCGGTCGCGGCAATATATACTCCATAAATTGGAAATAATAACCAGACAAAAGCCGGATTTTTTATAAAGCCGAAGAAAAAATAAACAATTGCAAAGACCAAAAGTCCGCCTTCAAAGACTCTTTTTGCTCCGATTTTATCGGATAATTTACCCAGCGGTATTGAAAGCAAAGTCTGGGAAATGTTGTAAACGACATAGGTCAAGACAGCCAATAATGTCGTCAATCCAAGATTTTTCGCCCGTAAAATCAAAAATGCATCGGAACTGTTTCCCAAAGAAAAAATAATACTGGCGATAAAAAATAATGATAGTCTTTTGTTTTTCCAAATAAGGGAAAAATTCTCTGAAAAACTAGGAGACCCGTTTTGAGACAATCGCCTGGGGCCCCTTTGGGGTGAGGCGGTCGAAACAACGGGGATCCTAGTTTTTTCTTTTACAAAAAAGGTTAACAATAATACTCCAATTACTCCCGGGATCGCGGCAAAATAAAAAACAAACCTCAAGTTTTCTTTGAAAAAATAAATTAATATTAGGCCGATGATTGGCCCAAAAACCGCTCCAACCGAATCAAATGCCCGATGATAACCGAAGATAAATCCTTTATTGTTTTTTGTCGTATTTTGTAAAAGCAATGAATCACGTGCACCCGTTCGGATTCCTTTTCCCAATCTGTCTATAAATCGGGCCAGTAAAACCATGGGCCAAAAATTGGCTAAGCCTATTAATATTTTTGAAATCGTAGAAAAACTATAACCGCCGATCACAAATGGTTTTCTTTTTCCCACTTTATCGGAAAGATATCCAAAAATGAATTTTCCAACGGCGGCTGTTGCTTCAGCAATTCCCTCGATTAAACCAACCACTGGAGTTGATACTTTAAGAATCGTCGTTAAAAATATCGGGACAATCGGATAAACCATCTCTGAAGCCATATCATTAAAGAAAGAAACTAACCCCAGGATAAAAACATTTTTTGGAATTTTTGATTTGATTTTCATCAGTAGTGTAATTATAATATTTTTTTATGTCCAATCATACTTGCGATGCGTTTGTTGTTGCCTGCATTGATTTTCGATTTCAAAAATATTTGAAACAGTGGTTGGATGAGAACATGAACCAGGTAAATAAAACTTATGATTTCGTCGGCTTTGCCGGATCAACAAAGAGTCTGGAAACAATTATGGGGCAGTTGGATATTTCGGTCCGGCTTCATCAAGTCAAGGAAGTCGTTTTAGTTCACCATGAAGAGTGTGGGGCATATGGATCAGAAAGCACTCATGACCGCCATGCAGAAGACCTAAATAAAGCCAAAAAAACTATATTAGAAAAATATCCCAACCTTAAAGTTGATCTTTTCTACCTTCACCTTAACGGAGAATTCGAAAAAATACAATAAATCTCTATTAAGTGATAAAATTAGTGCATGGATAAAGTCTTTGTTTATGATCCAACCGCTTCTGACAAACTAAGTTCTGTCCGCGGCATCGGCCGTTATCTTCAAATTTTAAAAGAAAATTTTGCAGATGAATTTGAGTTTGTCTCCAATCTATCATCTATCATCCATCATCCATCATCTATCTTCATTAACCCGTTCTTTAATTTTCTTCAACCGCCTGTATGGACCAATAATTATTGGTCCCTACATAAACGAATTGCCCGTAAACAAATTGCCGTCATTCATGACCTTATTCCCCTCAAATATCCTGATCATTTTCCTGCCGGAATGAAAGGCTCTATATATATACTACTAAACAAGCTTGCATTGAAGAATTACGATTTAATTATTACTGATTCTGAAGCCTCAAAAAGAGATATTATAAAAATATTAAAGATCAAAGATCAAAAAGTAGAGATTATTTATCCATGTTTACCGAAAAATTTCATAAATTCGAAGTCCGAACTTCGTACTGCGAATTTTTGCTTATACGTCGGTGACGCGACTTGGAATAAAAACCTGGTCAATCTCGCTAGAGCAATCAAAATCGCCAATGTCACTTGCTTGTTTGTTGGGAAAGTTTTCCAAACCTCCGCAGTTGAGGAGCGGAGCGGGAAAACCACGGGGGTTAATAATGGGTGGCAAAAAGAATTTAAGGAATTTATTAATGAAATAAAAGACGATAAACGTTTTATTTTCGCCGGCTTTGTCCCTGATTCCGAACTGATCAAACTTTACCAACAAGCTTCACTTAATATCCTACCTTCACAAGATGAAGGATTTGGTTTTTCTTACTTGGAAGCAGCTCAATTTTCCTGTCCTTCGGTCTTATCCGATATTCCCGTTTTAAAAGAGATTTCAGGTGGAAATTCTTTATTTGCCGACCCTGAAAATCCTCAAGACCTCGCTGACAAAATCGGGGAGATCTATTTTAATAAAAATTTAAGAAATGAAATTGGAATAAAAGCAAAAAAAAGAGCCGAATATTTTTCTTCGAAAAAATTTAAGAGAGATTTTTTATCCGCAATTAAATAATCTTTTCGCGTTTTCAGTTGTTTGTTTTTTCAATGAATCGATTGAACAATTTAACAAACTAGCAATAAATTCTGCAATTATTTTTATATTTTTTGGCTCGTTGGAAAATTTTCTATCGGGAGATAAGAACGGTGAATCGGTTTCCAAAACCAGCATCTCCATCTGAACATTTTTAATAAATTCCTGTTTTTCTTTGTAATAAATTACATCACCATCAACTCCCACAAACATTTTGTGTTCTTTCGCAAACTCCAGCAGTTCAGAATCGGGCTCACAGCAGTGAAATACTGTCCGGCCTTCCAGTTTTCTATCCCAAACGCTTTCTAATAAGCCTAACATATCGTTCTTTGCCTCTCTGCTATGCAGAATTAAACTCTTGTTATGTTTTATCGCCAGTTTTATCTGTTCTTTTAAAAATATTTTTTGCAGTTCAATAAATTCCTCTTCAATTTTATAATCCGGATACTTTGTTTTTTGGTAAATATGCCGGTCAATTCCCACTTCACCAATAGCGACGACTTTAGGATTAGTTAAAAGTTTGGAAAGCGAGGAAATGGAATTTTTTTCACTTTCGAGGAAGGGGCCCCGCTGTGATAAAAAATTCTGTTTCCGAGCTTTAAATACCTCAAATACATGATGCGGATGAATTCCAACCGCCGCAAAAACCCCTTCAAATTTTTCCGCAATCGCAACCGCCTTTTCTGACGTCGGGACATCTGTCCCCGGAATAACAATCTGATCGACGCCGGCTTGCCTGGCTCGGTCAACGATTTCTTCCACCCTTCCATTAAAGGTTCCAAAATTTAAATGACAATGAGTATCGAAAAACATGTTATAATTTTACCATGACTCTTTTCATCGGTGCCGATCACAGGGGAATTGAACTTAAAAATGCTATTATCGAATACTTCCATGAAAAGAATATGAGGATTGAAGATCTTGGTCCTTATGCGCTTGATCCGTTGGATGACGCTATTGACTATTCCCAAAAAGTTGCCCAAGCCGTTCTGCAAAATCCGGAAAATCATCTGGGAATTGTTATCTGCGGTTCCGGCTGTGCCGTTTCCATGGCCGCAAACAGAATCAAAGGAATTAGAGCCGGGGTGGCCATGAACGAAGATCAGGCTCATCATATCCGTGAAAATGACCTCTGCAATATCATTGCTCTGGCCGCCGACTATACTCCTCTTGAATTAGCCTGTAAACTAATTGATGCTTTTCTTTCCTCTACTCCAAAAACTGAGGAAAAATACATCCGGAGAATCGAGAAATTGGATAAATAAATCTGCTAAAATTTATCTATGCCTAAAGAGCAAAGAGCAGAAACAGGGAGAATAGATAGACTACTGGAAAGATTGCAACATCAATCATTATTTTCATTAAAAGAGTTTTCTTCACCTTTGAAAATCGTTGAAGAAGCCAACAGACTTACAAGATTACGGTATGTCAATCATGATGGCTTCTTACGTGAAACGTCTGATGTTTTTGCAGGATTGTCTAAAAATGACGACCGTAATTCAGTCGACCCCAATAAGTTGACATCAATTATCCTTACCCTTCAATCACCTCTGGATCCATCTAAATGGAAACCCTCAAACGAAATTTTGAGTTACTCAACTACTCGTCTGCAAGAAGCGCTTTTAGGAAAAAATGCCGATTTTTTGACCGGTAAAAAGGAGTCAAACTTCATTATCCCTGCTTATTTAATTTTAAGAAGTTTAAGAGAAAGATCATCAATGTGGTTAACGGGGACTTTTTTAAGACTCAAAAAAAAACAGCAGGAAAAATTAATAATTGAAACTGATGAACTGAAAAATAAGATTCTATCTTCAATTAATTTGCCCTGGGTTAAGGAAAAAGTCGTAGAATTATTTAATCAAACGCTTGATTTCAATATTCTTAAACCGGAAGCAGAAATAATACAAAAAGAGGAAGAGAAACCATTATCTAATACTGTTCCAGCTTCCATTTATATTAAAGAATTTGATAGATTCGCAGATGAAAGATTGCAGCCGGTCAACGAGTCGGCCCATGAAACATTTTCTTTTATTGATGCGGTCAGCCGGTTTGTTAATGTTGATTTCACCCGAGGAAAAATAAATATTCCTGATAGAAAAATACAAAAAAAAATAAAAGCTGATCCTGATTATAAAATTTTTTACGGTATTTTTTCCACTGATTATGATCAGCTTGCCACAGCTTCTACCATAAGCATCCTCTCATCAGAAAATGATCTACCAAATAGCTCATGGACAAAAAGTTCTGAAGAAAAAAAGGGGCATCACCAAAAAATAAGAAACATTACAAATGCTTTTGGTAACGCTTTTGAAGAAATTTGTACTGATAATAATGTTTTTAATAATCTGGTCGATACATACAAAAAAGTAATATCAGATGAAAAAGTCGAGAGTTTCGAGGGTTTGAATTTTGGTTTGTTAAATCAAAAACTGACGGCTCTTTTATATTCTCATTATCCGACGACTAATAAAAAAGAGGATCCTGATATGATCAACCTGGCTGATTTCCTAGAGGTCCCCGGAGTTAAAGAATCACTTTTAGCTTTAAAAAAGGCATTGTTGATAAAAATGACCAAATCCGGTTTTTCTAGATCACTTAAAGAATCAAATATCTATTTTGAAAATTCGGATATTTCCACATTTATGATTAATCATCATGATTTTTTACATCAAGACGGTGTTTCTTTTTATTTAAAAGATCTTAAAAAATTAAGAAAAGATCAATTAAATATTAATTTAGCTTATTTAAATATTTCCGAATATATACAACATAAAAAAATAGGAGTAAAATTAGTGGAAGAAAAGGAAGATCGGTTTTTAGTTGAAATTCCGGACGAAATGTTACCGGGTTTTGAGGAACCGATATCTATGAATGGATATCCCGTTCGCTTATCACTAAACACGACTCGGGGCGAAAAGATGGTTGGTTTAAAATTTTCATGGAAAAATGTTGAAGTTGCTATATTACATGCCAGTTGAAAATAACTATATTATAGGGTATAATATTGTCAACAACGACTATGTCACTTATTGAAGTACAAAAAAAAGGGGTTGAAAAAGCGCAAGGTTGGTCGGCAAGAAACAAGATTCTTCCAAAAATTACAACTGCTGTTGCATTGTCTTTGAGCGCTGCTGCCTGCTCTCCAGCGATTGAACAAGTGGTCAATCCGAATCAATACTTAATGCCTGATCTAAGTAAGCCTGACTTGGGATTTGATGAAAATCAAAAAAAGGAATATGAACGAATACAACAGAGTTTTTCACTGGCTGATAGTCAAAATAAAATACTTTTTAAAAATGATGACGGTAAAACTTTTAGTAAATCAAATTCACTAGATATATTAGCAAAATCAACAGGGGTTAATCCTGAACAGATCACTAATGTTACTCCTGATACTTTCTTTTATTTTAAAATTGGAAATTTAATTTTTGCCGACCATAAATTCAGTAAAGATGGTAAATCTTTTATGATGGTTTTTGGTTCAGCCGACCAAACTAATTGGGCACAGACTTTAATATTGGATCCTGTCCAAATTAATCCTGACGGTACAACAAACATAAAATCAGGCTCACGATTCGTCGACCCGGAGCAACAACCAATTGGCGGATTTTTGATACCGACAGAAACTCAAGGAGAATGGACAATTCTTTTTAATCCTGAAACCGTCGGATCAAATCCGACACCAGTACCTGCAGTTCCCACCGCCGTAATCGCTCAGAACGAAAACACAGTCTCTAATATCAGTCTTCCGGCTAATTTTGATTTATTTCCCTTGTCTGTCCCTGTTGAACCCTCTAACCCCACCCCGGTTAATCCTACCCCCGTTAATCCCCCTACACCCAGCGAAACCTCCACCCCTCTAACCCCTTCAGTAAATCCGGAATATTCTTCCCTCCAAACTTTGTTTGACGGTCAAAAAGTGCCCTACACGATTGTTGAGGGCCAAATTGAAGTCGGCGGACATAAGATCATCGCCAATGATCTGGGGTTGATTATTTTTGCCGACCAAACTGGTATCCAAACATGGAACCAGGAAAAAAATTCCTGGCAGGCCATTGATCTTGCAGATGAAACGACCTTTACCGGAGAAATGAAAGTAAATGTTGATAAGTGGGCTGAGGATATAAAAAATGGAGGAAATTATGGCTCTACTCTACCCGAACATCAAGCAAAGTTTGATAAACAGTATCAATTCCTGATGAAGACCTTTTTATTAAATCAGACTGATTTCCTTAATCAAAATGCCGAAGTCATAAAAAGCTGGGGTTATAATTCTCTAGGTGAAATGGACGCACAACATATTTCCTGGCTTTTTGATAAATATAATATTGAAAATCATAAAGCCTCAATGCTGCTACCAAGTGAAGTATTAAATAGTTTTAAAGAAAATAAACCACCAATTTCGTATCAAGGACTAGACGAAAAATATTATCAAGGATTCGCTTCAGATTATAGTCTCAAAGAAAAGGATAAAAATTTTGAACTTTTTTTAAATACCGACTTATATAATAGGTCCGCCATTAATTTAGAAATAGGAGGTGTTCAAGTTCCAACCACCAATCCAATTGAAAGGAGAATTTGGGGGAGCTTAATTGCGGTAAAAATCATTCCCGGAATTTCAAAAGAAAAAATGATTGCAGAAAAATTACTTTTTGGTCCAAGTCCTATCCACCCTAGTTTTAGCTCAACTATTAGAATTGTTAACTTTGAAGATATACCAAGCCTGATTGCTTTCAATGGACCTAATAGATATGATCTTGATGATATGCCGGGAGCCTCTTTTCCTAGTGTATTTGCTGCTCGTGATATTTTTGATATAAGTAAAAAATGGTCTTTTTTGGATTTCATTAATAATTTAGGAAATCAAATTGATTCGGGTGGTAAATCTCAAAATATCACCTTAGCAAATGGAGAAACAAAGCCTGTAGGTGTTTATTTTCCGTTAGGTCCTCAGATGATGATACCAGGAAATATGACTGTGGGTTTTTATCCGCCAGATTTTGCAGAAGCTCAAGTCTGGCCTTGGAATCCTTCTCAATAATTTTTCTTCTAACTTTTGAAGTTTAAGTCATTTTCTGCTATTCTTTTTCCATGAGACGGGTTTTTGTTTCTTTATTTATTTCTTTATTTGTTTATTTCTTCATCTCTTCATTTGTCGCTTCCGTTCAAGCAATTTGCTATTGTCGGACTAATTGTCGAGCCAATGAGGAGCTAGTTGATACGTGCCCGGGTTATGCCTCAAGATATTGTTGTACTATTACTGCGCCAACCGCAACCCCAAAACCTGCGCCAACAAGTTCTACTGGATGCAATTGCAACATTCCTCAACCTGGGGATTGTACTGGGGCAACTTGCGTAGCGACCACTCAATGTGGAACCGAAGGAATAAGCTGTAATACACAAGATAATGCTACTACTACTAAATATTGTAACGGTCTTCAGTGTGGAGCCACTGGGAGATGTGCATATAGTCCTACTTGTGGTGGTACTAGCCAATGTAAACCGGGAACTGCTGGTTGTACTATAACCCAAGTCAATGGAGGTTGTGGAGGAGGAACATGCAGTGCGTGTTATACCCAAACAGGTACAATAAGTTGCACAGGATTAGGACATTGCAGCGACACTTGTGTTTTTGATGCATCGTGCGGAACCAGCTGTGGACCTGCCCCTACTAATAATCCCGGACCCGGCAGTGCGCCGACGTGCGTTGACTGGCAGTCAATTACCATCAACTCCTGCACCTTGGCGGGGTTTCAATCCAACCCGATTGGAAGCAACTGTTATACCCCAAATCAATCAGTCACATTACATTTGAGCAGCAATGCCCCTACCTATATGGGTTTTGCTAATGTGCCTTTAGCTACAGCCTGTTCAGCCGTCCCTGATACTTCTTTTCTTCCTCTTGAGGCCTATTCAACAACAAAAAGCTGGACTCTGGCCGCAGGCACCGGAACAAAGAAGGTCTGTGTCGGTTATGTAAAAGGTCTTTTGACAGCCAAATGCCAAGCTCGAATTATAGTTGGAGTAGCCCCCACAGCCACACCGACCCCCACAGCCACACCACCCCCCACAACCCCCACTCCAATTCAGGGTCCTTGGACTAAGCTGAAGAACACCTCTTTCATTTCCAAAAATTCCCTCACCTCTTCTATTCCCCTCGTTCCCGTTTCGTATGATCTTGATGATGACGGATCGACCAATTTTATTATTAACAGTGAATTAATTGTTGGACGCCCGTCCACTGCCGGTGTTGCCGGAGCTCCGGCTATCAATATTACCGGTGTAAATATAGCTGCTAAAACCAGCAGTCCTAACGAATATAAAGTTGCCGGTTATTCTCCTTCATATCTGATGGCTCCCGATTCCTTTCTTTCCTATATTAAGGCTCGTAAACAACATACTGCGATTACTCATTCCGATTTAAGCGAGATTACCGGATCGGGGATTTATGTCTATCAAAACGCCAATCCCCAACTACCTCCTGATCCTCTGGATATTGGCATTTCTAACTCTACCGTTTTTAACGACAAAAATCTTGTTTTAATATCCCAAGGAACGATTAACATTAGCTCTGATTTTAACCCAACCGGATCAGTAGCTATTGTGGCTGATCAAATCATTTTTGGTAATACCGTTGCTCAAGCCCGAGGCATTTTTATCGCTAATGATATTACTACCGGAAGCACCGCTAATCAAGGATTAAAAATCGTCGGCAATTTGATTGCTCAAAATTCACTAACTAATAGTCGTAAATGGTCAAATACTAATATTCCATCATTATTTATCGTCTTTGATCAACAAAAATACATCAATCTGTTACCATATTTAAGTACGGCGAATTATGATTGGAGGCAAATACAATGAAACACAAAGGCCAGATTTTACTAATAACCGTCATGCTTCTTGCCACCGTCATGACGATTGTTCTGTCGGCTTCTTTTAAGTCGGTGACGGAAACTCAAGTAACTAAGCTCGAGGAAGAAAACCAGAAGGCTCTGGCGGTGGCTGAATCGGCTATTGAAGTAGCTTTAAAGGAAAATAGCTCAAATAGTTCTGTTACTTCAGTTGCTGTTTCATCAATCAGCGGAATTACCGGTTTTGGAGGTTCGGCAATAATTGAATCACTGGCAAATAACACTTTTGTCACCCCAAATATTGCTAAGGACGGAAGCTATACTTTTTATCTTGGCGCTTACGATGTAACCGCAAAGACGATTGGGGCATCACTTGCCCAAGCAATTACGGTTTGCTTTGAATCGGGAACGCCAAATCCTGCCATTGAAGTAACTCTAGTAAAAACAAGCGGAGTAAAAAAATATGTTGTTGATCCGAGCACTAGCCAATCAGGCCGGATCGCCGGTGTCCCCAATGGTCTTCCTGTTTCAACATCCTGTCCAAGCGGTTATAGTTATTCAATTAATATTCCGGGGCTTGATACAACCGGAGTGGGTGCTGATAGCAAGTTTATGTTAGTCCGCGTTCTTTTTGCTCCAACTAGGCTGTTATTCTATCGTGCCACTACCCTTCCCGTCCAAGGGAGGACAATATCCTCTAATGTTACATCATCGACTTCAATCGGAGTCTCTAAAAAAGTAGTTTTATTCCAAAGTTATCCTCAGATCCCTGGAGAATTTTTTTCAACAGCATTTTGATTCGACTAATGAATCAAATTTGACCAATTGATCAAATTGAATTCACCAATTTATCTGCTTCTTGATTTTGTTCACGGGGAACCAAATGATAACTAATAGGAAGTTTAATTTCCTGTTCTAGTCCGCGGATTCTCAAAATATATTCTCTAATTCTCCCATTTTTAACTTTAAAAAGTCCTTTTACCTGATTAACCATTAAGCGGGAATCGGAATAAAATTCTACTTTGGTAATATTTTTAAAATTCGGAGTTTGTTTTAGTCCTTCAATCAATGCTTGATATTCAGCATCATTGTTTGTTGCTATTCCGATTGATTTTTTAAAATCAAAGATCTTTTTTTGATCTAAATAAAATACTCCACCTATTGATGATGGGCCCGGATTACCTTTTGAACCACCATCGGTATAAATTTTTAAAATCATTTAAATATTATACAACATAATATCTATCACTAAAATTATCCTATCTCCATACCCTATTCTCGCATGTTTGTAGGTTATAAGCAGTAGACACAAATTGGTCAAATTGGTCTAATGTGTCTTATTAGTCTAATTAGACCAATTTGACCAATGGAGAATCTTTTGCCAATCTTATGATTACTCTCTGTTTTAAAGAGGGCTATCTTCTCGATCAACTTGTAAGATCCCAGCAAGAAAAATTTATCAAGACCGGTGGTTTTAGGGAAAATCTTTTAAAAAAAAGAATAAACTACAAAAATAATGAAATCAGATAATCAATTATTGTATTACATTGGCTTTTCGTATTGTCTTGGGATTGGCCCAATGAAGTTTGCGAGCCTAAAAAGCCATTTTGGTACGGCAAAAAGTGCTTATTTAGCAAATAGAAAAAACTTGGAAAAGATTTTAGGTTTTAAATTAGCAGAAAAATTTACTGAATTTAGACGAAAATTTGATCCGATAAAAGAACTTGAAAGACTTAAAAAAAATAAAATTCAGGTATTAACAGTTGATGGTAAAGAATACCCTGAAAGTCTAAAAAATATTAGCGACCCACCTATTTGTTTATATGTTAAAGGCTCGATCCCAAAATCCGGAATTTTATTTGCAATTGTCGGGACTCGCAAACCAACCTCTTACGGCATTCAAATTACAAAAAAATTCACTCGCGAACTGGTAGAGGCAGGTTTTATTATCGTTTCCGGAATGGCGCAAGGTATCGACACAATCTCTCATGAAGAAACGATCGGTAACGGAGGTAAGACTGTTGCAGTACTTGGAAGCGGAGTCGATGTAATCTATCCATCTTCAAACTACCGACTTTACCACAAAATAATAAATACCGGAGGTGCAATTGTTAGTGAATTTCCACCCAATCAATTTGTTTTAAAAGGTCTTTTTATATCACGAAATAGAATTATTTCCGGTTTGTCCCGCGGTGTTTTGGTTACCGAAGGAGGGGAATTTTCTGGAGCATTAATTACTGCTAAATATGCCGGTATCCAAGGAAAGGATGTTTTTGCTATCCCTTCGCCGATTAATTCACAAATGGCATCAGCACCAAATTTGCTCATCAAACAAGGGGCAAAAATGGTAACGTCGACCCAGGACATATTGGATGAATTTGGAATGTTAATTACTCCAAAAAGAAAAGAGGATATTCGAAAAAAATTAAATGATTTAGAAAAATTAATTTTTGATATCTTGATAAAAAATCCTCAGACGGTTGACTATCTGGCGCTTGAGCTCCATCAAACAGCCAGCCAAATACTTAACATCGTATCTTTAATGGAGATAAATGGAATTATTGAAAAGAATATTGAAAAAAATTATCAGATAAAATTGCCGTGAATGACGGATGTTTTGAATTATTAACATAATAAGTGTTAAAATAAAGTCATGCAAATCTGCCCTTCTATGCCGGAACCAACGATGGAAGCTTTGGCTGCGACAATTAACCGTCTATCTCTTTATTACAACTATTTTCAGATCGATATCGGTGACGGAATTTACGTTAATAACCGTACAGTGCAAATTGACGAAATTATGAACAATTTCAGCCGTTTTGATAATCGCCAAAATTTATATTTTGATTTTCATCTTATGGTGTCTGACTTTGAAGCCGACATAGTCAAACTTAATTTGCTTAAAAGATCAATGCAAATTAAAAATATATTTATTCATTACTCAGCTATTTCTGATTTT
>Ga0172379_10007722_pt1 | contig 13849 bp, 13 predicted proteins | sample GrowelOW334metaG_FD_119756 | JGI IMG/M metagenome (GOLD analysis project Ga0172379, IMG submission 119756) | Groundwater microbial communities from an aquifer near a municipal landfill in Southern Ontario, Canada - Groundwater well OW334 metaG | ecosystem: Environmental > Aquatic > Deep... | reverse complement strand
TACCATTACCTGCTGCCGATTGCTCAACGCTGGATAATGATGTTGATGGCATCAACAATTGCACCGATAAATGCCCAATCACCCCAAAAGGCGCTCAAGTTAATCAATTTGGCTGCTGGATTGTTGGTATAAAATTCGACAACGATAAAAGCAACATCAAACCCCAGTATTATCCTGAACTTGATAAAGCAGCTATCGTCATCAAAGACAATCCCGACGCAAACATTGAAGTGCAAGGCCACACCAGCAGCACAGGCACCGCGGCTTACAACCAAAGATTATCCGAACGCCGCGCAAAAGCAGTTAAAGATTATTTAAGCCGAAACACTCACGCAAAGGGATTAACCGCCCGAGGCTACGGTTTAACCCGGCCTATCGACACCAATGAGACTGAAGAAGGTCGCGCCAACAACCGCAGAGTGCAGTTGGAAGTGCTTAAATAACTTTATCTGATAAAGCTAAATCGGAAATGCTTGAGCTCGTAGGATAGTAGATCAACGCAAAAGCCATCGCATAGAAACTGAATTACGATGGATTTCGGCGCCTCTACTCATACTACGCCCAGATCAGCAGCCTACGCCGCAAATTGGCTTCTTATGCTCCAGAAACTTTCCCGATTCGGGCTATTTGTTGGGGTTACGTTAGACCGTAAGGGCTTGAGATATAGCCAGGGATGGCAGTAATGAGCCGTATGCATTGAGTATTGCCCCCCCCCGGGCCAGTTCCTGTCCGGCGGGGCAACACGCCACATCCATTTACAGCACCAAAACAGTAGGAACAAGAGTGAATTTTATCGCTGTGGACTCTGGCCCCACACCGCCACCGCTGATAATAATATCAGCAACGGAGATACCAATAAGATTCAGTTCAGTCAGGTATTGCACGGTGACGTTTGAATTCATCGCAGTGCCTTCAACCACCTGAGACACAGATCCGATGAGCAGTATCGGCTGGAATTGGAAGTTCGCTTTAGAACCGGGCGCTATATTTACCTTGGAGGCCAACAAATTACCTCCGCGGTAAACCTGCGCATCCATGGAGCCTTTTGTCAAGCTGTTCCACACTTCCACATCAACCGGATTAACAGCGGACACAGCAGAGGATCGCAGCTCATGACCTGATAGCGTATTAACCATCTCGTAGGCAGAACCTTTCTTCGCTGGAATGACCCGCATATAGTTACCATTGGCATCCTTCGCACCTACATAAAATTCCTGGGGATAGGTAAACGGATGGTTACTGCCATTACCCAAGCTTTGGATAACCTTCCACGCTACGGATTGGATGCCCGAATCAGGGCTTATGTTCTTCTGAAATATCACATAGTCACTGTTACTTGCATCCTCTGAGAGATTAGTGAGATTTAATTTTATATCAGCCATGTTTTTTCCTTCACTTTAGCGGGATGGAGTTTACACCCCATCCCTAATGTTTTTTTACGATGCATGAGCTAAGAATCTGCACTTAACCAACGCAAAACCTTTCACCGGGGACAACATGCCCCGTCCGGCGGGAAGTTTTGGTTCAATTAATGTGCGTACACTATCTCAAACTGCTGCGGTGTAGTTAAGATGATATTATTGCCGCCGGGGTAAGTTGCCGTTAAGGAGACGCCATCGGCAACCACCCACTCCCCCACGCGAGTGTACACAAGCTTGTGGTAAGTAATACTTGCTATAGCTTCTGTTGCGGTACCTGTAGCTCCACCGAGTATTTCTATACTCCCTGGATTTATGGTCATTGGATCGGCCTGGGCGTTGGTTACATTATTAGACATAATTTTAGTTTCCTTGGGTTATAGAGTATTTTTGATCTAACTTCAGTTTGATTATCACTGCGTGGTGATGTGTTAAACGCAGTGAAGCGCATAAATATCAATATTCAAATCGAACAATGCGTTTTTAAACCAGGGGGGTTAATCAAGTCCCACTGGAAATCAAGGGTATTTGCAAAACAGAGCCTTGTGCATTTCTAGTCTGTATAACGTCTACCCCATATGTCAGGTTGATATACAAGAAAGTTGAGGTCTTTGAACTCTGAAGCGGACGAAACTCCATCGTCCCGTTAACCGTAGACGACCCGATTACCGGAACTACAGTTTGCTTTGGGCTGGTAGCGGAGGGCGGTACAAATGGGAATGTGAATGCCGGAGCCGGATAGACATAGGGGACTGTCGTTGGCGGCACGGCCGCAGCGCCAACAGTGTAATCAGACAAGGTGACAACGACGCTGGTCAGCGCATGGGACTGCGGGTCATAGGCAGGCACGGCGACCAAACTCACCAGCTTGTCGTCAGACGCCCAGGTATAATCTTGCGCCTGCAATACAGCCCCGTATAGCGCAGAAAAAACCAATAGCAGTATTTTAAATGATATTTGCGGTTTCATAGTAAATCCTCATCATGGTGGTTAATACATAAAAAACGGAACAGATTTATTTGAGTCGTCCTGATTTGCAGTATCCAATCCGCAGGAGCAATGGATTTCATTTCCTAGGGTATTGACTTAGGTTAGACACTGCCTACGGAACTCCATCAGAATCAATATTCAAGCAATAAAAACAGATCGCTTTGATTGGTTTGGCTCCACTCAAGCATCTCAAGAGCATCAAAAAGTGCGCCTTTAAGCAAAGCATGTGGCGTACTTTGCCGTTCTGCGGCATAACCCGCCAAGGCGTCAAATGCAGAAGTTATAAGTCCTGTGGGGTTGTCCAGCATCTTGACCAAATCCAAAATCGACGGAACGATTCCAGCACAATGTTCAGCCGATAACCAGCCGCATTCTTCCGGGAACCCAGGAAAGGCATCAACGGCATGCGGTAGCGTCTCAGCAAGCAAGACGGCCAAAGGATCGCCAAAAACTATTGCGCGAATATCGCTCTTAGACCACCCCAGAGAAGGAAGGGCCGTCTGTAAAACAAAGTACCCCATCGGTATGCGCTGGCTCAAGTTTGGAGCAGGAACCAAGTGTTCACATAACAGGGTCAAAAAGTCGATATGGGGCTCGGGTTCGTCGATGGCTGTTGAAAAAAGACGTTCCTCATCAATGCGAAGCCCGGCAAATGCCCCAGTATGAGCGGGATGATCAAAACGTAGTGATTTAAATACCTCCTGCGCATGCCTATGCAGGGCGGCAGCATCGAAAGCAGCATCTTTGTAAGCGACCGTACTTACGGTTGCCGCAAGCTGTTCTGCATCGAAACCATAAGCGGTGTGGCGAATTGCCATATTTCCTCCTCTTTACGTTTTAAGTTGGATGCCCCTTAAACCCATAAGAGGCGTTAAAATTATTCGCCAGCGAATTATTTTCCCTGACAATTGCGAAGAACGGAGGTAAACGCAAGCCGTTTCTGGAGTTGGGCTTTTATTCCGTGGGTTACTTCGCTATCTATTGAAACGGCATCTGCAATACCTGTGCGGCAACTATTGTCCTAGTTGCAAGCGGGTGGATTGGGAAGAGCACCATTAACTAAAACACCAGGCACAGCTCGATTCAATATAGCAAAGGCTGAGACAGCTGTCCTTGCCTGCTGATCGTTGATACCAACCGGATGCGTGATGCTCCAATGTCCAGGGGGATTATTATCGAAAGTAGCCGTATACCCCGGCAGCCCAAGTCCAGGCCCTGTTATATCTCCATGCTCACCTGGTTGCGGGGGATTTTGTAGGTTTCCTCCGGTAACATCAAATTGAAAATTACAGGATTTTATCAGTGAGGGTACATTGAAAGTTGAAAGTGTAGAGCCAACTTGGTTTACAGGAGTCCATGTAAACTGACCGGGTGCCAAGCTCGCAAGACCGGTATTTACGTTGGCATCCACACCACGATAAATAGGAACCGCCATTACCGATTGGCATCCTACGAATACGGAGACACCGATGAAGAACGATAAAATCTTTGAATGGGAAAATTTAGTCATGTGATACTCTTTAATATTATATTATCGAAAAATTGAAATATCCTCGCACACGGCGATAAATGCCATCTCAGTAGCTTTATCGAACAGCACTGTTACAAAATAGGATATTGCCCAAGTACAAAACCGTTGCAATCATCGCGCAAGGGTTTGTTTTTATATAAGCTTTAGCCGAAATCCTAGCCCTCAGGTTTAAGGATAAATTTTATATGCAGCAAAAACGGCGCTGCCCCGTTATTGCATCCATAACCTGCGAGGTTTTTAGCCTAACAGGAAAGCCTGCAATTCTTGCCACCTCGATCACTAACCTAAAAAACCAAGCCGGTTTACATAACAGCGATCGTTGCGTTCTTCTATGCCTTCCCGGCATAGAGGTGTATCTATTTTTTTTTGCAACCCCGGGCCTCATTACCCCACCACATTCGTCATCTCAAAACGCAAGGCAACTGCATCCTCGCTCCGTCCACCACCCAGCATGATGATGTCCGCACTGACGATCCCATACAGGCAAAACTCCGTGACGGGCGCAGACAAAAATTGTGGCGGAATCGCTTCACCCTGCCTAACGCCCGGCATTACCGCCACATAGAGCCGATGCGGCAAATCGAACCTTGCCCACTGCTCGGGAATCACATTACGCTGCTGGGCAACCAAACAACCGGAACGATACAAATTCACATGCACAGCCCCCCGGCTCAAACGGTTTTGCACCCATATTTCCGTTGGATAACCATCATGCGGTACGACGGACAAGCGTTTTCCATAACGTTGCGGAGCAATATGAAAAACATTGCCCTGGCATGCCGCTTGTCGTTCGGAATGGTTTGCGTTCCAGTCGACCATATTGATGTAGGTATCCCAACTATAGGAAATCGGGCAATAATTGCGATACCCACAGCAGCGCACCACCCGCCAAGCAATGCCGCCGCCATGGATGGAGGCGGCATTTTTCTGGAAAAATACGATATTGGACTCGCCTCCGTCGTCGGATAGATTGACAAAACGTAGCTGAGCTGAAGCTGTCACTGGCAAGCCCTATAAAGCTGTCAAAGGGACGTGCAAGATACAGCCTTGCACGTTCTTATTACTGGGAGAGACCAATCCATAGGTCAGGCTTAAAAACAGAAGGGCATGATCCGGTGCATTTTGAAGTAAACGGAATTTAATAAAACCGTCCAATGTAGAGCTATCCGTCTTCGGCGTAAGGGGGCTTTCCTTTTCATGTGTTATCTGGCTCAGGGTAAAATCCAGAAGCGTTTTAGCGCCTTCTTTTATCAAGGTATAATCGACAATTGTAACGCCGACGCTTTCTAACGACCCTGTATTGCCGTATACCGGAACCGCTAGAACCTCAATCCCATTATAAGGAGGAACAGTACCCTGATGCTCTTGCCAATCACCAGACTGCCAACAAATAGGCTCACTCGCCCCCTCCTCCTCATTGGGTATCACCGCCATCCCCGTGGCGGCTGATTCTGTTGCTGCTGCATTGGTTGTAACAGCCATTCCTGTGGAGGGCGGTTCTGCTGTTACTGCATTGGTTGTAACAGCCATTCCTGTGGTAGGTGGCGCGATTGCCGCCGACACGACGACCTCATTTTTAGCGGACGAACCGGTTGTCACATTCGTTGACTTATCGTCTGTTGCCATGCATTTCACCTCACGGTTTTTGATTTTCTTATTAAGGAACCTCTGAACAAAATCTTCCAGAGTTTGTCAGAAGCCATCCGCGTTAAATAGGATTTTTCACGGACTTACTCAGCAATAACTTAGCCCCATCAATAGAAAGTAATTTCTCACTACATCTTAGGCAGCTTTGCATTAACTAAAGTTTCGGAGTTCATTTTCTTCAAAAAGCTATTGTTTTTATTGTCCGACTTAGAAACAAACCGATTAACCTTTCACATTAACCCACGTTTTCCTATAAAACCAATAGGCTACGAGCAAACAATCAGCAAAAATGAACTCCAAAACTTTAGCGTTAAATTTAAGCTTATAAACCACAGCCAAAAGACGCCTGAATTTTTCAGCAAATCGAATCGTCCAGGCGTCGCATAACATCGATCTAAATCGACATAGAGCTTGCTGACCTGACCGCTTAAGTAACGTTGGCTAAGGTGAATTTAAACGCTGTAGCGTTCGGACCTGCACCACCGCCGCTTACAATAATGTCAGCACTGGAAACGCCAAGTAAATCCAGCTCAGTCAAGTATTGCACAGTGACATTAGAGTTCATTACCGAGCCTTGAGTTACCTGAGACACCGTGCCGATGAATATTTTCGGCAGAAACTGGAAGTTTGCTTTCGAGCCGGGTGCCACATTTATCTTGGTAGCCAGCAATTTTCCGTCACGGTAAATTTGTGCGTCTACGGCACCCAAAGACAGGTTGTTCCACACTTCCACCTCAGTCGGATTTTGTGATGGCGCAGTGGAATTCCTTAACACATGGCCTGAGCGGGCCATAGCCACCTCGTAAGTACTGCCATTCTGTGCTGCGATCTGCGGCATATAATTGCCATCGGAGTCCTTCGCGCCCACAAAAAATTCCATGGGGTAGGTGAACGGATGGTTATCGCTGTTACCCAGATTTTTAACAACTATCCAGGCAACGGATTGGACATTCACGTCAGTGGCAGCGTTCTTCTGAAATATCACATAATCACTATTGTTGACGTCCCCTGAGTGATTGATGAGGTTTAATTGAATATCGGCCATGTTTTTACCTTCTATCTTAGGTTAATTAAATTTGCTCAAAAGTAACGACGGTAACGGATCTTGTCGTCAAAATTCGGGCGTTGTTTTTTACTGAGTAGCATAGTCGTTCTCAGGTGGCGAATTGAGAACAACTATGACAGGCGTATTGTCATCGTAAACCGGCTGCCTACCGACATGGTCGGATTAACAACCGATTGATAATTAATAACGCAGAGTGACAATAACGTAATACCGATTTTCATGTAAGTAACGTTACGGTAACAACATTTGGGTGTTACCGTAACATCTCAAAATAAGCGATTTGCTTAAAAACAAGCTTAGATTCCACTAATCGACAATGAGCGGACTGCGCAGGATATAGCGGCGTAACTTGAAAGACGGCGCAGGTAAAAACGCTGTTACTCGCGGCTTAAAAATGACTTTAATGCGCAGCAAATAGATGAGGCGAGCTCTTCTTGATGCGCGATGACAAAAAAAGGATTTCGATCAAATTGTTCCGACCAAGCAATACAACCGATTGATACATCAACCAAGCGGATCGAGGCTCTAATACGATCTGCGTTGACTTGGACGCTTCCTTCAAGTAGGTGATTTACTCCTACGCCAGGAGTATTTTTAAAAGTTCGGCTTTCGTTATCGGCATAGTTGGACGTAAAGATGGAATGCGGCACAATGATTGTTCCAAATACTTTAAACAACTGATGCATAAGCTCCTCATTCAAGCCTTGCGTAAAAGGTATGCCTTCTGCATGATGATGTGTAATACATTTAAAGGGATGGATTGCCAGCAGGTAGCATTGTTTAAGCTTAGTGTTTGCAGCGCTCTTGCGCTGAATTGTCGGCATGTAACTGCCCATTGGAATCGATATTTCAATGTCTAAACCGGCTCCCGTGGTCGCGTAATAAGTTTTAAGCTTTTCACGTAAGCGACCTATCTGAACCCGGACAACAGGATTTTCATTGGTGTTATAAGAGGCTTTCTGATCAAAGACCGCTATGCCGATGGCATATTCGCAGACTTCCCGAGCAGCGCCGGTGATCGCTTTGTCGACGAGAAAGCGCAACAAACGACTCATGCGCGGCGCATTAATAAATAAAGCACTTGCCAAAATCAACCGAAGGGTAGCTTGAGCTTCCACTACAGGAACAGCGGTGGCAACATTTATTTCCTTTTTTGACGCGGTCATAATGTTCTCTTCCGGAACCTATTACGTTTATCAAATACGGCGCATAGGATGTTTTGAAGGAGCACATCGTTTAGATTGATTATTTGCATAAATACTAAACGCCAGAATGGCCCTAATTGATTGGGTTATTATCCAGCTTCACAAATCGATAAAAACTTGAATGAGGTCAGCCTATAATTTGCTGTATCCGATCATGTTTGACAAGATTTTAAAGGGATGCTTGTTTAAATCGCCTTGCTTGCTCAGCAAATGCGCCCAAAACCGGCGTTGCCATAAACTGGGTTCTTGGCGTTTTCACGGATTAATGAAATTCCTCATCTTGCGGAATTACACGAAAATAACAAGAGACTTTATTATTACCCAAAAATACCTTAAAAAATATAAGCATATGCTTACTTAGCTGAAAGCATATGCTTAAGTCCCTGAGTCTTTTTTTATTTGTCACGGAGCGCTAAAACTTTGCGTAGGTCGCCCAAAGCACGAACTCGCCCCTATTTAAGTGGCTACGCTAAACCGGACACACAATCTAAAATAGGTCTGAAATTAGAGAGCGTGTCGAAAATGAATTAAGAAAGACAAAAATACACAGTGTCGAATTTAGAGAATCCTCCGTGAAGTTGGCAATAGGCTCAGACCAGCCGAATTACCCATACAGCAAGGGATTTAGGCGTGAACCCTAATTCGCCACATACCTGGGTCAACAAATACAGCCCGCCAAAGAAGCAAAACAAAATCATGCGAACCAATGAGCATCTATATGAAAAGTTGAAGCGACTGAAGCAGGAATACGCCCGATTAATAGATGAACGCGAAGGGAACATTAACCGCCCGCGGCTACTATTCAACCCTGCCTATCGACACTAATGAAACAGAAGCAGGCCGCACCAACAACTGCAGAGTGCAGTTGGAAGTGCTTAAATAACCTTATCTGCTGAAAACTCTTAAATCATCAGGGGGGCTGCTAAATACGAAAAAGGGCGGGTTAGTACACTCGCCCTTCTTTATACGCATATCATCCTGATTATCCAATTCCTGCAGAATGTGCAATAGGCGTAGCTTTACTGATCATGCGTGAGATCAAAGAAATGGTAGCGGTTCTTACCCGATTGCTTGGCGATATACATGGCTTGATTGGCATAGCGCAATAGCACATCCGGATCGTTATCGTCATCGGGAAAAATACTGACACCAAGCTCATAATTCCAAAGCTATAAGCTTAACTCCAACGATATCCTTATCCGCCACTAAAGCACTGCAAACACCCGGTCCTAAATCTATATCCTCCACATGCCACGTTGAAGCCTCGCCGCAACCCTCCGGAACCCTTAAAAACCCGGTCGGGTTTTCAGGATTAACGACACAAAGACTCAAACCCAAGGAAATTCCGTGCCCCATGGCTTTGACGAAGGCCTCTTTGCGTGTCCAGAAGCGGTAAAACTCAACTGTTTGTTGAGCTTCCGGCAACGCATTCCAGTAGGCGATTTCTTCTTCGGCAAAACATTTATCGACCAGCCCAATCATGCTGGTTCTCGGTTTACAAAACTCAACATCCACACCCAACCGGCAGTTTCGACCTACGGCAATCACCATAGCGTCTGCCGAATGGGACAGATTGAACGCCAGCTCAGGCGTATCGACGAGATAGGGCTTACCATGTTCGGCGGTTTTTATGCGTATCTTTTCCGGCGACTCGTTAAGTATCCCGGCCAATAGATTCCTTAAACGGCCATGCACTTCGACATAGCGTTTGCGCAGCAAGTCATTTTTAAATTTTCCGGCACGGGCTTGCTCGTCGGCATCGAGAATGCGCCAGTAATTTTGATAATGCGCATCTTCAGCAGCGATAGTGCCATGCCATATTTGGATGCTGTCGGTATTCAACACATATTCCTGCTGAATTTGATATTTGTTCCCGTTCCGGCACAACGCATCACCGCCATTGATTCAAGGAAACTGGCACCGTAGGAGCGGGCCATGCCCGCGACATTTTGGCAGCGCTCAATCATCTCAGCCAGAGCCGGTCGCGGGCACGGAGCGACTCCTGCAAGACTTAAGTTGATGGCATTACCCCAGCGCGTGGTAACGAAGAAAAATACCTTAACGCCCAACAACAGCCCTGCCCTCACCCCGGCGATCACTGGCCGCAGCCAGCTGATGCGTGGTTTTATTCCACTGCACCGCCTGCATATCGCCATAATTGTAGCGCGCTTCTTTCAACTGATGTCCCATTGCGGCAAGGCCGGTAAGCTCATTTGCCGCCAGCGCGCCTTTTTCATATTCCAACACATCGGGCATAAACTGGTGATGGAAGCGCGGCACTTGCACCCATGAGTCCGGCTCATGGCCTTGGGCAAAATCCAGCGCGGCCAGCAGCACCATCGACGTGATGCGACTGCCGCCGGGCGTTCCCAACACCGCAACGTTTTTGCCGTCGTCAAGGAAAGTGGGCGTCATGCTGGACAGCATGCGCTTGCCTGGTGCAATCGCGTTGGCGATGCCGCCTACCAGCCCGTAGCCGTTCATCGCGCCCGGCAGGCTGGCAAAATCATCCATTTGATCGTTCAGCAACACGCCGGTTCCATCCGCCACCAAGCCCGCGCCAAACGGAAAGTTGACACTCAACGTTGCGGCAACCCGATTGCCCTGCTCGTCAATAATCGAAAAATGCGTGGTATTGACGCCTTCGGATTGCCGCTCGATTTCGCCTGACAGCATCGCGCTGGGCAAGGCCTTGTCAGGCCGCAGACTGCTGCGCTGTCCGGCCGCATAATCTTCATTCAACAGGCGCTTGACCGGCATCTCGATAAAATCCGAATCGCCCATATATAAAGCCCGGTCATGATAAGCGCGGCGCATGGCTTCGGTAATAAGATGCTTTCGGGTCAGTTCATCGGCCTGTTTCAAATCATAGCCCGACAGAATATTCAGCGCTTCAATCAACACGATGCCGCCGGATGACGACGGCGCGGCGCTGGTGATTTTTATGCCGTGATAATTGCCTGTTACCGGCTCACGCTCGACAACCTGATAGGCAGCGAGATCCTGTTTGGTCCAGATGCCGCCCGCCTTGTTGACGCCTGCCACCAGTTTGTCGGCTATCTCGCCGCCGTAAAATCCGTCCCGGCCTGAGCCTGCCAGCTGTTTTAAGGTATCGGCCAAATCCGGCTGCCGGAGTATTGAGTAATTCTCAGGAATCTTGCCGCCGCTTAAAAATATCTGCGCCGTCGGCGGGTGTTTTTTAATCACTTCAACCCTGAACTTGAGTAACTTGCGATATTTTTCGCCGATGGCAAAACCTGTCTGTGCCGCCCTGATCGCAGGTTGCAGGCTTTCCGAGAGCGGCAGCAGTCCGTATTTTTCCGACAGATGCACCAACGCCGCAGGCAGTCCGGGGATGGCCGCAGCCAACGCGCCATCGAGCGATAAACGGGGGATGACCTTACCCGCCTTATCCAGGTACATAGCCTGATGAGCCGCTAACGGCGCTTTCTCGCGCCCGTCGATCATCGTTTCAAAACCGTCCTGCTCCCGGTGCAGCAGCCAGTAACCGCCGCCGCCCAGCCCGGAACCCGAGGGCTCGACAACCGCCAAGGTTGCGCTGACCGCCACGGCCGCATCGAACACATTGCCGCCTTTAGCCAGGATTTCAAAACCGGCAGCCGTCGCCAAAGGATGCGCGCTGGCAATGGCAGCCTTGGTTCCATCGGCATAAGCCTGCGCAATCCCAAAAACTAACGTAAACAGCAGCGCCGCACTATATTTCTTTAACATCTTTTCCTCTGAACGAATTTAGTTGCGTAATTAAACCACATTTGCGGAAACACACTAACTTGATAAGCATAAGCGGTAAAACAGCGTCGGAAACTATATATGTCATAACCCGGTATTTTGCCTGAGAAACCAAAAAGCAATTATGGAATTTATTTGCCTTATTATTGGCTTTTAGAGTCTTTTAAAAAACGAAATTTTCCCTGCCATTATCGGGAAAGTTACCCAATACCTTTTACTCGGTTTTATGAATAATAGGTTATTTTAATAAATGGCCTTAAGACATGAACCGTTTAACCTTAGTATTATTGAGTTTCCTATCATTTCCCGCGGTCTCTCTTGCTCACGGACCCACTCCACAAAAAGCCAACGAAAGCATTACTATTAATGTTCCTGTTGATGCGGTCTGGAATGCAATCAAGCAATTTGATGCCATTGCGAGCTGGCATCCTGATATCAAAGCAAGTTCAGGGGACGGAAAAAACGCCTCGGATGGCATTAGAACCATCACCCTGCAAAATGACGGGCAACTGGTAGAGAGCCTGGATTTTTACAGCGATAAAGATCATGAATACAATTACCGCCTTAAAGTCGAAAATGTAAAGGCATTTCCGGTCGGTTCCTACACCGCCAACATCCAGGTAACCGCCGGGTCTGATGCCAACACCAGCGTGGTTACGCTAAAAAGCCGCTTTTATCGTGGCGACAGCGGCAATACCCCGCCTGAAAACCTGAATGACGCAGCAGCGGTTAAAGCGATGAATGCGTTTTTTAAGAACGGCTTGGCGGGACTAAAACAAAAGCTGGAAAAATAAAGATATTTTAGGCAAAAGGCGAAAGGGCAAATGACGAAAGATGTTTTTGCCCTTCGCCTTTCGCCTTTCGCCTTTCGCCTTTCGCCTTTTATCATGATTAATTTTCGTGAACTGCAATAAGCCCCTGCCGACTTGCCAGCAAGGTCAGCTCGGCCAATGTTTCCGCGCCCATTTTTTCCTTGATGACGGTACCGTGGTTGCACACTGTTTTGTAACTCAAACACAATTTTTCCGCTGCTTTTCTAACGGTATAGCCATTGGCCAATAAACAGAACACATCGAACTCCCTCGGGGAAAGAAGTTTGATTTTTTCCGCTTCGTCCTGTTCGCCAGCCATAGAAACGGCCAGTTGTTGAGCAATATCAGGATCAACATAAGTGCCGCCCTGGGCTATTTTATACACCGCGGTGATCAGCGTTTCAGGCACGCTGCTTTTAGTGATATAGCCCTTAGCTCCGGCCGCAAGCGCCCGCGTCACATAAACCAACTCATTGTGAATGCTGAATACCAGGATTTTACAGTGCGGATCGCGGTTGATCAGCCTCCTGATACTTTCAAAACCGCCGATGCCCGGCATCGATAGATCCGTCACCACAATATCCGGTTGATGCCGGCTGTACATTTGACAGGCTACCTCGCCCCGATCCGCCTCATAAACCTGTCCGATTTTATCGGATAAGGAAAGATAGGCTTTGTAACCGGTCCGAACCACGGCATGATCATCGACCAATAACACACTAATCTTACTCGCCACTACTTTGCTCCTTAACGTGTCAAAACAGTCATCATGCCTGTTTATAAACGGCAAATCGATAGGAGCTTTTCCCGTTTTATCCCGCCCAACAGCATAGGAAGTTTTCTCGGTTTATTCCGGGATTTTTCCCGCCGATTTCCGGGCTTATTCCGTAACGCTGCACGCACCCGCTCCCGTACCATGAGCGCCTGTTCAGCCCGGCATTTCAATAAGGCATTGCTAGCGTTTTGATCAAGAAAGCGGGGTACTTACTCAACCTTTATTGATACGCACGGGCTGGCTTTATAGCTTTATATAAGTACAACAATCATAACCCCTGGAGGAACTATGCGGATTTCCAAATTCACCCGCACCGCTGTCGCATCCGCTGTCTGTAGCGGCGCCTTATTGTCGGTTTCGATACCGGCACAGGCCAACAAAGCCCTGGATAGGCTGTCGAAAGAAGATACTAACTGGGTCATGCAGACCAAAGACTACGCTGCCAGCCATTTTAGTGACATGACGCAGATCAATGCGCACAACGTCCAGCATTTACAGCCGGTCTGGTCTTTTTCTACAGGCGTACTGAACGGGCATGAAGGCGGACCGCTGGTCATTGACGGCATCATGTATGTGCATACGCCGTTCCCTAACAATATTTTTGCGATCGACCTCGATCAGCCGGACAAAATCTTGTGGGAATACAAGCCCAAGC
>Ga0172379_10007721_pt1 | contig 13849 bp, 15 predicted proteins | sample GrowelOW334metaG_FD_119756 | JGI IMG/M metagenome (GOLD analysis project Ga0172379, IMG submission 119756) | Groundwater microbial communities from an aquifer near a municipal landfill in Southern Ontario, Canada - Groundwater well OW334 metaG | ecosystem: Environmental > Aquatic > Deep... | reverse complement strand
CCCCGCCACACTCCTCGAGGTCGGCGGTGCGACCGCGAATGTCACCTTCGATGGATACAAAAACTGTACCGGCTTCACGAGTAATGCAAACGGTCTTCTCGCCTGCACCGCATCCGACCAGCGCCTGAAGACGGACATTGCTCCGCTTAGCGGTGCCACAGCGCTCTCCGGCCTCAATGCTCTCAACCCGGTTTCCTTCTATTGGGATCCGACAACCGAACGCGGCACCAGCCAGCAGTACGGACTCATTGCGCAAGAGGTACAGACTGTGTTCCCGAATCTCGTCGCCACCTCGAGCCCGACCTCGCTCACGCCGGACGGCACGCTCTCAATCAACTACGAAGGCCTTATTTCTCCGATGATTCTCGCCATCCAGCAACTTGATGCACGGACGAAATCCATCCAGAGCGCGACAACTTCGCCAATCATAATCGTGGACGCTGCCGGCAATGTCGGCATCGGCACCACAACGCCGAACCACACGCTCACAGTGGCGGGTGACATCGGCGCCATTGCTTTTGTTAACACATCGACCCGAGAGGCGAAGACTGACATCAGCTATGTCTCCGCATCTTCGACCGAGGACATGCTCAAAGAGCTCGTGAACCTCAAGGTTGCCACTTACCGCTACAAGATTGAGAACCAGAATGATCCGCTCCACTTGGGCTTCATCGCGGAAGAGGCGCAGACCATCGCGCCGGAGGTGCTCTCGGCGGACGGGAAGGGCGTCGACCTCTACAAACTCGCGACCTTCACGCTCTCGGGCGTACAAGCGCTTGCCGCTCGGGTGGACGCACAGAATACCCGTATCACCACGCTTGAAGACCGCATGACCAAGCTTGAGAGCGGGGCAGTCTCGACCGCAAGCGGCTCGCCGCTCTCGCTCTCCACGAGCTCGCTTGCAGGCGCGATAGAGAGCATCAGCAGCGTGCTTCATATAGGGAAGTTCATCTCCGACACCTTCTACGCGGCGCGCGGATTCATTGACACCTTGACCGCGGCAAATGTCACGGTCGGTACCGCGACGGCACCGACCGGCGTGACACTCTACGACACGGTGACCAAAGAGCCGTACTGCTTCAGTGTCGCGGGTGGCGCGCCGACCACGACGCCGGGCATCTGCGGGCAGACCGTCGAAAATCTAAATCCGTTCGCAACCTCCACAATCTCTATAGCAACCACAACGAGTGCATTTGCCATCAGTCTTATTGGTGCGAACCCGACCCACATACCAGTCGGCGGTCTGTACACAGAAGAAGGGGCGACCGTCACTGGCGGTAACGGCGCATACGATATATATGTAAACGGCAATGCCACCGCGACATCCTCGCCGTGGCTCGACACCTCCGTACCGACTACTTACATCCTCACCTATGCCGCCACCGACAGTACCGGGAGCACTATCAGCACGCACCGCTCGGTGATAGTGGGGAATCCGGACGGCACGGTTTCGCTGTCAGCGAGTACGACGAGCACCACGACCGAAGGAACGGTAACAATCTCGACGACCACCCCAAGCACAACCACGGTCCTGGATACTGCAACTGCAACCACCACGGCCCCGTTGGCGGAAAACACAGCGAGTTCCACCCCAATTACCATTTCTACCAGCACCCCAGCAATCTAAATAACCTAAATGAAATAAGGGGACTTCGTAAGTCCCCACTTGGGTAGGCGTAGAGGGACGGTCGCAGGACGCCAGTGATATACTGATAAGGTATTCCTCTCTTAATTTTCCCTTATGGCTATTCGCGTTGCTGTTAATGGTTTTGGTCGCATCGGACGGGCGTTTGTACGCCGCTCACACGGGCGCGATATCGAGATTGTCGCCGTGAACGACCTTGGTTCCTTGGAGAATCTCGCTTACCTTCTTACTTACGACACGGTATACGGACGCGCCCCTTTTTCGGTCGAAGCGAAAGATGGCGCGCTCGTCATTGACGGCAGGGAAGTGAAGTTCTTTTCGGAAAAGGATCCCGCGAATCTTCCGTGGAAAGACCTCGCAATCGATGTGGTCGTCGAGTCGACTGGATTTTTCACCGACTACGGGAAAGCACAAGTGCATATCACCGCAGGGGCGAAACGCGTCGTTATCACCGCGCCGGTGAAAGAAGAGTCAAATCTCGGTGCGACCGTGCTGATGGGTCTCAACGAGGATAGGCTCGCCACCTGCCAGCTGACCAGCAACGCCTCATGCACGACGAACTCCGCAAGCCCGCTTATCGCGATTCTTGATGAAGCCATTGGCATTGAGAAGGCGCTGCTTTCGACAACGCACGCGTACACCGCAAGCCAGTCCATCGTCGACGGTCCGTCAAAGAAAGATATGCGAGAGGGTAGAGCCGCAGCGCAAAATATCACGCCGACCTCGACCGGCGCTGCGATAGCGGTGACGGAAGCGTATCCGCAGCTCATTGGAAAGTTCGACGGCATCAGCTTGCGTGTGCCGGTTGCGGCGGGCTCCATCGCGGATATCACCTTCCTCGCAAAGCGGTCGACGACGAAGGAGGAGGTGAACGATATCCTGCGCGCCGCCGCCGCGACGCCGCGCTGGGAAGGAATCTTCAAAACGACCGACGAAAAACTCGTCTCGAGCGACATTGTCGGGGAGCCGTACGCTTCTATCGCCGACCTCGGCATGACCCGCGTGGTCGGCGATAATCTTGTGAAGGTGCTTGCGTGGTATGACAACGAAATGGGGTATACGGAGTCGCTCGTGCGGCATGTCATAAAAGCCGGCAATGCATAAAGTCTACTTCGCTTCCGATCATGCTGGGTTCGCGCTTAAAAACGCGCTCACCGAGCATGTGCGCACGCTCGGGTACGAGGTCGAGGATCTCGGCCCGCGCGAGTTCGACCCGGAAGACGATTATCCGGATTTCATGACTCCTTTGGCGAAGCGCGTCGCGGAGGAGCTCGACACCTGCGGCATCATTGTCGGCGGCAGCGGGCAGGGCGAAGCGATGTGTGCAAACCGCGTGCCGGGCATCCGCGCCGCGGTCTTCTACGGGCCGATGCGCGTGACAGCCGCACTCGACATCGAAGGCGGTCGTTCCGAAGACGGGTACGACGCGGTGCGGCTCCCGCGCCGGCACAACGACGCAAATGTTTTGTCCATCGGCGCCCGCTTCGTGTCGGGCGATGAGGCTGATCGGGCGGTCCGGGTGTTTCTAGAAACGCCTTTTTCGAGGTCGCCGCGCCACGCGCGCCGCATTGCGAAGTTTTAAACGAGTTATACTATTCTTACTCACTATGGCGGACATTCAATTCGAAGAAGAGGGTTTTGAACGGCAGCTTTCACCGGTCAAAAAATCGTTTTTCACTCGACTGGTGCTCTCAACCGGCATCGTCTCCACCGATAAGGACGCACAAAATGTTTTAGCGGGATTTGCTGTGCTGATGCTCGTGCTCGCGTTCCTCATCCCGGTACTGTTCGGAGCCTCATCAGCGCGTGCGCCGCAGGGTGTCACCGGCGCTCCGGTGCCAACTCCGAACCCTCGCTAATACATATATATGTATCCCTTGCGCACAAAAGGGTTTACGCTCATCGAGCTCCTCGTCGTTATCAGCATCATCGGGGTGCTGTCTTCCACGGTACTTGCATCCCTCAGTACCGCGCGCGCCAAGGCGCTCGACACCCGGCGCCTGTCCGACCTGACCTCCATTCGAACGGCGCTTGAGCTCTACTACACCAATAATAATTCTTATCCGAGTTCTGCCGCATGGAGAAGTGAGTGCGCAACCTGGGGCTCGTACACGAACGACCAAGTCATCCCCGGCCTCACGCCGACCAACATTTCCAAGTTCCCCTCCGATCCTCAGATGAACAAGGCCGGAAGCACCTGCTGTTATTTGTACCGATCGACCGGCGCGGACTATAAGGTCATGGCATACAATTGTCCGACTTCGCCGATGTGCCAAGCGAACACTCCTCCCGGCACCGGCGGCTTTAGAGACCCTGTATACGATAAGACCTGCTCGATTTACACACCCGGCGGATCGGGCCTGTAACTTCTGCGCACCAATCATGGCAGGCATTCAATTTGAGGAAGAACAATTTCAGCGGCGGGACTCGATGGATCAAAAGCCGTTTTTTACCCGGCTCATACTCTCGACCGGCCTCGTGTCGACCGACCAGGGCGTACAGTATGTTTTGCTCGGCATCGCCATCCTCCTCTTTGCTCTCGCCTTCCTCATCCCCTCGTTCATCGGCGGCTCGCATGCTCGGGTACCGCAAAACATAATTGACGCATCGATGAAATTACCCGCGCCTGCGCCGACCTACCGCTAATTTTTATGACACAAACAAAAACAGCGAGAGGGTTCACGCTCATCGAACTTCTCGTTGTCATTGCTATCATCGGCGTTCTCTCATCAATTGTCATTGCATCGTTGAGCGCGGCGAGAAACAAGGGCAACGACGCAAAGCGTCTCGCCGACTTAAGCTCTGTCCAAACCGCGCTCGAACTCTATTACGGCCAGCACGGCTACACCTATCCGAGCGTGAGTGGCTGGAGAAGCCAGTGTTCCACCTGGGGCGGTTATGCTTCGGCGAACGATATCATTCCCGGTCTCGCTCCGGACTATCTTCCGAAGATTCCTGCCGATCCGCAAATGAACACCGCGAGCAATGTCTGTTGTTATCTGTACTACTCAAACGGCGTCGACTATAAATTTTTGGCGCACAACTGTCCCTCCTCAAATGTCTGTTATGGAAGCGGTGAGGCAACCGGAGGATTTCCCGATCCGGTGCGGCCAACTTGGGCTTGTACGGTGTACTCCACGAGCGTATCGGGACAGAGCTGGTAGGTTTTCCAGTGATTTTCTGTTCTATACTAAGCGCATGAGCCTGGTTGTCCCGGCAGTGCTTCCCGCCTCTCGCGAAGAATTCGAGAAGACGCTTTCGATATTTGCGGGTATACCGTCAGTTTCCCGAATACAGATAGATGTCGTTGACGGCCGCCTCGCCTCGCCGGCATCGTGGCCATACACCGCTCCGCGAGAATTGAGCGACCGAGTTGCGCGGGGCGAAATGTTGCCACACCTCGACCGCATCGCGTACGAGATAGATTTGATGTGCACTGACTCTGAAGACGCCGCCGCCGCATGGCTCGCGCTCGGTGCGACACGGCTCACTTTCCATGTTGAGGCTACGGTTGATATCGGGCGGCTCCTCGCTTCCGTGCGCACGCGCTATGGTTCGTTCGTTTCTCTGGGTCTCGCGCTCACTATCGCGACCGATCCGGCCGTTATAGAGCAGAGTCTCGCCGGTATCGACTACGTGCAATTCATGGGTATCGCGCGCATCGGGGTGCAGGGGCAGCCGTTTGATCCGCGCGTCCTCGACCGAGTGCGCGCGTTCCACGCCAAGCATCCGGAAGCCGCGATACAGGTCGACGGCGGCGTCTCGCTTGAGAGCGCAAAAAAACTCGTTGCATCCGGCGTCACGAATGTCATCGTCGGTTCCGGCATTTTGCGCGCAAGCGATCCGGCCGCCGCTTTTGCCGCCCTTGAAGCGCTCGAGAGTTCCTATGGAGTATAATGAAGAGCATGGCGCTGATCGATACTGACATCAAAAAGCTTGAGAAACAGGCCGAGGCACTACGCGAGACCCCGGTACCACAGCCGCGCGGACGCGGCTGGCTACGGGGCAGGACTCGGAAATAATAGTATGCTTACTGACAACGAGATCCAGAAATTAGAATCACACGCGCGAGAGATACGCGAGACAATCGTCCATTCTCTGGTCGCCGCAGGGAGTGGGCACACCGCGGGTCCCCTGGGCATGGCGGACATTTTCACGGCATTTTATTTTCATATTCTCAATCACGATCCGAAACGCCCGGAATGGGAGGATCGAGATCGTCTCGTACTTTCTAATGGTCACATCTGTCCGGTACTCTACGCAGCGCTGGCGCACGCCGGCTATTTTCCGGTCGAGGAGTGTCTCACGCTCCGCAAGTTTGGCACCCGGCTTCAGGGACATCCGGAACGCGGACGGCTGCCCGGCATCGAAACCACTTCCGGCCCCTTGGGTGAAGGTCTCTCGCAGGCCGCAGGCCAGGCGCTTGCATTTCGTATGGACGGCAAGAAGCAGCGCGTGTATTGCCTCATGAGCGATGGGGAACAGGAGGAGGGGAATATTTGGGAGGCGGTCATGTTTGCAGGGAAGAACAAACTTCACAACCTCACGGCAGTCATGGATCGCAATAATATCCAGATAGACGGCATGACGGAAGATGTGATGCCGCTCGAACCGCTTGCGGACAAGTATCGCGCCTTCAATTGGCATGTCATAGAGGTGAGTGGAAATGACATTCCCGCGTTCATCGCCGCTGTCGAAGAGGCAAAAGCTGTGTATGAAAAGCCCACACTCATCATCGCCCACACCATTCCGGGCAAGGGCGTCCCCGAAATAGAGTTCGACTACCGCTGGCACGGCAAACCGCCGACCGTGGAGGAGGCGAAGCGGTTTTTAAAGGAGATTCGCACGATGAAAGGGAAGATTCCGCACGAATATGCCTAGTAGGACAACTTGGCATTGTTGTTTTTGCGCCGCCGCGCGTTCTCTGGCTGCGGTAGGGATGGTACGATGACACATATGTCTGCACTTTTCTACACAAAACAACCTGCGGAGCAATGCCAAGTTGTCCTCACTAGGTATGCTTAACCCAAACGCAAAACTTTCCGCACAAGTGTTTGCGGACGATATTGAGAAAGCGCCGACTCGCGATGGGTTCGGTAAGGGGGCCGTTGAGGCAGGGAAGGCGGATCCGCGCATCGTCGTGCTCTGCGCCGACCTCGCCGAGAGTACGCGCGCAGATTGGTTCCAGAAGGAATTTCCCGAACGATATATAGAGCTCGGCGTCGCCGAGCAGAATATGGCGACCGTCGCCGCCGGCATGGCAGAGGCAGGGAAGATACCATTCATTGCGAGTTATGCGATGTTCAGTCCCGGCCGCAATTACGAGCAGATACGCACCACGGTTGCGCTCAACAGGATGCCGGTGAAAGTGTGCGGCATGCACGCGGGCGTCTCGGTTGGACCAGATGGAGCGACGCATCAAATGCTTGAGGACATCGCGCTTATGCGCGTCTTGCCGGGCATGGTGGTCATCGCCCCCGGCGATGCCGAAGAAGCGCGCAAAGCGGTTGTCGCTGCCGCTATGCATGACGGTCCGGTATACTTGCGTTTCGGCCGCTCGGCGACAACCGTTTTTACGACTCCCGACTCCCCTTTTCATATAGGAAAAGCGCTTCCCCTCTGGGAATCTGACGCGCCGAAGGTTGCCATCCTCTCGACCGGTTCTCTAAGCTACACCGCGCTTCTTGCAGCCCGTGCGCTCTCCGAGAGCGGGACAGAATCGCTTGTGCTTCATATACCGACCATAAAGCCGCTCGATGAGCAGGCGGTACTTGAGGCGGCGAAGAGAGCGGGGCGCGTCATTACGCTCGAGGAACATCAGGCTGCGGGCGGTTTTGGAAGCGCGGTCGCCGAATTCCTTTCAGAGCATCATCCGGTACCCATCAAACGCCTCGGCATCGCCGATCAGTTCGGACAGTCGGGCAATCCCGACGAACTTCTCGTACACTACGGTCTTGACGCCGCGCATGTGCAAAAAGCCGCCGAAGCGTTTGTATCTGCGTAAACCGGGCGTATGAAAGGAAAGATAAATTCGTACTTCGCGGTGCTCATCATCACCGTCGTGGGAGCGGCGGCGACGCAGCTCATCGTCCATGTCGTTTACGCCAATACTTTTACTGTCGTCATAGGCGGCAGCGCCGCGCAGTATATATCGCTCCAGCAGTCGATACTGGGCCAGTGAGTTTTAAAACGATTCGACGCGGTACTCTCCCGGAGCGTCTGCCAAGTATTGTTCAATCGCGGCGCGCGCAAGCAGTCCTTTTTGTGCGCCAACCCCCTGAACAACCGACATTGAATTTATCGGTCCCCAAAGGAGCGCTTCTTTAAGCGATTTTTCTTGCGCAAGCGCAATAACGAACGTTGAGGTCATCGCGTCGCCTGCGCCGGTACGGTCCAGGGGCGGTTTCGAATCCGGGTACATAGGCACTTTGAGCATCTCGGCGCCGTCAAACGCGTATGCGCCATTTCGTCCGTCGGTAATGAGCACGATCTTGGGTCCGAGCGCGCGCATTTTCTGCAGCAGCTCTTTAATATCCGACTCGCCAACCTCAAGTATGCGCTCGGCCTCCTCTTTGTTGCAGGCGACGACTTCAGTCGCTGCGTAGAGAGGGGCGAGTTTGTCTTTGCCCATCTTCATTTGGAAAGTGCCAGGCTGGAAGGCGAGCTTCGTCTCCGGATGCGCACCGAGCCATTTTGAGAGCTCAAGGTGGAAGGACTCCGCGTTTTCGCCGGTAGAGGAGAGATATATCCATTTCGGCGCCTCGAACCCTTCGGGAATGAGATAGGGGTACTTCTCGTGCCGGATAAGGATGGTCCGCTCGGACTCGTACCAGAGCACATAGTGATGGTTGGTCGGAATGCCGTCATTGACCGCGACATACCTTGTATCGACGCCGTCCTTCTTTAGAGACTCCAATATTTCTTCACCATAGCGGTCCTTTCCTACATTTGAGACGAATGCGGAGGAGAGGCCGAGGCGCGCGGCGGCGACCGCAGCGTTTGCTGCATTACCCACTGCCGGCACGAGCTCCGCGAATTCGTAGGGTATTTTGTCTCCCCACTTCATAGAGATGGTGCACTCCTCGTTATTGATGTCGCAGTTGATGCGCGCTTCTTTTAAACGGATAAATTCGTCGACCGTGGTGTCACCGATAGCAATGAAATCCATATGAAAGTAAGCATATCACGCTCCTTGGCCCGTGTTAGACTTTTTACATGACTGATCTTGTCGGCATTGCTCGTGCGCTTCTCGCTCCCGGCAAAGGCATTCTCGCCGCGGATGAGAGCGTGCATACCGCGACCGCGCGTCTCGCTTCGTACGGCGTCGGAGCGGGCGAAGAGGCGCGGCGACAATATCGCAACCTTTTCCTCGGCGCGGAAGGGATTGAAAATTATCTTTCGGGCGTCATCCTGTTTTCCGAAACACTCGCACAAAAAGGGAATGATAAAAAACTGTTCCCGAAATCGCTTGCGGAACGCGGTATCGCACCGGGAATAAAAGTAGATCTCGGCACCGAGCCCATCAGCACCAGCCCCGAAGAGCTCATCACGCAAGGTCTCCTCGACCTTCCCGAACGGCTCGCCGAGTATAAGAAGCAGGGTGCGATTTTTACCAAGTGGCGCGCGGTTGTTCGCATCGACGGCGACGACCTCCCCACTGCGGCGGCTATTCATGAAAACGCCAAGCGCCTTGCGAACTATGCAAAAGAGGTGCAGACAGCAGGTCTCGTGCCCATTCTTGAGCCCGAGGTGCTCCACGAAGGGAAGCATAGCCGCACGCGCGCTCGCGCAGTTCTCGAGGAGACGCTTGGCACGCTTTTTTCGGTGCTCGAAGAGCACTCGGTCGACCGTGCAAGTCTCATACTGAAGACTTCCATGGCGCTTTCAGGGAGTGGAAGTGCAAAAAAAGATACGCCCGAAGAGGTAGCCGAGGATACGATTGCCGCACTTATGAAAAGCGTCCCGAAGCAGATCGCCGGCATCGTATTTCTCTCGGGAGGGCAGTCGCCGGACCAGGCGACCGAAAATCTCGCCGCGATAAGTCGCCGAGCGAGAGAGGTCTCGGCGCCCTGGCCGCTTTCATTCTCGTATGCCCGGGCGCTCCAGGACGAGGCGCTCGCGCTGTGGAAGGGCAAAGAGGAGAATATTCCAGAGGCTCGCGCCGCCTTCCTCGCGCGCCTCGCCAAGGTCTCCGCCGCCCTCGGCTGATTGCTTTTCTCGGCGCTTTCCCGTATATTCAAGCATTATGCTTACGCTTGAAGTCAAAAAGCGCGATGCAACCGGCGCGAAAGCGCCGGCGCTTCGCCGCGACGGCTCCATTCCGGCGGTCGTCTACGGCGGCCACCACGAGGCGACGCCTATCACCGTTCCGGCGGTGGCATTCGGCAAAATACTTCGCGAAGCGGGCGAGGCTACCATCGTCTCGCTTGAAGGACTTGGTGCGTCGCTCCCGACCCTCATTCACGAGGTCGATCTTGACCCGCTCACGAGTCTTCCGCGCCATGTCGATTTTTATGCGGTAACCAAGGGTAAGAAAGTCGAGGTCGCCATTCCGCTTTCCTTTGAGGGCGTTTCGCCTGCGGTTGAGGCGGGAGCGAACTTGGTGAAGGTGCTTCACGAGATTGAAGTTGAGGCCGACCCGATGAACCTTCCGCACGACATCAAGGTCGACATTTCGGCGCTCAAGGTGGTCAGCGACCGCATTCACGCAAGCGACCTCGTGCTGCCTGCAGGCGTAGAGCTCATCACTGTGCCGGAAGATGTGGTGGCGCTCGCGCAGGAAGTTGTCGAAGAGAAGGTTGAGGAAGTTGCTCCGGCCGACATTTCCACTATCGAAGTGGAAAAGAAGGGTAAGGAAGAAGCGGAGGGAGGGGAGACTCCAGCGGCGCCTGCCGCCTAACACCTTCCCGTGCGTGGTAAAATGACCGGACAATGCGCCGGTTTTTACTTTTTGTTTGTTTCTGCGCCTTTTTCCTCGCTCCTTCCGCGACTTTCGCGCAGGATAGTACACTGCAGGCAGTAACCGATCGCCAGCAAGCGCTCAAAGACCAGCTCGCCGCGCTTGAAAGCCAGATCGCCGTCCAGCAGCAGCTTTTGGATACTGCGCAAAATCAGCACCAAACGCTCCAGACCCAAATAAACGCTTTTAATGCGGAAATAAAAAAGACCCAGCTTCAGATACAGGCCATTAATCTCACCATCGCGCAGCTCAACGGGAACATCGGCGCGCACAACCAGACGCTCTCGCAGCTTTCAGCGCGGCTTTCAGCCGAAAAAGAATCGCTCGCGCAGATACTGCGGCGGACCCAAATGATTGACGACTATTCGGCAGTGAGCGTCGCGCTCGGTTCGGAAAGCGTCTCCGGTTTTTTTAGCGACCTCGATGCGTTTACTTCCATCAAGAGCGCGCTCGCGGACTCTTTTAACGAGATAGAACAGACGAGCGCGGCAACCGAGTCGGAGAAGGAAGCACTCCAGGCGCGGCTTGCTGAGCAGGAGCAGCTGCGGACCATCTCGCAACTTGCGAAGCAGCAGCTCGTTGCGCAGGAGAACGAGAAACAGAAACTGCTGGCCAAGACCAAAGGCGTCGAAGCGAATTACCAGAAACTCATCGCCGCCTCGCAGCGTTCGGCAGCACAGATTCGCTCCGAACTTTTTATGTTGCGTGATAGCGCCTCGATTCCATTCGGTCTTGCGTTGACCTACGCGAAGGCTGCAGAACGCGCAACCGGCACGCGCGCGGCGCTTACGCTCGGTGTGCTCAAGCAGGAAACGAATCTCGGCGAAAATCTCGGCACCGGCACCTGGCGCGTCGATATGAGTCCGAAGCGCGACCAGCCGGTCTTCGTCTACATCACTCAGGCGCTCGGGCTCGATCCTGACAAGATGCCGGTCTCGAAAAAGCCGTGGTATGGCTGGGGCGGAGCGATGGGTCCGGGGCAATTCATTCCTTCAACCTGGGTATGCTTCGGCGGGTTCCTTAATACAAGGACGAATACTTGCTCGCCGCCTTCCGGCGCGACGAACTTCTGGCAAGGCCCCTGGCGTTATGAAGCGAGCAGAGACCGTGTGCGCAAACTCACCGGGAGTCCGTCGCCGTCTAATCCTTGGAACGCGCAGGATGCAATCATGGCGACCGCAATGCTGATGGCCGACAACGGTGCCGATGCGCAGACGCCCAGGGCCGAGCGGCTCGCCGCACTGCGCTATTTCGCCGGCTGGACGCATGCAAACAACCCCGCGTACGCTTTCTACGGCGACGGAGTGATGCAGTTCGCAGCGGCTTTCCAGGCCGACATAAATCAGCTCGGCGGATAGGGAACAGGGTTATCCACCCGCTCGAGGCCGGATTTCCGCGCTCGGCCTGTATACTTTGAGTATATGATCCAAAAAATATTGGTAGCCTTGGTGTTTGTTTTGTCGTTTAGCGCTCTTCCGGTTTCTGCGCAAACTCCCGGTCCCTCCCAGGTGGCCCTACCTTCTACCGGAACGGATACAACGACCATAACCGTCGTCGCGGATGTTAACCTCACCGATGTTGCGGTGACAGAAACGAATGGAACTTTCAGGGGCTCCTTTGCACTTCAAGGAAGGATGGGGGAACAGAATGATATTCTGTTCGGCATTCTCGCCTATGACCAGAACCGCGCCATCGTCGATGTGCAAAAACTTGGCGAAGAGCCGAGCATCCGACAGGGTGAACTGAAGCGATACAATTTCTCCTACACCGTTCCGGCCACTCTCAAGGGTACCTTCTCGATTATGCTCATTGCGGAGACGAAAGACGGCCTCATACTCGGCGGTCAAGAGCTCGCGAAAAAGGCGTACCAGGGCACTGGCAGCACTTTTTCCTGCACAACCGCGAAGACACGCGCCTCGGTCACCTGCACTTCGACTGTCGCCGACACACTCACTGTTTCCTATGTGACCGGCTCGATCTTTTCAGCGAGCGTATTGAAGGAAACGAAAGATATAACCAAGGGTGCCGCTGCATCGTTTGCCCCCGCGCTTCCGCCGAGTCCGTACTACGCGCTTGTGGCGAGCAAGCTGGGAGGAGGCACGGCAGCAACGCGTTTCGTTATCGCCGGTGATTACGGAAACATACAAAATATCGCAGTGAGCAAGATTGGCAGCGATATGATTTCTGTCGTTGTCGCGGCGCGCGCGGTTCCAAGCAGCGGCGCTACTGTTTCAGTCAAACTCACCGGTGCCAATGGTGCATCGTGCGGAGAGGGAACCGTGCCGCTTCTCGGCATTGTCGCGTCGTTTTCGTTTGCCGATTCCTGCACCGACGGCACGGTCACGGCGACGCTCTCAAGCGCGGATAAAACCGTTCTCGATTCTTCGACGACTTCGTTCTCGACAAAGACATTTGTCGCAAAAATGCCTACAAACTGGATGAGCCAGCAGAATCTCCTCGGACTAGCGCTCGCGGCTCTCCTTCTCATGGCTCTCGGCTACTTCCTCGCACGGAGAAAAACAGCCGCGCCTGTTCCTTCTGCCATTCCTCCCGCCGTCCCTCCTACCATTCCTCCCATCGCAGCCGTAATTCTCATTGTCGGTGGAGTACTTTTCGGCGGCGTTCCAGCACACGCAGTGTCATTTGGTGCAACCGATTTCGTGAACGGCGAATATTCACACCTATGTGGCGGGAGCATCTCGAGCGATAAATCAAGTTACTTCCCAGGCGATACGATGGTGCTCTCAAGCGTATTGAACATAGATGTGGATGTACCCAGTGGCGATTCTGCGAGCTGCAGTGTTGGCTATAAAACCGACACAGGGCAGCCGTCGCCGTATGCGCGGTATGATGTTCAGTTGGTAGGGACAGAAAGTGCCTACACCGCTGTGTCCAGCGCCAACCCCGTCTCCAACAGCTCCATTCCGTATTCGACATCCAATAGCATGAGTTTCCCGGTCTATTCATCTTTGGCTGCGGGCAGCCATTATCTGGGACTTCGTCCATGCGTATGGACCTATCAACCTTATCCGACCGTAATAGGAAGCGCGTGTACCTACACAAGCTTTCCTTTTACCGTCACCGCCGCCGCAACTCCGGCCGTCAATATTTTCTTCCAATAAGCTATCAACAACCGCCCCAAAAGGGGCTTGACAAATAGACCATAAAAGCGTAGGATGGCAAGCAGATGCGGGCTGATTTCTTCGCCTCAAAAGCGGGGAAGTTTGCTCACGAAACCGCGCAGT
>Ga0172379_10007720_pt1 | contig 13852 bp, 12 predicted proteins | sample GrowelOW334metaG_FD_119756 | JGI IMG/M metagenome (GOLD analysis project Ga0172379, IMG submission 119756) | Groundwater microbial communities from an aquifer near a municipal landfill in Southern Ontario, Canada - Groundwater well OW334 metaG | ecosystem: Environmental > Aquatic > Deep... | reverse complement strand
GTTCTGGATGCCCGGGAGGCGCCGGTTGGCGAGCTGCGTGAGCGCGCCGTGGATGGCGACGATGCGGCGGAAGGGGAGGATGAGCGCGGACGGCTGTTCCGACATGGGGACGAGTTACTCCGGTAGCGAGGAGAGATCGGCAGGTGGCGATTCCCACTGCACGTCGAACTTCGGGAACATGACCTGCAGTGCCTTGAGCACGTCGTCGTCCGTCCATCCGCTCGATGGCAAGGAGACGGTGGCCTGCGTCGACACGCGCTCAACGGCGCCCGTCAGCGGGTTCTCGGCATCGATCGTCAGCGTGACGCTGACGTTGTCGGTGCCCTCTTTCTGGCCGGGGCCGAAGGTGTAGCTGATGGTGCGACTGGCGGTGGCTTGCATCGGGAGTTGTGGTCGGGGTTAGGACATGATGCCGTTCGCGACGAGCGCGGCACGGATCGAGACGACCATCGCGTGGAGCGCGGCGGCGTTGGCGCCCGAGTCGAAACCGTTGGCACCAGCACCGTAGGCGGCGAGCGCACCGCCGGAGGCATAGGCGGTCTGCGCGGCCTTCGTGTTGCAGCCAAAGCTGCCGACCACGGTGAGCGCGGCGGCGAACGTAGCTGCCTGTGCGGCGTTTATCGTGAGGGCGTCGGTGCCGTTCGTCTTGATGTATGCGCTGGTGCTACTCGCCCCAAAGCGCGGTTGAGTGGAACCCGTACCGCCTGAGTTATCGAAACGAATATCACAACCCGTTCCGGCGGTGTTGTAGGATATGAGCTGAGTGGTGGCCGTGGTCGTGATGCTAACGACGGTGTTGGCCGTCACCGCACCCACCAGCGTGGTCGTCCCCGCGTTATACAACCCGATGTTCGTGGTCGCGGCCCCGCTCTGCGCGGCGATGTAGACGCCGTAGGCGTTGGCGACGCCTGCCGCGCCCATATTGGCGGCGTGAAACCCGTACAGCGCGGTTACAGCAGAGGCAGCGCCGAGACTCGGCGCCGTTGCGCGAAAGACATAGCCCGCTATCACCGTAAACGCGGCGGCAGCAGTGGTGAACTGTCCGAGAAAGTTCGTGCCAGCATTGACCGAGGCACTTGAGAACGTCGCCGCTGATGTGATACCGACCTGTGCCGTGCCCGTCAGGGCAGTAGAACGAACCCACAAACCAATCCCAGCATCACTTGCCCCGCCCACTCCGACATTTCCCGTCAGCGTAGTGACGCCTGCGTGCGTGATCGAGCCGCTCGCTGTCTGCGAAAAGCCAAGTGCCCCGCTGATGTAAATGCCCAGCGTTCCGGCCGAGTACTGCGCAAAGTGGCTTCCACCAGCGTTGTCGAAATACAAGATGCCGCCGACGAGTGCGACATTATCAGCCGTCACGCGAGCATTCGCCGTGACAGCTCCCACCAGCGTTGTCGTGCCCGCGTTGTAGAGCCCGATGTTCAGCGTGGCCGCACCTGACTGCGCGGAGATGTAAACGCCGTAGGCGTTGGTGACGCCAGCGATTCCCTGATTCTTGACGAACACGCCATATTGGGACGTGATAGTGGACCCAGCACCAATCGAAGGTGTTTCCGCAAAAAACACGGCGCCGGTCGTCATCGTGAATGCGGCGGCTGCGGTATAAGTCCGACCGAAAAACTCATAACCTGCGCTGGTCGCGGCAGAAGAGAACGTGCTGGCAGACCAGACGCCGTACTGGGTTGTACCTATGAGTGTCGTCGAAGCAGAATAGAGCGCGGAGTACGTTTGTGCGGCTCCACCAACCCCTACGGTTCCTGTCAGCGCACTCGTCCCCGTCACCGCGAGAGTGCTGGAGAGTGTCACCGCCCCCGCCAGCGTCGTCGTCCCTGCGTTGTAGAGCCCGATGTTTGTGGTGGCGGCCCCGCTCTGCGCGGCGATATAGACGCCGTAGGCGTTGGTAATGCCCGCCCCGCCTTGATTGAAGGCGTAGAAGCCATATACCGTTGTGATGGCTGACCCCGCTCCAAGCGTCGGCGTGGCGGCGGCAAACGTATAGCCAGCCGTCATCGTGTACGCGGCGGCGGCAGTCGCGACGGCTGCCGCGATGCCATAGCCAGCAGACGTAGCCGCTAACGTAAACACCGGATTGGCGGTCAGGCCGCTTTGCGTTGTAGTCGCGAGGGCTGCCGACAGAATCCTCACGCCGACACTAGTCGCGGATGCCCCACCAATCCCCACATTCCCCGTCAGCGTGCTCGTCCCAGTCACCGCGAGGCTGGCCAGCGTGCCAACACTCGTCAGGCTCGACGCCAGCACATTCGCCGCGAGCGTCGCGCCGGTGAGCGTGCCCGCGTCCGCGGTCACCGTGATGTTGGCCGAGCCGTTGAAGCTCACGCCGTTGATGTTCCGCGCGGTCTGCAGCACCGTGGCCGTCGACGCGTTGCCGTTGAGCGCGGCGGTGACGGTGCCCGCGGCGAAGTTGCCACCGGCGTCGCGCAACACGATCCGGCTCACGGTGTTCGCGCTCGTCGGTGCCTCGTTCACCCAGGCGGCGCCACTGTAGCGCAGCACATCGCCGGCCACGGGCGTCGTGATCAACACGTCGCTCAGGTCGGTGAGCGCGAGCAGCTCGGTGGGCAGCGCCCACGAGAGGTTGCCGGCGCCGTCAGTCTTCAGGAACCGGTTCGCGGCCTGCGTCGCCGGGAACGTGTACGCGATGCTGTTGAGCCGGAGCGCGCCAGGCAGTGTCAGCGTGGTGCTGTCGGTATCGAGCGCCAGCATCTTCGAGGCGGGCACGTCCTGGAAGACATCCTTCGTGCCGGCGCTAAACGTCACCGTCGCCGTCGTGCCGAGATGGTTGTTCAGGACCGTGACGCGCGTCAGCGTGCCATCGCCATTGACCAGGCCGACACCGGCTTCCCACTCGCCGAGCGTGCGGTGCGAGATGAGATAGAACGTCGTCGCTGCCGCGCCGAGCGATCCGAGGAACGTGCGATGCCGCGGCGTCGCCGCGCCCACCAGCGTGAGTGCCCCCGCACCGGCGGTGGTGCTGGTCTCGTAGACTCGGTTGGCGAGCGAGGCTTGGGCCATGGACTACTCGGGGCAAACGAAAAAGCCGGCCAGACCCTTTGCAGGGATCTGGCCGGCCTCGAACCGGCGTGTCTGATTGTGGCGAAGAACCTAATGTGCTCGGGCGGCTCGCGCCAGCCGTTGGATTGGTCTGCTATGGCACCGGCGCCGGGTCCGGCCACCGACATCCGAAGTGCGTCGCCCACGGGCCCCACATGCCGCCGGCGTCGAGGCACGCCTGATGGTCGGTGAGCGGATCCTTCGTCGGTTCTGTCGGCGAGCTGTGCCGGCAGCCGGCGAGCACGAGCACCAGCGCCCCGATCAGCACGAGCGATGCGCGGCTCACGGGGCGCTCGCCTTCTGCGTCACCGTCGCCTGGTCCTCGCGCAGATCCTTGAGCCCTTGGCGCAGCTCCTGCAGCACGGCGGTGAGCTTCTCGAGGCGACTTGCGAGGAACTGCGTGCGCTGCAGCGCGTTGTTCAGCGGCACGTGCCACGTCGCGTCAGGCTCGGTCATCACCGCCTGCTGCAGCTCGAGCAGCTCGAGCGACAACTCGGCGGCGTACAGCGGCGCCTGCCGCTGCAGCGCGATCACGTCGGCGTCGAACGCGTCGAGCGCCTTGATCTGGGGCGTCGTGATGGCGGCGATGTAGTCCTGCGTTTCCTTATGCATGTGGGCCTCAGATGTTCTGGTTGATCGAGGTCTTGTCGTATTCCGCTTCCAGGTGACCGAGCAGGATGGAACTCGGCGGGCCGGGGTAGGCGTTCCAGCTCACGTGGACCTGCACCACGTAAGCGCGGCCGTTGGTGTCTTCACTGAGGGACGTGACTTCCACTGCGGTCCATGTGCCGCCGCCGGTCAGCGTCTGCGTCGCGCCCATCTGCACCGACCCGATGCGATAAAACTTGGCCGTGATGACGTCGGCGGCGTCTGCGCAGTACCCGTAGAAGCGCAGCGCGCGTAGCGTGACCCCGTTCGGCACGACAAAGAAGCCGTAGTGATAGCCCGTGGTGCCGGCCGCGACTGGCCCCGCCGCATAGTCTCCGATGCCACGACCAAAGCCGGTCACTTCGGTGGATGGCGAGAAGCCGCACGAGCCGGGCACGCGACTCGTGATGGAGTCCGCGGAGTTGAACCGCGCGACCTGCACCTGCGCGATCACGGAGCCCGAGCCGGAGGCGCTCGTGCCGGACCACGCCTTCACGCTGATGTATGCGCGCTGGCCAAGGGTGAGCGATCCGGCGCCAACATTCACGAACGTGGTCTGCCGGGCATTGACCGTGCCACCGAGCGCGGCATCGGCCGCCGCCGCGCTGACGGTGCTGTAGCCCACCTGAATCGAGGCCGTGTCACTGTCGCCGATGACGGAGACGTTGACGGTGCCATCGCCGAGCACCGCCGCCTCAACCACCGGCTGTATCGGCACGGGCCCCATCGCAAACGTCACCACGTTCTCGAAGAGCGCGACGCCGCCGATTCCGGTGAGCGACGTGCCGATGATCCGCCAGCCGATCTTGCTGGGGATCTTCTCCACCATCGAGACCGTGGCCTCGTAGGTGTTCACGCCAGTGTTGGTCATGGCCGCCCAGCCGGACCAGGCGCCGCGCGCGACCTGCGTGCGGTATTCCCAGCTCGAGATGCGCCCGTTGGGATCCGTCGTGACAAGCTGCACCGTGCCCGTGGTACCGCTTTCGCTGCACTTTTCCTGCACGCGCACGTCGCTGCCTTCGCGCGTGAATCGGTACTGGAACAGGACGCTCTCGGTGCCACCCGCATTGACGGCGGTATAAAGCAGAATGCTGACGAACACGGTCGCGCCAACATTGATCGTGGCCGTGGGCGCCGCCACATCGAGGGCGCGCACATTGTAGTATCCCGCCGCCCGCACCGTGGCCGCTGTCGGATAACCGCCAGCGGAGGCCGCGAACTTGAGCGACGCTGTGTCGCTGTCGGCCGCGATCGACAGAAGCAGGTAGCCGTCATGGTTGAAGGTGCCGGCGCAGCCGACGAGGTCCGCCGCTAGATTGAGGTCGAACTGCTCCTCGCCGGCAGCGAGGTACCGCTCCACGCCCAGCGCGTCGTACCCGGTCACGCGGTACCCGATGCGCGCCCACACGCCGCTCCCCGACGGAATGGTGACGCTCGCGGAGTACGGCACCGATGCATCAGGCGCCCAGGCAGACCAGGCGCCGGGGTCGCTTTTCGTGCGGAACTCCACTAGCGTCACGCGCCCCTGTGGGTCGGTGATCGTCAGCGTCGTCGTGCCGGTCGTGCCGGATTCGGTGTTCGCCACGTCGATGACCGGCGCCACGGGGTCAGGGCGCACCAGCCCAGCCGGGATCCCGCCTGGCGTGCCGCTCTGCGCCGCGGTGTAGCTCGAGTCGCCGAGCCCACCAAGCGAGTGACGGATCCGGTACCAGTAGGTGAGCCCGTCGCTGGGCAGGTCATCGATGTAGATCGAGGTCGTGCCCGGCGCGCGCGCGATCTCGACGTAGGCACCTGGCGAGCCGCCGGAGTCCGGCGCCCGCTCGATGGCGATGTCGATCGTGGTATCGGCGGCCCAGAGCGCGAGCGCGATGCCTATGCGCGCCTGCGCGTCCTCGCGGTTGGCGATGACCGCGAAGCCGGCGGGCCGGGGGCAGCCGTCGAGCGTGCTGTTCGTGGTCAGTGAGCTCGTAGCGAACGCGGAGCGCGTGCCGCTGGCATCCACGTGGCAGACGGCCACCTGATAGGCGATCGTCGGGCCGGAGAGCGACCGGATGAGCGCACGCGTGGAGCCGGCGGCGAGGCGAGCGACCTTGTACGGCGCCCAGTCGGCCGGCGCCAGCGCGCCCTGGTAGACGAAGACTTCCGTGTCGTCTGTGACGCTGCCGTTCGTCCAGCTGAGCGTCGCGGCCGTCTTCTTGATGGCCGACACGGTGAGCGCTGCGGGCGCCGAGAGGGCCGTGAGCGTGACGCTGGTCCACGCGGTCCACGCCGACGGCCGCCGCCCGGCCTGCTCCGTGCGCGCGCGCACCCACACCTTGCTGCCGGCCTCGACGGGCGGGAGCAGCTCCGCGCCCGTGGGGCAGCTGGCGGCCCCATACCGCGCGAACGCCTGGCCGTTGTCCGTCGGGCTCGATCCGCCCGTCGCCCACTCCACCGCCACCTGCAGCACCGCGGCGGCGTTGATCGCGGCCGCATTGGTGACCGTGAACTCGGCCACCGTCGTGGGATCACCGGCGTTGGCGGCGATGCTGATCGTGGCCGCCGGCGCGATGGGCTGCTGCGCGAGCCCGCTGTCCACGAGCTTGAACCGCGGCCCCTCGGGTGCCTCGGTGCGCCGCACGAGCTGCATGATGCGCGCGCCGACGCTGGACTCGCCGATGCGGTAGTTCTTGTTGGGGTAGTGCGGCACCGTGACGTACAGCTCTTCCCCGACCTTGGCGGCCGCCGCGGCCGCGGTCGCGAGGATCTCGACTTCCCCCGCCGGCGCCCCGCGCCCGAACCGATCGAAGATCTCCAATGCCGTGGCGGCGATGAGGCTGGACAGGTCGGGCTCGTTCGACGTGGCCAGGTGCACCATGCCGGGAATGGTGAATTCCACCTGCTTGGTGCCGAACGCCGTCGTGTCGCCGCTCGAGCTCTCCACTCGGCTCGTCGCCTTGAGCACGCCGTCGAACGGGTTGTCGGTGTCGGGCGTCTGGTCTGGCGCCACCGTGTACACCTTATGCTCGATTGAGATGGACGTCACGACCGTGGCTTCGTCGAGATCGAACACTATCGTGTCGCCGGATCGGAGATCCGCCGTCGCCACGGTCAACGCCGGCGTCGCGGCGTCCTTGAGCCGCGTGGTGAAGAGCTCGAGCGCGCCGGCGGCGTTGGTGCGCGCCGATACGCCGAACGGGCCGAAGACGGCGTGCTCAATGAACTCGGTGAGCAGTTGCGACTCGGTGATCCGGAGTGCCAGCCGCACGTCCACACCGATGCGCGCCTTCACCGCCGTCGCCGCAGCCGCGTCGTAGGCGATGCCGGCCTCGGTCCAGAGCGACGTCACCAGGTCGATGGGGTGCGTATCGATGTAGAGCGGGCTGCCATCGGACACAACGTCGGTGTAGCAGCTCACCCGGAGCACGGCGTTCACCGCCGGTGCGGCCCCGCCGAGCGTCGTGTCCCACTGGAACGTCAGGTGGTAGCCCGTGGACGGCATCGGCATGTCGGAGACGATCTGCACGCCGCCGTGCACCATCGCGTTCGGCACCGGCACGTGCGCGCCGGCGTTGGCCACGCCGTTCACGCTCACCTTGAGACGCAGGTCCGGATACGACCATTTCGCCGTCATGCCGTCGAGCTTTCGCCAGGAGGCGTAGTTCATCGTGAGATCGTCGATCTTGGCCACGCGCGAGTCCTTGGCCTGCGCCTTGGCCTCGATCACCTTGCGCGTCGTCGAGCCCGTGGGTCCCGCGTATCCCTCGACAAACGCGCACTGCACCTGTCGGCCCGAGACCGCGACCACGCGGAACGTCCACCCGCCGAAGTCCTTGACGCCGAGGAAGCCGCCGATCACCGGGCCGCCGAAGATCGTGCCGCGGCCGCCGTAGCTGGGGGACCCGTTGACGAACACGCGCTTGGTGCGCGCGATGCGCCGGCTGTCGCCGATGGCGAACTCGTACTCGATGGCGCTGATGAGCCGGATGGCGTTCAGGTAGCCGGCGGAGAGCATGGTCCACGCGCCGCCGTTCTGCCGGTACTCGACATAGCAGCGGCGCGAGAGCAGCTGCTGGCGATAGGTGGCATCCTCGAGCTGGTTGGTGACCAGCCGGATGGTGCCCGTGCCGTCGGTGCCGGTGCTGGGGTCCACCACCCGGACGGTGTAGCTCCCTTCGCGCAGGGAACCGGTGATCGGATCCACTTCCTGCCCGTCGCCGCTCGGCGCTTCTGTGATGTACGGATTCGTGCCGCCGGCCACGGACGTGAGCGTGAGCGCGTCGGCCGTGCCGTCCGGATCTAGGGCGGTGGACGCGTTGCGGATTCGGAGCTGGTATTCGAGCAGCACGGCGTCAGTACTCGCAGAGCATGTCGCTGGCGGCGCCCAGATTGATCAGCGCGAGCGACACGGTATAGGAGAGCTGTTGCGGATCGGACATCGCGATGCCGACGTCGGCGCCCTCCGCGAGACCGCACGTGGCGTACACGCGCGCGCTCGAGTCGCCGGTGGTGACGCTGCACGTGCCGCCGTTCTCGAGGTGGCGCTTGAGGCGCAGCGCGACGCCGAGCGACGTATTCGGCAATTCACGAATCTCGAAAGACGCGCCGTAGTCGGTGCGGAACGCGAACATCGAGCGCGCGCCGGTGGCGAGGCTCGTGGCCGACGCGCCCACCTTGCGGGTGAACGGCGTCCAGTTGGCGAACCGGCTGCCGACACCCGACGCGATCGCGGTCAGCCCGTTGTCGAGGGTGGCCGCGGCGCCATCGTTGAAAGCGATCGAGGCCATGGGCTAGCTCCTCCGGTCGGACTTCTTGATGAGCTCCTGGATGGCGCGCTGCGCCGTGGGGTCGTTCGGTCCGATGATCGTGATGTTCATCGCCTGGCGCGGCGTCATGCCGGCGGCGAGCGTGGTGGAGTTCTCGCCCCAGAGCAGACGCGTGACCGACTCGCCGCTCGCGTTGCTGGCGACGGACGACACGGAGGACGAGGCGGCGCTCGATCCGTAGTTGAACTGCTTCGCACTGCCGCCCAGCGCGTTTGCGGCCACGAGAAGCGCGCCCGCGATCGCCATCGCCGCCCACGGGTTCATGCTCGCGAGGGCCTTTTGGAACGCCGCGAAGAGCTTGGCCAGTCCCAGCGCCTTCATGGCGAGGTCCGCGAAGAGCGCCCCGAGCTGCTGCTGAATGACCTTGCCGAGCGCCTTGAACGAGTTGGTGATGCCGCCGCCAGAGAAGAGCGTCTCGAATGCCGCCCGCAGTCCGTCACTCAGGCTCTGTGAAATCGTCTCCGCGATCACCTGTCCGACCGTGGCGAACTGTGACTTGATCGCGTCGATGTGGTCGGTGACCCAATAGCCGACCTGCGCGATCGTTTCCTTCATCTCCTTGTCGAGCTGCTCCTGCGAGGGGAGCAGTGAGGAGAGGATGGGGCTGCTGGGCGTGGCGCCTTCCAGCTTCGCAAACATCGCCTTGTCCGCGTCGGTGAGCATGGTCGGGGCGATCTTCCCGCTGAAACCGTAGCCGTTATTGAGCATCGCGCGCTCATACGCGGCCTGGGACGCCTTCTTGTCGGCGCCAGTACTCGCGCCGATCGTGATCGGCGAACGCGGCCCACGCGGCGCGTTCAGCGGCGACTGCATCATCGTGATCGTCTGCTGGTACTGCGTCAGCAGCTGCTGGACGGTGATCTCCTTGCCGTCGAGCGGGGAGATCACCTTCTGGCTGTAGAAGTTCTTGAGGGCACCCGGCGCGCCGAGGTCGAAGGGGTTGGCACCGCGCTGACGAAGCGCCGATTCCTTGCGGCTCCACTCGCCGGCGCCACCCTCGAACTGCATCGTGGTGGGATTGAGGGTCCCCTTCCACAGCTTGCCGGCCTGCGCCTGGATGCTGTTGAAGTCAGCGGCCGCGCCCATCTCGCTGAGCCCGCGCAGGAACTGCTTCTGCGTCTCGGCCTGCTCGTCGCGCGCGCGCTTGAACATCGAGACGATACCCAGCGTGAGCAGCGCGATAGCCGAGGCGATGGGCCCGATGGGCGAGAACATGACCGCCATCTCGCCACCGACGATCGCGATCTTCTTGAGGCCCCCCCCCGCCAGCTCGCCCGTCCGGCCAATGTCGGCCATGGACGTGGCGATCTGGCGGCCGGCGATGCTCCACTTGCGCTGCGCACTCTCGGCGGCGCCCTCGAGTCCCGCACGCGTGCTCGCGCGCACGCGATCGCTCGCCTCCGTGGCCGAGCGTTGCACGGCGCGGGTGGCGGCCTGGACTTCGGGCACGCCCTGCGCTTCAAAGCGGACGCCGACGGCGCGGACGGGGGCGGTCATCGTTACGACTCCATGGCCGGTGCGGGTGCCAACGCGAGCACGTCATCTAGCACGCCCTCGCGCTCCATACGCGCTATCATCCGTCGCGCCCGCACCCTCGCCTCGGCGGCGGAGATCTGCGGCCGCGTGCCGTCGAGGCGCGAGAGGAGGTCGCGACGCCGGCGCTCGAGCTGCTTCGGGTCATGGAACGCCGCCGCCGACAGGTCCGCCGCGCGCAGCCCTTCGGCTTCACGCACGAGGCCCGCCTGACGCTCGACCTCCTGCAGCTGCCCGAACGTCCACGCAGTCTCGGCGAACGGCGCGCGCGCGACGGTCATGGACGGCTGCCCGAACGCGCGCGCGACCTGCACGATCATGAACCCGACGGGGTCGACGAGCTCGGCGCCGGCGTGCCCGTCGCCGCCGGCGCGTCGGATTCCCCCAGGGCGTCCAGCACGCGCTGGGCGGCGCCGCACGCGATCTCGACCACCGTGCGCGCCTGCGCGAGCGTGAAGGCGCGGACCTCGGCTTCCTCGAGCATCGGCAGACAGCGCCAGGCGACGTCCCAGAAGAGGGATGGCTCGCCCGTCTGCGCGAGCTGCATCAGCTGCATGCCGACGCCGTCGATCTGCCGGATCTCGACCTCGCGGCCGTCCGACAGCTTGAGCGAGGGGCAGCGCTCCTCGAGCGCTGCCAGCGGGATGATCTTGGTCACGGATGGCCTCTGGATCAGGTGGGCAACGTGCTGCGCAGCTCGATCTTGTACGGAGCCGTGGAACACACGGCGGGGGCGGTGACGTCAAGCCGCGCTTCGATGGTGATCGCGATCTCGGCTTCGTTGTTGTCGGCGCCCTTCACCGAGTACTGCGTGACCAGCGCGCACGGGAACAGCACGGTGGCATACAACGGCGCCGCGCCGGTGCTGCCGCCGCGTTCGAACACCAGGCGAACATTCGTCAGGTAGTCGCCGGTGACCAGCAGCGTGCCGGCGACCTTGGGCGTGATGGTCGCCACCGGCGTCGCCGCGTCGTTCACGGAGCCGGGCTCGAACTGCGGCAGCTCCTCGGTGCCGAACTCGAGCATGTTGCCCGAGATCTTGGCGTCGTAGCCGGTGATGCGATCGAGGAGCTTGACGGGCGACCGCTTGCCGTCGAAGTCGATGTTCCGGTACTGCTTGCCCGGATCGAAGGACAGGCCGCCGCGACTGACGCCGACGATGGCCGCGCCGACGTAGAGCACGCCCGAGTCCAGGAGGACGTCGGCAGGCAGATCGGTAGAGTAACCGGTGATGGGCATGGGGTGGCCCTCCGTCAGGGCGTGTAGTGAGGCAGCGTTTCGCGCGCTGTCCAGGTGGTCAGGAGCGAGCCCGCGAGGATCACGTCCTCAATGGGCGTGAAGAGGCGGGCGTACTGGTTTTCGACGAGGGTCTCGAGGCGCACGCCGTAGAGGGTGCGGAGCGCTACGAAGTCAGGCTGCGCGAGGATGTTGAGCACCCCACGCGCGGCGCGGAGCGTGAGGATCGCGTCCGTCACGCCGACTTCCGTCTCTGTCTCGCGCGTGAGGTAGTGCAGGCCGACGGTGATCTGGTTGGCGGTCTGCGACGGCGCGTCGCGCGTCGGGCGGCCCTTGCTCTGCCAGCCGATCGGGCCACCTAGCACGACCACGAGCCCGGGCAACGCCGTGCCTTCGGGCGGCTCCTCGGCCAGCTCGAGGCGTGAGACCCAGCCGACGCGCGTCTCGTCGTACACCTGCACGTTGGGCGGACGCCGATGATCGCCGCGCGGGATCGAGTCCAGCACGGCGTTGACGCCGATTGTGCTGTCGGCGAGCGCGTTGGCGATGAGCTGCACGGCGGCGAGATGCATCAGAGCGTTCCTCGCGCGACGTCGGCGAGCACGATCTCGCGCGCGCCCAGGTCGTCTTCGCGGCCGATCTTCCGCACCGCATACGTGGTGCAGTCCGACCGCGGATGGAGCGCGTTCCAGAGGGCGCGCAGCGGGCTCACGTCGAGCCGATCCTCCACGCGCAGCGTCGTGACGTCAGCGGCCTTCACCGTCAGCGTGGTCACCCACACCATGACGCCGAAGCCGTTGCCGTCGTCCTGCTGCCGTTCCTCGCGCGCGAGTAGCCCGCGGATGGTGCGATCGCTGACGTACACGTCGCGCCCCATCGGGCTGTTGAGCATGCCCGTGAGATGGGTGTCGAAGGCGCTGGTGGCCATCTACCGGCGGCCTCGATGGTGGCGGCCCGAGGGGATCTTCGGGTCGCGGGTGTCTATCGCCACCTCGGTGGTGGCGACAGTGCCGGACGTGGGCAGAGACGCCTCGGCCGATGGCACGGGCGTGGCCCGGCCATCGGCGAGGAGCACCTGCGCAACGCGCGGCGGAACCTCGTGGATCTCTCCCTTGCGGGAGCCGCACTGCAGGAGGAGTCGCATCGTGGCGAAGGGCGGGGGACGGTAGCACCGTGCTACCGTCCCGCGCCGGTCACTCAGTCAACGATCGCCGACGGCGGCGTGGCCTGCGCATAGCGCGGGACCAGGTACGCCATCGCCTGCGTGATGTTCGCGACGTTTGACGCGCCGGTGAGAACCGTGATGCAGTCGAAGCCACCGGCGACGTCGAGCGTCTCCGGATCGATTTCGAACACCACGATCTTGTTCTTGACGCCGGCGTCCGTGGTGTAATCCACCGCGGCGGTGCGAGCCACCAGCGTGTCGGAGGCCGCCGTGTCGAGATCCGACCAGATCCGGACGGCGTTGGCGAGCACCTTCACGGCGGTGCCGGCAACGGCCGTCGCCTGCTTGGGGGTCAGCGCGATGGTGGCCGCGTTGCCCTGCGTGATGTGCACGACGATGAACGCCTTGATGTAGTTCTTGAGCGAGATGTAGTCGGACGTGCGGCCGCCGGCGTCCGCCGCCGGTGCCAGCAGTTCGACGATCTTCATGTTCTCAGAGAGCGAGAAGGGGAACATGGTGTGTAGTCCTATCGTTGAGAGTCGTGAAACAACCCAGAAGTGCGTGAGCGAAGCGGCTGGCGGGGGCGTCAGGTGACGCCCCCGCCTACCGATTAGGCGCGGGTCTCGAGTGCGACGAGCGAGCTGATCGTGTTGCCGCCGTTCTTCGGCGTCAGCGCGGCGTTCCACGCGGGCTGGCCGGCGATGCGCCAGGTCGCGCGTAGCACCTGCTCGCCGTTCAGGAAGCGCACGTGCAGCGAGCTCGCGACCTGCGGGCCGCCCGACTTCTCGGCCACGATGTACTGCGACAGGTCGACGAACAGGATGTCGCCGAGCGTGCCCATCGCGGCGTTGTACTCCACCGGGATGACCGGCCGGCCCATCAGCAGCCCGTAGGGGCTGTTGTTCAGGCCGCCCTGCGGCAGGAACACCGGCTGCTGGCCGATGGTCATGAGCGGCAGCTGCTGCATCACCGAGGGGTCGATGAGCCACACCGCGTTCTGGATCGAACTCGGGTGCATGCGGCTGTACATCGCCGTGATGTTGCCGGCGACGACCGTCGTGGCCGCCTGCGCCGCGACCTTCGTCTGCGTGACCAGCGCGCCGCTCGCCATGATGCCGAGGGGCTGGCCGGCGCCGAGTCCGTTGACGATCGCGTCCTCGGCCAGGAAGATGAGCTCCTCGACCAGCGAGGTCTCGGCGATGTTGGCGAACGCCACCGAGTCTTCCATGAGCTCATCGGTCGCGTACAGCAACGCGATGATCTTGTTCAGGCCGATGTTCATCTGGCGGAACTTCGGCTTCTTGGCGGTGGCCGTGTCGGCCTCGGCCGCCCAGTAGCCCTGCACGCCGCCCCAGCGGCTGCCCGTGGCGCGCGACGTCTCGTCGACCGC
>Ga0172379_10007719_pt1 | contig 13854 bp, 13 predicted proteins | sample GrowelOW334metaG_FD_119756 | JGI IMG/M metagenome (GOLD analysis project Ga0172379, IMG submission 119756) | Groundwater microbial communities from an aquifer near a municipal landfill in Southern Ontario, Canada - Groundwater well OW334 metaG | ecosystem: Environmental > Aquatic > Deep... | reverse complement strand
ATCCAACTTCAGAAGATATAATTAATCTTTTTGAAGATGATTCAGGAGAAGTTTGTACACCTCCAGAAGTTTTACCTGGAATTGAAGAATTAAATAATGCTAATGAGAGAGTTTTGAAAGCAGCTGAAGATATAGAGGGAGAGAGTTCTTCAAAAGCACTTTATTCAAATTGTTGGGAATCGGCATATTACATTTATACTTCTGCAGGGGTTTCAAATAAGTGTGTCTATTCAGATGTTATTAATAAGAAATATTCTATTCCTGGAGCTACAATTAGTATAGAAGGAGTTATTTTTCAGGTTGCTGATTCTCCGGAGACCCAATGTGATTTAAACAAACAGCTTTCTGGAACCCCAACAGAAGATCAAAAGTTAGATAATATTAAGCCTGGTGATTTATTATCTATTGTGTATAGTAAAGATAGCGGGCATAACGTTATATTCATAGAATGGGTTGACAAGTCAAACAGAATAGCAAAATTGTTTGATTGGAATGGTGTGGATAGTAGTGGAAATAAAATATACAGATATTATCAATCGGATTTAAGCGATAATCAACATGCAGTTTATATGTATTGGGAACCAGTTATAGCATAAAAATAATTATTCTTCAAGTCTTTTATTAAATTCTCCAGCAATATTTTCAAGCATCTTTTCTTTGGCATTCCAATTAGAATGTCCAAGAACCCAACCGAGTTTAACCAGTGCAGTTTCTGCAAGCATATCTTCCAAATATATTACTCCGGCTTCAAGTATTTCTCTTCCATTAGAATAAACCAAAGGGTCCAGTCTTCCATATATAGTCTGGCTTGCTGCACAAACAATCATTCCTTTTCCTATAACCTCTTTTAATTTTTTTATCCATCCTTTTCTAGCTCTTGATGTTGGAACATGCCCCAATCCACCCATCTCCAAAACAATTCCCTTATATTTATTTTTAATATAATAATCCAATATATCTGGGTCTTGTCCGGGATAAACTTTAACTAATGCAACTTTTTCTTCAAATTTTACATCTGCTTTTACATTACTCTTATTTCTTATTTTGTGCTCTTTTAAAATTTCAATTCTTTCTGGATATATATTTGCAATAGGTTTCCCATTTATTACTTTAAATGCATCTCTTCTTGAAGAATGCATTTTTCTTACTTTTGTACCAGGAATTGCATAACAAAAATTATCTTCTTGAGAAGAATGCCCTACAAGAATAACTTCTGCAATATCAGATATTGAAGCTAAAGCGGAACACTGTAAATTTAAATTAGCGTCAGAAGAAGCTCTGTCAATACTTCTCTGTGAATAAGTTAAAACAACTGGCTTATTTAATTTCCCTAACATAAAACTCAAAGCAGAAGAAGTATAATGCAAGAAATCGGTTCCATGAGTTACTATTACTCCTTGTATGTTTGAGTCATTGAGCAATTTTTCACAAGTTTTTGCAATCTTTTGCCAATCTTTATAATCCATATCTTCAGAAGCTTTCATAAAAGGAATTTCAACTTTCAAAATATTAACTTTATCAAAAAGTTCAGGATAAAATTTGAAAAGACTTTCCGGATTTGTAAGCCAATCCACTCCTCCTTTAACAGGATTTAATCTTGCAGCAATTGTTCCCCCTGTAATAATCATTCCTATATTTGGCTTTGAAGAATCTTTCTTTATTTCTCCTGCTTCTTTCTTTTCGCTGTATTTTCTTAATATTTCAATCTTTATAATCTCCTTTTTATTAAAACCTATATTATAACCATTCCCTAATTTTAATAATAAAATTCCTTTTTCTGATTCTGGGCTTTCAAGAAGAATTCCTTCATATATTAATTTCCCAAAATGAATTTCAATAAAATCTCCTGGTTGAGCCTTATTCTTTTCCATGGTTAAAACAAAAGAATGAGGAATTAAAAACTTAATGCTATAATATCAAATTTACAAACATATGAGCCCAGGAGGAATTGAACCTCCATCACCGGGGTATTTCTGTATTTAAAACAACCGAAACCCGAAATTCTATCCGTTGAACTATGGGCCCATATTTATACCTAATGAAAACGAAAAAGCTTTTTATACTTTAATATTCTGCATTTATAAAATAAAGAGATAAAATGCCCCTAAAAAAACGTCATAAAATAATGATTGGCGGATTTAGCACAATTGTAATAATCTATATGGTTGTTGCTGGAATTCTTATAAATGGGATAATTGTAAAACAACAGCTAAATCACAATGAAGTTTTAAGTAGAATAAATGATATAAAATCCTCACAAACAGAAACAGAAAGCAAACTTGGAGAACTCACAGAAAGTCTAATTGAAACACAAAAATCATTAAATCTTCTTGATGCATCATTAAAAGCAGAATTGAATGAAATAAAAGCCTCAACGAGTGAAGATTTTTCTGGGATTATAGAAGACTCTCTTGAATCTGTAGTAACAGTAAGGACAGATGTGGGACAAGGAACAGGATTTATACTTTCTGAAGATGGGTATATAATTACAAATGCTCATGTTCTCGCAGGTGGAAGGGAAGTATCTGTTACAGATTATGAACAAGATTATCATGTAACTTCATTAGTAGGGTATAATGTAACTTTTGACCTTGCTCTTTTAAAAATATCTGGAATTTATAATCCCATAATTTTAGGGAATTCTAACGATGTTCAGATTGGGGAGAAGGTTATAGCAATAGGAAATCCTTTGGGATTGCAATTTTCTGTATCTGAAGGCATAGTCTCAGGAGTAGATAGAACTGGGTCCAATGGATTAAACATTTATATTCAAACAGATGCTGCTTTAAACCCGGGAAATTCTGGAGGTCCTTTGATTAATAAAAGAGGAGAAGTTATAGGAATAAATAATTTTAAAGTTGGAGATAGTGAAAGTTTAGGATTTGCACTTGAGTCAAATTATATAAAACAGGTTGTAAATCAGATATACCAAGAAAAAACTGGAAATGATTTAATAGAATAATTTTTTAATTATATATAGTTATCTTAGTAAAATCATATATATTTATTATAACACTTAGACTTGTGATATTATAGCTTAATTAAAATATACTGTTATGGATAATTTTATTTTCTAAGAGTTCTATGCATTAATTATATTCAGAGAAGAAATTATATAAACCATTAATAATTTAATTTAATATGGAAAGAAAATCAGAAGAAGGTTTGACTGTGAAAAAGCAGGAAGATTTCTCGGAATGGTTTACACAAGTATTAGAGAAAGCAGAGTTAGTTGATTTAAGATTAGATATGAAAGGATTTGCAGTTATACGACCATGGGCTGCAATGACAATAGAAAATATGTTTGGACATTTAGAAAAAGAATTACAAAAAAAAGGACACAGGCCAACTTTTATGCCTTCTGTAATTCCTAAAGAAAATTTAACGAGAGAATCTGAACATATAAAAGGATTTACTCCAGAAGTATTTTGGTTAAAAGATATAGGAGATAATAAAGAATTAGCATTGAGACCTACTTCCGAAACATTATATACACCTATGTTTAAATTATGGGTAAGGAGTTATAGAGATTTACCCTTAAAATTATATCAAAGAGGTTCAGTTTTTAGATTAGATACTAAAGCAACACGTCCTTTAATAAGAGGTAGAGAATTTATATGGATTGAGTGTCATGATGCTTTTGAAACAAAAAAGCAAGCAGAAGAACAGGTCCAGGAAGATATAGACACAACAGAGAAGGTAATGCATCAAATATATGGAGTTCCTTTTTTAGCTATGAAGAGACCAGAATGGGATAAATTTGCAGGAGCAGAATATACTGTTGGCTCAGATTGTTTTATGCCTGATGGAAAATTAATACAACAGCCTTCCACACATTTAATGGGTCAGAAATTCTCAAAAGCATTCAATGCTACATTCAAAAATAAAGAAGAAAAAGAAGAATACATGTGGACAACTGCTTATGGTCCTGCAGTTTCAAGAATATTAGCCTCTGTAATTGCAACTCATGGAGATGATTCAGGATTAGTTCTTCCTTATTCAATTTCTCCATTGCAGGTTATAATTGTTCCAATATTTAATGCAGAAAATAAGAATAAGATATTAAAAAAATCAAAAGATATTTTAGACAAATTGGAAAAAGAAGGAATAAAGGTAGAAATAGATGATAGGGATTATAAGAGACCTGGAGAAAAGTATCACATATGGGAATTAAAAGGAGTTCCATTTAGAATAGAATTTGGTGAAAAAGAATTAGATAAAGATGAAATATCTCTTTTTATAAGAGATACAAAAGAAAAAAAGAAACTAAAATTAAAAGACTTGAAAGATATAAATAAACTTGGGAAAGAATTTGATAAAAGATTGAGGGAAAAAGCAGATAAATTTGTAGAGAAGAGAATAGTAAATTGTTCAAGTAAAAAGGAAATAAAAGATGCCCTTGCTTCAGGAAAATTAGCAAGAATAAACTTTTGTTCAACAGATAAAAGTGGAAACCCTTGTGCAGAAGTGGTTGAAAAAGAATTTTCAGGAGATGTTAGAGGAACTCTTGCAGATAAGAATGAGAAGGCAAATGGAAAATGTTTGTTTTGTGGAAGGCCTGCGGAAAAAGTTGTTTATGTAGGAAGAAGTTATTAATCATTTTTAGTTATTATGGTAAAATCATATATTGTTCAACTATTAATTGATATAATAGAGGAAGTAGTTATCATAGTAAAATCATGGGGGTTAAACTATTTTTAATGGTTAGATTATAATATTAACAATTTAAATAATAAATGTTAAGTTCGGATAACTGTTCTCCAAAAATCATAATACACACTAACAAGTAAGAAGAAATTTATTTTTGCATAGAGCTATTCATATTTTACAACAGAGTTGAGTTCATCCTCTAATTCAAGAGTGAAGGATATCAATTCGCTCAGCTCTTTCTCTACATACTTTCTTTCCACCATTGTTCCTTTTTTCCGTTCCATTTTTAGTGAAAACTTCACTCATCTAATCAAGCCTTATAAATCTAGAGAGAATCATTCCTCAATTCAATCCAGATATAAAGTCAGATTAAATTGAGTTTAGTTTAATAAATGAAGTATAGACTAAACCGAGGGTACAATTTCTCCAGTGTATCCTATATAGTCTTCCTTCCATAATTTACATAAGAAGAAGCCCCTTATAAATATTTATATTCACTGAGAAATCTGGACAGATTAATTTGTAAGCTCTCTTATATTCTTCTCAAATTGTTCCATATCTTCTTTAGGAATCTGAGCTCCAACAGCATTTTCATGTCCCCCACCTGTGGAGTTCTTAATTTCACTTATAGCTTTTAATACTACTTCTCTAACATTATTTCCTCTTCCAGATATATTTATTTTTGCTCCTTTTGTATAAGCCACAATTATAAATTTCTTAGGGAAGAGATATTTTAGTCCGTTTGCTATATCCGAACTCATGCTTGTATCTCCAGCATATTTGAAGAAAATAAGATTCCCTGAAAGCCCTTCTTTTTTTGCCTTGGATAATAATCTCTGATATTTCTTATCTATTTCTTCAAATCGTTTATGAATGGTCTTGTTTTTTGGATTTTCCTCAAGAAAATCATAAGGTCCTTTTGAAGAAATTAAGAATTTAACCATGCTTATCACATTGCTTATTGTATCTTTTAATCCAAAGCCTATTATTCTAGCAATTTTCCCTATATCTGTTCCATAAAGAATGTCAAAAGCATTTTTGTAATCTTTGCATAAGTCTGGAAAATCTTTAATAAAATCTTCATAAAAAGGAGGGACAAAATTATCCGATATACACCCAACCATAGCAATCCATAAGTCCTCTTTTTTGTTTGCTATTTTCTGACAGATATAAGTTACTGGTTCATTGGTTTTTTCTTTACTAAGAAGAGGATTATAATAATTTGCATATTTTGATATTCTCTCTTTGGGAGTATTATGATGATCAATCCATACAATTGGAATATTCTTTTTTTCTACTTCTGCAATAAATTCTTCTGAAACTTCTGGTTTGTCAAGAATGAATATATAATCAGAATTGAATTCCTCAACTTTTCTAAAATAATCTTTTGTTAAATCAGGAGAAGTCTTTATAGGAAATCCTTTCCCTCTTCCTATATATCTCTGGAGGAGAATGAAACTACAAAGTCCATCTTGGTCATTATCAAAAAAGAAAACAGGATTTTGTGCGTTATTGAGATGCTCCCTAATTTCTTCTATCTGTTTTGTTGTTAACATGATTAAAACAAAATAATTAGTTATATAAGATTATCTAATTTTTGAAATTATTATATCTGTTTTCCCATACTAAGTTTCTCTCTTAAACTATATATCTCTTCTTTAAAGAAGGCTAACATTCCTTCATTTTGAAATATTCTCAATAATTCTTCATCATTTGCAAGAAGAATTTTATCCAAAAATTGGAAATTTGATATTAAAGAACTTGTGTATCTCTCAAGAATGTTAGTCTTGCTTAATATTCTTAATCCTTTTGGAGAGATTTGCTTATCATGTAATTCTTCAAATAGCATTCTGGATATATTAAATGGTTCTAAAAGGAAATCAAAATCCATTTTCTCCAAAACTTTCTGGGCATAAGAATAGTTTGAGCCAAACTAATCCTTAAGAAGCAACTCCTCTTCTTTTTCAAGTCCATTTGTCAAATCCTTTAAACTCATACTTACTATTGCTCCCTCTCTTCCTAATTCAATTAAATATCTTTTTACAATTTCAGATATTCTTTTTATAATTTCAAATCTCTGAATAACCCCACAAACGTCTTTTACTGTAACAATTCTTTGCAATTCCATAAGATTGAGATTATTTATTGCCTCGTTGAAACTCTCTCTTTGTTTTTCTAATATTTGAAGATTTTCTGTGGCTCTTCTTAATATTTCAGAACTTTCCTTAAGTTCATATCTCTTATCTCCTTGGTATATTGTAATCTTTTTCTTTCTTTCAGATATAGCAATTACTATGGCTCCTGTTTGTTTTGCTGTTCTTTCTGCAGATTTATGTCTCGTTCCAGTTTCTCTGGTATTAATTTCTGGATTTGGAGAAAGAAAAGAATTTGCATATAATATTTTTTTTACATTTCCAGATAATATAATTGCACCATCCATTTTTGCAAGCTCAACAAGTTTTTGTGTACTGAATTTAGAATGAATTCCGAATCCTTTTTGATAAGCAGGAGTTATATTTCCATTGTCTATAACTATAAGTGCTCCCATTCCTGCATTGAGCAAATCGTCCATCGCTATTCTTATTGATGTTCCTGGAGCAACCATTTTAAGAACATCCATAAAATCTTTTTCTATAACTGTCTTTTCCTGTTCTTTTTGAGGAATGAATAATTCACCTATTTCTTCATTTTCACCCATAAAAATCCTATAAATAATGTAATATATAAACTTTTATGAGAAATTAAGCAATTAAAATATAGAAGCATAAATTAATGGTAGTGCAATTGTTGCATCACATGAAACATCCACAAACTTTCCTTTTGAATTCATCTTTCCCCATGAAATTCCTTCTTTTAGGGGAGCCCCAGAACTTCCCCCAGATTCAGCTCTGTCTGTAGTAATCTGAATTCCGTAGTCTGCTCCTTTTGAAAATTGCAAGGATTGCTGTATAAAATTCTTTGGAAGTCCTCCTCCCACATAAATGACCCCATTCTTTTTTGAAGTCCAGGCAATGTCTATTATATCATTCATATCACTAAAAACACCTGTTTTGACTTTTCCCTTTCCTTCTACAATTCTTCCCCACATCATAAGTCCTATTCCTGAATCTGCAATTCCTGGGCAAAAAATAGGAACTTTTTTGTCATAACATTTAGCCAAAATTCCTTTTCCTCCTTGTTTTGATACTATCTCTCCAATTTTCCATAGAAATTCTTTTATGCTTTCACATTCTTTTAATTCGTTGAAATGTTTGTCAAAAAAATCTTCAAGTTTGCTGTAAACTTTATTTGACATTAAAACATTGTAAATTCTGTCATAACCTTTCTTATTAAGTTCTGAATCATCCATGTTTTCATCACCTATATAATGTTTTTCTCCAAGAGATTCTATTAAATCATGAGTTAGATTTGCTCCTGTAGTTACAAAAACATCTGTTCTATCAATAATATCCATAATAATCTCTTTCATTCCTGCTGGAACCATTGCTCCTGCAACCCCAAAAAATATTTTGCATTCTTTATCATTGAACATAGATTTCATAATCTCTGAAGCAAGAGCTATTTTTCCCGCCCCAAAGCCCATGCTATTCATTTCTTTAACTAATTCAGAGACTTTCATATCTTTATTTATTCTTATTGGCTTTACTTCTTTCATACATTTAACATAAAATTTGGTTTTAAAAAACTATTGAAAATACCCTCAACCTATAATTTCAATCATCAAAATCTTTTTAAATGAAAAGTTCTCTATAAATACACAATGAATAAATGGTTTGAATTAATTTTAGGATTGATTCTTCTTTTGGGAACAATAGCTTTGATTTTTCCAGGAATGCCTTTAGAATCTTGGGGAGTTTCGGCTTTGAACTTTCTTAAAGGGGGATTGACCTGGGTTGTTGCATTGGTTGGTTTAGTTCTTATAATTCTTGGAATAAGCGAAATAAAAGGTTAATTTTATTTTTAGTTTACAATAGAAATAAGGCTGCCTTCAATGATTGCCGCTATAGTTAGTAAGGGTATAATTACAAATATAAAAACTCTTAGTGAATTGATGAAAAATTTATTAAAATATTTAGCTTTTTCTTTGTAAAATATAAAAGTGCCAAATTTTATTCCCATGCCAAACGATATGAATACGGCAGGTAATTCAAAAATGCCATGAGGAAGAAGACTTACTAAAGAAAGAATTCCAGAAGAGGAAACTGCAAATGAGGAAACATATCCAACAACATATCCATTAGCAAGAGTTACAATGAAAGGAAATGCCCCAAGAGCAAAACCAAAAAGAATTCCTGCAAAACTACTCTGAATATTATTTATAAATATAAATATAATAATTCTTGTTGGTGACATTCCATCTGTCTTTGTTAGCACCTCTTTAATATAATCTAATATAGAATTTTCAATTACTGGTGGATGATATAAGAATCCTATGATTACAGATATAAAGAAAAGAATAACAACAAACCATATAAATTTATTTGATTCTTTTATATATTCCCAACTTTTATTATAGTTATGTGCAAGAAAACCACGTTTTTTTATTTCTTTTCTCCTCTTTTTCATAATTGAGAATATTCAATAATTCTATATAAATCTAACTAAATTGTTTTCTTATGTAAGCAGTTTTATTTTTGTATTTTAACATTAAAAATAAACCATAAATAAGACCTACAATCAATCCTCCCAAATGGGCAGTGTTTCCTATTGAGACATTTCCAGCTATAGATATAATCCATAATATAATAAGCATTCCAGGAGCCGCATATTTCATTTTTATAGGGATTGGTATAAACATAACATATACAGGGAGATTTGGAGTAAGCAACATTAACAATCCAATTAATCCAAATAAAGCTCCTGATGCTCCAACCGCGTAAGCTCCTAAATCCGCTGTAAATACAAGACTCATTAAAACAAAAAATGCTCCTGCGAATATCCCTGAAAGTATATAAAACCAAAAATATCTCTTTCTTCCTATTATTTTCTCAATCAATGAACCTACAAAGAATAAGGAAAGCATATTTACTAATAAATGAAAAAATCCTGCATGCATGAACATGCTTGTCAAAAATGTCCAGATATATTTTCCTTCAAGAATATTTGAGGGTTTTATTGCTATTGAATCGATGGATAAAATATTTGCTGAAAGAAGAACTGTAAAGAGAATAAATGCAGATACATTTAGTAATATAAATATTGTATTTAGACTTAAAGAATCAAATAAATTCCTTTTCTTTCTTGGATTAACTTGATATACGTAAACCATATTAAAAAACAGAACGAATAATAATTTTTAAACTATTTCTTTTTTGAAACTTTCTTGATTTTCTTGTTTTTAATATTTTTATTGATTATTTTCTTCTTCTCTTTTTTTGCTGGCTTCTTTTTGTCAGCTTCTTTTTTTGCTTTATCTCTAATATCTTTTTGCACTCTTCTTGTTTCTTCTCTTTGTTTCATCTTCTCCTGTTCAATCTTCTTGTTTTCTTTTGTTTTAATCTTCTCAAGCTTATCTTTTTCTATACTTATTTCATTTTCTATTAATTTTAATTTGTTTTCATATTTCTCCTCATTTCTTTTAAAGTCCTTAAGAACTTTCTCATTATCTTTTACTGTAAAAACCTCTCCACACTCATTACATGTAAAATCATGAAGCATTGCATTTTCTTCATTATATTCCACGTTGCATCTCTCGCATACATAAAATCTCTTTGTTTCTCTGCTTTTTATTTGACTTTTTAATTGATTTAGGTTCTTTTGAACAAGCTCTCTTAAAAATTCAAGAGATTTAAGAACTTCTATTTTCCAAAAATAAGTATACCAGCCTTTTTTCTTGTCTTTTTTTCTTATTGAAGAGACAAGCCCGTGGTCCGAAATCTTGTAAAGGATATTTCTTGCCTGATTTATTGTCAAATCCAATTTTTTTGCTATTATAAACTCATTGACATATTTGTCACCATCAAGCAAATCTACAATTTCCTCTGCAGGTTTTCCGACGACAATAGATATAATTTCCTTTAGAAAGTTTTTTAGCATAAGAATACTAAAAAGAATTCCGTTATATATTTTTCGCTTTGAGGAATTATTAAAAATAAAAGTTTTTAAACCTGTATTATGTCTTATATATATCAAAAAGATTGTGTTAAAAAGAGACTAAAAATGGGTTTATTTAATAAAAAAGAAAATATGAAAGAAGTTAGAAGCAATGTTCCAAGTGTTCCAGAATTGCCAGAACTTCCAAAACTTCCAGATTTTCCTTATATGGATGAGTCTTCAAATGAAGTTGAATCATTACCTCAACTTCCAAGATTTCCAAATAATTCTTTAGGGAATAAATTTTCACAGAATACTATAAAAGAGGCAATATCTGGGAAAAAAGAGGAAGAAGAGGTTTTTGATGCAGAGGATTTCTCTGGAGAAAGAATGGGAATGATGCAAAAACCTCTACAAAGATCAGTTACAGATGATTCAGAGGAATATGAAACTGGAGTTTTGATGAAACCGAAATTAAGGGAGATTTCTCAAAGTTTTGTTGAAAGGAATTATATGACTAAAAAAGCAGAGCCTATTTTTATAAGAATAGACAAATTTGAAGAAAGTATGAATATATTTCATGATATAAAAACACAAATATCTGAGATAGAGAGTCTTATTAGAACGACTAAAGAAATAAAAGCCAAAGAAGAGGAAGAATTGGTTTCTTGGCAGAATGAGATACAAGCAATAAAAGATCAAATAGAAAAAGTTAATCAAGATATTTTCTCAAGAATAGAATGAAAGAACAAAGCCTTATTCATGTAAAAATAGATTATGAGGAAGCAATCCAATCTAAGAAAGATTTGCTCTCTTTGGAAAGATATTTTATACAACTTCTTAAAACAATAAAGGAATATAGTTTTTTAAGAAAAGATGAATTAAATACAAAATTGAGATTGCAAAAAAAAATGAAGGATTTGAAGAACAATTTGGGAAAGCTGAATGAAACTCTTCCAAAAATAAAAATACCAGAAATATTAAAAAAAGATGATTTGCAAGAAGAAGTTCCTTCCAAAACAAAAAAAGGAACAATTAATCCAGATTTGGAAGTTCAGTTAAGAGAGATTCAAGAAAGATTGAGAAGACTGGGATAATTATACTCTTTTCTTAAACAAAAAACATTTTAAACTTCTTTAAACAAATTAATTTATGATAAACAGAGAACAATTAATACAGAAATATATTAACTTTTTTATTTCTAAAAATCATAGAAGAATATCAAATTCTTCTCTTATCCCTGAAAATGATCCAACCGTTTTGTTTACGACTGCTGGAATGCATCCGCTCGTCCCTTTTCTTCTTGGGCAAAAGCATCCCCTTGGAAATAGACTTTGTGGAGTTCAAAAATGTATAAGAACCGGAGATATAGATGAAGTTGGAGATGAAGTTCATCACACTTTTTTTGAGATGCTTGGAAATTGGTCTTTAGGAGACTATTGGAAGAAAGAGGCGATTGAATATAGTTTTGAATTCTTGACTAAGGAACTTAAAATACCTAAAGATAAAATATCTGTAACTTGTTTTAAAGGGGAAGATAATATTCCTAAAGATAATGAAGTAGCAGATATATGGAAAAAAGTAGGGATAAAAAATATAAAATTTCTTGGAAAAAAAGATAATTGGTGGGAACCTGCGGGAAAAACAGGGCCATGTGGACCAGATACAGAAATGTTTGTAAATGGTGTTGAAATTTGGAACGATGTTTTTATGCAATACAATAAAAATGAAAAGGGAGAATATATCCAAGCAAAACAAGAAAATGTAGATACTGGAATGGGTGTTGAAAGAACAATTGCAATTTTAAATGATATAGACGATAATTATATGACAAGTTGTTTTAAGCCAATTATAGATGAAATTGAAATTCTCTCCGGAAAAAAATACAAACAATATAAAAAAGAGATGAGAATAATTGCAGACCACATAAAAGCTTCTGTTTTTATAATCTTAGATGGGATAAATCCAAGCAATACAGAACAAGGATACATATTGAGAAGATTAATAAGAAGAGCAATAAGATATGGGCAATCATTGGGCATAAGAGATAATTTCACACATAAATTAGTTGATTCTATAATTGGGATATACAAGGATTATATTGAATTAAGCAAAAATAGAAGCAATATAATTACAGAGTTGGAAAGAGAAGAAAATAGATTTAGGCAGACTCTTGAGAAAGGAATAAATATATTTGAGAGAATAACTCAGGGAAAAAAGGAAATTACATGCAAAGAAGCTTTTCTTTTGTATCAATCCTATGGTTTCCCCGTTGAAATGATAGAAGAAGAGTGCAAAGCAAGAAATATAAAATTCTCAAGAAAAGAATTTGAAGAAGAATATAAAATTCATCAAGAACTTTCAAGAACAGCTTCTGCAGGGAAATTTAAATCAGGGCTTGCAGATAGTTCAATAGAGACAACAAGATTGCACACTGCAACACACTTGCTCCTTGCAGCCATAAGAAAAATTCTTGAAGACAATTCAATACAACAAAAAGGTTCAAATATAACCTCAGAGAGATTGAGATTTGATTTTAGTTATCCAAGAAAATTAACAGATAGAGAATTAAAGGATATAGAGAAAGAAGTTAATTCAAATATTAAAAAAGGATGTAATGTGATTAGAGAAGAAATGTCTCTTGAGGAGGCAAAGAAGAGAGGAATAACTGGAATATTTGAGCACAAGTATGGGGAAATTGTTTCTGTTTATACTATAGAAAAATGTTCAAAAGAAATATGCACAGGGCCTCATGTAAAGAATACTTGCGAATTAGGGAGATTTAAAATATTAAAAGAAGAAAGTAGTTCTTCTGGTGTTAGAAGAATAAAAGCAGTGTTGGAATAAATCACCCGCTATAATAATATTCCACCAATCCATATTTCTCTTTTAAATTTTCATATATAATCTCTCTAAATATATTTATTTGCCCATCTCTTTTAATTGCTTCCCTTATTTTTATTAATCTATTAGCGTCAGAATACTCATAAAGATTATTTCCCAATGAAAGCCCATTAGAAAGAGGATAGACCTCTGGACTCTCATAAATTTTTCCTAATCCGGTATAATATATTTTATTATCCGTTATTATGGAAGGGCCGGTTGTCTCCACAAAACAATACCCGCTTCCCATTATACTTTCTTTAACAGGACATTTTATTCCTAATGCTT
>Ga0172379_10007718_pt1 | contig 13854 bp, 11 predicted proteins | sample GrowelOW334metaG_FD_119756 | JGI IMG/M metagenome (GOLD analysis project Ga0172379, IMG submission 119756) | Groundwater microbial communities from an aquifer near a municipal landfill in Southern Ontario, Canada - Groundwater well OW334 metaG | ecosystem: Environmental > Aquatic > Deep... | reverse complement strand
TTGCGGACAAATAAATACAAAATTCCCAAGATGACGATGGGGAAAAAAAGAAGAGATGAGATTTTGGAAGCGATAGCCAGCCCAGAAAAAAAGCCCAGGAAAATAAGATTCAGAATATAGCGCCGGTTATCCAGAGCATGTGTCCTGCCGTTTATCAGGCGGAGAAGGAAATAGAACGAGAGCGTAATAAAACACGTCAGGTACGTATCTACAGCGAAGAAATGCGACAGTTGGATCGGGAGAACCGATATTGAATATAGTGCCATTGCGATGTAGGGAAACCAGTGCGCAATTGCCAGGGGTAAAAACCGTTTCACCGGCAGGGCCGATTTCGCGATTCGGCTGTTTTCCGCACGGACAATTTCCCGCGCAATCAGAAATACGGTGACGGTTGTTAACAGGTCAATCAACGCAGAGAGCTGTCTGCCGAGAAGAGTCAGGTCCGCATAGGTGTCTTTGTGAAATATTTCCGCGACCCATTTGGTGAAAAAAACCGGGGCTGTCCCGTAAACGAAGAAATTGAAGCCTTTATTGTGCGGATTCAGAGTAGACATGTTGGTATCGAAGTAGTCTCCGATTGTTTTCGGCCAGGAAATCGCGTTTGCCACCATCGTGAGGAACCGTTCGTCGGGATGCAAATGCTGGTTTTGATCCCAGTTGACTCCGGTAAGCCGGAAGTAGGCGGCAATTATAAATATGCCGATAAAAAGTAGAATTTTTATCCTGTTGTTGCTCATATTTTAATATCGTATTAAGTATCAAGTATTAAATATAAAGTATTTAGAATCAAGCTTTAATCCACCTACGCCCCGATTCGATCGGAGCTTCGGACGGATTTCAGCTTCGAACGATATACATTATTGAGATTGAGAATCTCCGACCGTAAGGTTACGGGAGTTTCAAAAAGCTGACGGTATTCATCCGAAGTAAACGGTTTTGTTTTCTTATAAATCCGAATCACCGGATGGTCAAAAACCGTGAACGTTTCCTCACTTGTTTCATCGGGAAAAGATAAACAGGCGTCAGATCCTACACAAAGTGAGGGAAACGATGAGACCTCCGAGATTTTTTCAAATCCCAACCGTCCGTTGAAAAGAAGCTGATAATATCGGTTGGTTAGAGGATAACGGTTGGGGATTCTGGCGTAATTGGCGAAAATTCTCCGGGAGGGAATCAGGATGTAATCTGCTCGGGTCAGATGATTTATCAAATCCGTAAAAAGAACCGGATTGTCATCGACATGATAAAAGTCAAAAGAAATGGTAGTTAAGGTATAGCCCAAAGGAGGGAGTCTCGGATTTTCAATTCCAAAAGGGATGTCGATCACGTTTGCGGTTTCTGAAAGGACATACGATCCCGACGGAATGAGGTTAAAGATGGTTTTAGACGCCTGCATCCGGGAATCGTCCCGTGCGTAAACAGACATGAAAGCGATGCCAGGAATTAAAAATAACAAATTACAAATAACAAAGAACAGAGAATATTTAACATTTAACACACGTTTTTGTATTTTACTGATTACATATCCGGCAAAGAGTACAAAAAACGGCAGGATTGGGGTCATAAACCTGGTCCATTTTGCAAAAAGAAACGCATTCGGGAAGAAGAAGACCAAAAAAGATGAAATAAGAATTAAGAATTTGGGATCAGGAATATTGAACTTTGTATTTTTACTAGTCTTAATTCTTAATTCGTAATTCTTAATTCTTCCAACAACACCAGATAACGGTTGTTTAATTAGCTTAACCATCATCGCGATAAATCCTATTACCCCGAGGATAAAAACAGGCCATCCCAAGACATACGGAAATACTTTTTCCGATTGGAAAACAACCGGAGTTGTTTGGACGAACTGCCGGGTATAGAAGGCTTCGTATTTTCCCATCGCAACATCCGCTTCATAGCCAAATACCGCACTTCGAAAATCTTTGGGCTCCACAAGGTTGTAAGGAGAGGAGAGGACAAAACAAATTAAACTGCCTGTGACTATTAATAACCCAATAACCCAATAACCCAATAAGAAGAACGGCCAATTTTTTCTCTTTTTTATGAAAACTAGTTTAGACATTAAGATAATCGTTACGAACGGCGGAAAGAGGAAAAACAGACCGGTAAATTTGGAGCCGAGGGCAAGGCCGATGGACAACGAAAATAGTATTAAGTATTTCGTATTACGTATTAAGTATTTTTTGAAAGGGGGTTTAAAACGAAGACTCAAAAATTGCAGGGATAGATAGGTTGAGCATAAGAAAAAGAAGGTTAGCAAGGATTCGGTAGTACCGAAATGCGCCGATTGGATCAATCCCGGAAGAAACCCCGCGGTTAGTGCTGATATCTCTGCGATTTTCGTGGAAAAAAGTTTCTTGGAAATGAGGAAAACCAGATAAATGGTTAGGACGGATGCAACCGCGGACCAAAACCTGAGCCAAAAAATAGCTGAAGGATAATTAGTTGTCAGTAACTGAGTTTTTACGTCTGCGATGTGTTGGGATGGTAATGGTAATGTTTTGGATACCTGGTCGCTGACAAAAGCCAGATACAACGGAAATTGTCCGTAGGCAAAAAAATGGGGATTGAGATTGCATGAAGGGAGTTGTGAACCGGCTGATTTTTGTACAGAGTCTTTGAAGAATTCAGTCTGAATGCAGGAAGGAATTTCAGAAAGTTTCGCCGGCAGTCGAAATTGAGTGATGGCACTTGCCATATTCCGTTCGTCAGGATCAAAAAAATAGGGTTCATCGTGCATGAGATTATAGAAGCGGAGAAATGCGGAAAGAAGAAGAATAGCGATGATGATAAAACCGGATCGTTTCATTTACGATTTAAGAAAAGAACAAATAATAGTCAACTTAAAACAAATAACCAAATAATCCTTGAGATGACTTCTTATCAGAGGATATACAAAATCGTTATTACGATCAATCCCCATAGGAGAATCGACACGATGAGTGGAATATCTTTGGTGATGATTTTTTCCGGTTGTTCCGCTTGTGTGCCTTCGTACGCTAATTGCGCATATCTCATGAGTCCGAAAACAACAAACGGTATTGTTACGATCATCCATTTCCGGTCTACCGCCGCAGGAAGAAAGCTGGTAAGAAACGTGCGGAAGGGTGCGTTAAACTGAGGCGGTTCTTCCAGAAATGTGAACAAGCAATAAGCAATAAGGGCTGCAGATCCGAAAATGGACGTATAAGAATTCAACAGATTCTGTTTGTATTGGAAAAGGGCCGGACGCGTTTTGGTTCCTTCTTTCAATAATTCCGCGTGCCGTTTGGTTGCCGCAACGAACAGGGAAATAAATAGGACTGTAAGGAAAAGCCAGAACGGTACGTGAAATCCCGTCAGAATGGCTCCCGCATAGGCTCTCGTGATGAATGAGATAGCGATGCCCATGATATCCATTACTGCGTATTTTTTCAATTTAAGGGAATAGAGAATATGAAGCGTCATAAAAAGTGCTCCCATGACGAAAAATCCCGGGGATAGGAGGAGTGCGCCGATGAGTCCGAATAAGCCGAGGAGAAAGGCTGCTTCAACCGCGGTATTGAATTTTACTAACCCTGCCGCTATCGGACGGTTGCGTTTGATCGGGTGAAGGCGGTCGAATTTTACGTCAATGATGTCGTTAAATAAATAGGAAGCGGACGATAATGCACAGAAGACTATGAATCCTGCAGTAGTAAGTTGAAATAACGGTCCGTCGAACAGTTTTCCGTTGAATATTATCGAAGTATAGAGAATAAGATTTTTTATCCATTGATTAGGGCGTAGTGCGGTAAAAAGAGGTCGCATCGTAAAACGCTTCATAGTTGGTATATTAGGTCAAATGAACGAGAATAGCAAACCTTGCGTAATGGGCAATTAACAATTAACAATTAACAAAGAACAATAGATCCTAAACAATTAATAACGAATTCTCATTATCCAAGCAACCAAGTGACTAGAGTTTCTTTCAAAACCTCTTTTCTCTTCGGGTCCTGTTGCTCGCCAGCCCAAATAATTCTCACCCAAGCCACCCGAATATTTGGGCTCCCGTGCTCGCACCACCCAGTCTTTTATCTGTTCTACGAGTTTGGAGGTGACTTCTAACCCCTAACAGCCAATTCCGCGACTTTTTCTCCCATCTCGATGGCATAATTGGTTCCCCGGTCCCATGGGTACACCATATCCATATTTGCCAGGTAGACGTTGGGAACCGGTGTGCGGAAACCGGGTCTGATTTTGGAGTAATTTTTTGAGAAAACCGGCTGTGCAAAAGGAGCGGAAAAAAGTTCTAAACTTATGATGTTTCGATCAAAATCAAATTGAGGATTAATCTTTTTCAAATAAGGAAGATATGTCCGGTAAAGTTCTTTTTTGGACATTCTTAAATACGGATGGTTAGTAGGAAGATAATTACCAACGTAAGCCAGATGACTATTTCCGTAATTTTGAGCGTCAGTAAGATTAGTTTGTTGAATTAATGCAATGAAAGGGAATGTACGATCGTTGATGTTCAGCCAATAAATATCCGGTAATATTTTTTCTTTTGACATAATCAGGAGGTTCAGTGCATGTAAATGGGGGATAGACGTGAGTTGTCTCTTGTATGCAGCCGGAATCTTCGGAAAGAGATTGAGAAAAATGGGAGACGGGATGGTAGCAATTATTTTATCAAACGATGATTGAAACCGGGATTCAAACGGGGTCTGAAGACGGATAATACCGCGCTTTGTATGGATTCGGTTTGCCAATTGGTCGAGTAGCCGCCCATAACCGCCTTTCAGATAACCCAGACGCATGGTGCGTTTTTTGACCCTGGCCCAAAACCACGTCATATTCACTTTTTCAGAGAACGGTCCGAATTTTCCTTTCAGTAACGGTTCCCAGACAATGCGGTATCCGTCCGGTCCGTAAAAACGTTTGAGCCAATCGGTTGCCGTATACCGTTCCAGGTGCAGTCCGTCATTTTCTCTCAAAAGTTTTAAGAATAAAGTGGCCGCACCAAATTTGATGCGTGAGAAAATCGAAAGCGGAGAAAATGACAGGACATCCAGAGGACTGTTCAAATCATAAAACCGGTTTTCCCAATAAATCGAAGTGCGGGTTTGGGCACTAAAGAAATCCGGTTCCAGTCCTAGCTCCTTTATCAGGTTAATTGCCGAAGCGTCGTTCGTAAACCAGTGATGGTAATGCTGTTCTATCGGCCAATTCCAGTTATTTTTCCGGTAGGTACCCGCCAATCCTCCGACTGCGGATTCTTTTTCAAAAACGGTTACGGAATGTCCGGATTGTAACAGCCGGAGAGATGCGGTCAATCCGGTAAATCCTGCTCCGATTACGGCAATCTTCATGGGGTAAATTCGACGGAAGGAATATTTGAAAGCGAAATATTGCTACTCACGTCGGTTACGGACAGATTTGTCGTCCCCGGATTAGGGGAACTTATCGAGAATTCCGCTTGGCCGATCGTATTGGTAGTTAACAGGTCCGAGGGAGATATTTGAACCGTACCCAGAGTTGCCGCGAGTTTAACCTGCCGGTTCGGCAATACGGCTCCACTTGCGTCCCGAATCGTGACGATAACCTTGATTTTGCTGTTTGTTTCATCCGTGTTTCCCGACGCGCTCCGTCCGATTTGCGGAAATACAACGACAAATGATTTTTCTGCGGAGGGCGGGGTATCATCTCGTGCGCGAAGAATGCTGTTGGTGGGGTTTTCCAGCGTGATAGCAAGAATTCCTCCGATAAAAAGAAGAAAGAAGAAAGTGGACAATGCGATAAATTTTTTGTCCTTCATGGAAGCATACCGAAAAAACTAAAGAATGGGTAATGTTTTTTCAGTATATACTCTTCTTGTCCGTCCCGATTTAATCGGAACCAAAAATAAGAAGGGTATGGATTTACCCGAGATAATTGTGTCATGAATGAATAGGGTTGTCAAATTATACGAAAAAGATTTGACAAGGTTTCTTGTCATTTGCTATGCTCCTCTTAGCCCTTCGGGTTTGAAGAATTAATTGAGGACTTTTTCCTCCACAACCTACGAAGCGGGTAGTCCGATATACATCGGGCGAAGGGATACGGTTGACCGGTATCCGTGGGTATCGGCACCTGTCCCCCCATTATACTTCGGGGAAAACCTTAATAATTCTTCTTCTCGAGGGGCAATCTTGTATACTGCAGACGGAAAAATTCAAATAATTTGACAACGGTCCATAAATTTGATTAAATAGGAAGGTTCGATTAAAGCATCCTCGTTTGTAAGTTTCATTGGTGATTTCCCAAAACTTGTATGCCTATACGTTCTAAGACGACAAAATCAAGTTCTATCAGCGTAGAAGATCTGATCGGAGATCCGAAAAAAGATATTCAAAAAGTATCGGCGTCATCTCCTGCCAAAAAAGATATACCTTTGGCAGCTGAGATAAAACCGAAGGAGAAACCTGCAGTCTCTGTTCCACCGGTAGCCTCATTTTCTCCATCACGGACGCCGGTTAGTCCAACCGCTAGATTTCAGCCAAGTCCTGTTTTTGTTCCCGGATTGGTGTCATCGCCCGCTTCCTATAACGGCGGATATAATCCGGTGCCAAACGGCAATGGAGTTGACCGGTATGCGACTACTCCTACCAAGACGGTGTCCGGATACCTGGACATAATGTCGGAAGGACACGGATTTATGCGTCCCAAGTTTATTCCCGGTGAAGGCGATATCTATATTTCCCAATCACAAATTCGTAAATTCCAGCTTCGGGAAGGGGATTTGGTTGAAGGCCAGGCCCGGATGCCGAAAGAAAATGAACGCTATTTGGGACTTCTAAAAGTTGAAACGGTAAACGGTGTGAAAGCTGAAGATTCTTCGAAACGGCTTCATTTTGAGAATCTGACACCGATTTATCCCGATAGACAGGTCAGACTGGAAACCGATAAATTGCCTTTATCCACACGGATTATTGATCTTCTGTCTCCGATCGGATTTGGCCAGCGGGGACTCATTGTGTCTCCTCCGAAAGCCGGAAAAACGACCATTTTGAAGGAACTTGCACACGGAATTTCAGCAAACTATCCGAAAGTACATCTAATGGCGGTTCTCATCGGAGAGCGTCCGGAAGAGGTTACGGATATCGCGCGATCGGTAAAAGGAGAAGTGATTGCGAGTAATTTCGATGAAGCTCCGGAAGCCCAAACAAAAGTTGCAGAAGTAGCATTGGAACGGGCGAAACGGATGTTGGAACTCGGAAATGACGTCATTATTCTGCTGGATTCCATCACGAGGCTTGCCCGGGCATATAACTTATCGGTGAACCCTTCGGGGCGGACGCTTTCAGGAGGATTTGATCCGGCAGCCCTGTATCCGGCAAAGAAATTTTTGGGAGCAGCGCGCAATTGTGAACAGGGAGGCAGCTTGACCATCTTGGGTACTGCTCTTATAGAAACCGGTTCACGGATGGATGATCTGATCTATGAGGAATTTAAAGGTACCGGCAATATGGAACTTCATTTGTCACGGCACCTTCAGGAACAGCGTGTTTTTCCTGCCATCGACATCGAAAAGTCCGGAACCCGTCACGAAGAGTTGCTGCTTTCTGCAGATCATCTGAAGAAAGTTGTAACCCTTCGTCACATGTTGTCGCTTCTAGGCGATGGGGCGGAGCGGACTATGACGCTCGTTGAGCGTTTGCAGAAAAGTGATTCTAATAAAGAATTCCTCGATACCCTAAATAAGGGTTAATTCAACCATATATTGAACTGATCGTAATACACGGGAATAGATAAAGAGAATATTTGGTGTAATACAAAGTCTGTCCTTTGTTTCGATTTTTATGGTGAATGTTTCAACCATTTTTAGAAGTATTCAGCATTCCAAACGGTTACGCGAAACCGGAGCTCATATTTCGGCTTTTGGAGCAGATGTCGTCTCCTGGATTCAATTTTTGAGTCTCTATTCCCAAAAACGGCTTTTCATTGCCGCCACCAACTTTGAAAAATCAAAAGATATTCTTGTAGGTGTGTTGGTAGTGAAACGAGGCCGCTACAGCAAACACTTCCTTAATATCTCTTTTCTGTTTCTCGTCGGAGGAGCGGTGGTTGTCGGTCCTGTTATTGCGGAATACTATCCGAGTGTCCGCAGGGAAGAATCCGGAGGATACGACTCGTCAACGACAGTACTTGCGGGGCTTTCACAGGAAGATATGTCTACGATGACTCAAATATCAGACAAAAACAACCTGCGTTTTGAAATCCTGAAATATACCATTGTAAAAGGAGATACTCTTGCCAGTATCGCCCAGAAATTTGGAATCTCCGTAGATACGATCAAGTGGGCGAATGATTTAAAAAATGAAACGCTTATTCCTGATCAAAGTCTTCTTATTCCCCCGGTAACCGGAATCGTGCACAAAGTCGCATCCGGAGATACGATTTATTCCGTTGCCAAAAAATATAAATCAGACGCTCAAAAAATTGTTAACTTTCCCGCGAATGACTTTTCGGATCTGGACACCTTTGCGCTCAATGTAGGTCAAATTCTTTTCATTCCTGACGGCGTCATGCCGGAAGCAGTCCCGGTTTATCGTCCTGCGCCGATTCCCCAGTTTATCGCAGGTGTGGGTGGTAAATTTATCTGGCCGACACAGGGAGTTATTACTCAATATCCGGTCTCGTATCATATGGCGCTCGATATTGCGAATTCGAGTTCGCCCCCGGTTGCCGCTGCGGATGCGGGTGTAGTCTCCTATTCAGGATGTTTGCAGTACGGATACGGATGCCATATCATTATCAATCATGCGGACGGATATCAAACGCTTTACGGACATTTGCAGGCGCGTTATGTGGCAGCCGGAGACTCAGTCGGTCGGGGACAGGTAATCGGTAAGATGGGAAGTACCGGAAGATCGACCGGTACGCATACTCATTTTGAAGTACGCAGAAATGGAGTTCTCCTCAACCCATTATCATTCCTCACTAAGTAAATTGTTTGACTCATTGGTCAAATAAATTTTATCTGGTAAAATACGTTCCAAAGGGCCGTTAGCACAGTTGGTAATGCGCCGCATTCGCATTGCGGAGATCGCCGGTTCGACTCCGGCACGGTCCACATTAAACACAATAATATAGGGGTTTACTTTTTGTAAACCCGTCTGAAATTAACGGGGCCCGAAGTTTAAATGGTTGAACGTCTGGCTGGCAGTCAGAAGGCAAGGGGTTCGATTCCCCTCGGGTCCACTACATAACGCACCAGATGCCGCTTCATTCGCTGAAGCTTCGCATCGCTGTTTCCTATGCATAATTCCGTAACCATCAAACTGGTAGTTTTTTCCGTTACCGCCGGGCAATTGGATTTTTATCTGACACATGGTCAATTACCGAGTGTAACGTTTATTCCCGGAGAAACTCTCGATCATCGGGTTGAGGATTTATTGAAAACCGTGAGTACGGTTCAAGGATATGTAGAACAGCTTTACACGTTTTCTAATCCGACTGAAGGCGGATCCGATCTGATTGTAACGTATTTTGTTCTTTTGCCTTCCAAAGTCGGGATTCTGGGATGGGCGACATGGAAAAATCAAACGGATCCATCGGTTGATTTTAATATCATCCGGTATGCAGTGAAACGGCTGCAGTGGAAGATAGAATATACGAATCTTGCGTACAGTTTGTTACCTTCAGAATTTACCTTGTCCGATCTCCAACGGGTCTATGAGGCGATTTTGGGTCGTGCGCTTGATAAACGCAATTTCAGGAAAAAAATTCTTTCTCTGAAATTGCTGAAACCCACAGGAAATCTTAAAAAAGGGATAAAAGCGCGGCCTGCTTCAATTTACCAATTCCTTCATCGCAGTCCTCAAATAGTGAAAATATTTTCCTGACGAAATACTGCTTGAAGATTGATATCCAGTCTTGTATGATGATAGGACCGTTATATAGTGTATGATTTACACTAAGTATGAAATACCTTACAGACGAACAAATTCAGAAGATCAGAGACGGGTATTATTCAGCGGTTTATTTCAATCGAACCAAGGAGATTCTTCTGGGTGAGAAGAACATGAGTGTCGTCACGATGCAGGTATTCCAGAAGCAAGATAACAGTATTTTGTGCGGGATAGAGGAAATGAAGGAACTGTTTAGCCACGCGACGGGGTATTGGGATAATCATAAGTGGATCGATACGCATAAAAAATTAATTATCGAAACGTTAGAAGAGGGAGATACGCTCTCAGCGTGGAATCCTGTCATGCATATTACGGGCCCTTATGTTTATTTTGCCCATCTGGAATCCCTATATTTGGGAATACTGGCACGAAGGACGCTCGTTGCGTCCAATACCGCACAAGTAGTGAAAGCGGCCAACCATAAATGGGTTATTTTCTTTGCAGACCGTTTTGATTATTTCCTTAACCAGACGGGCGACGGATATGCAGCTCACCTGGGAGGCGTCAGCGGCGTATGTACCGAAGCGCACGCCGCGTGGTGGGGCGGCAGTCCGGTGGGGACATTACCTCATGCACTGATTGCGGTGAATGGGGGAAATACCGTTGAAGCGGCAAAGCAGTTTTCGCGGTATTACGGGGACGTCAATTTGATCGCGCTTGTTGATTTTGAGAACGACTGTGTGAAAACCGCATTAGAGGTGGCGCGTGCGATGGGGAAAAAATTGTGGGGAGTACGAATTGATACGGCGGAGAATATGACAGACGAATCATTAGAAGTTCAAAGTTCAAAGATAAAAATTAAAAATACCAATTCAAAAATCAAAAGTTCTTACAACACATTAAACGGTGTAAATCCGACACTGGTTAAATTAGTCCGCACAGCTTTGGACCAAGAAGGGTTTCCGTACGTTAAAATCGTTGTTTCCGGGGGGTTTGATGCGGATAAAGTGGCGTGGTTCGAGAAAGAGAAGGCGCCGGTAGATGTATACGGAGTAGGGTCAGCCCTATTAAAAGGCAACAATGATTTTACCGCCGATATTGTCAGAGTTGACGGTAAAGATGTGGCGAAAGCGGGCAGAGAGTACAGAAAATTGCGTTAATTTCCCATTAACTATATCCATTATTCACGTTTATAAAAAGAGGATATTATGAAAAAAAATATAGTGTCGGGCAATAAAGAAAGATACGCTGTCATTGTTATTGATATGCTAGAGGATTTTGTTTACGGGGCCCTTAAAAACGTTCGTTCCCATAAAATTATTAAACCTCTCCAGAAGTTGCTGGATCATGCCCGGAAAAACCAGTGGCTCGTCATTTATTCCAATGACGCCCATTTGCCGGGCGATCCTGAGGAAAAAGTGTGGGGGCCGCATGCGCTTGCGGGAACTCCCGGAGCTCAGGTGATAAAGGATCTGAAGCCTCAAAGAGGTGATGTTGAAGTGCCCAAAAGAACCTACAGCGCATTTCATGATACGGGGCTAGATCTGCTTCTCAGACAGCACGGAATCAAAAACGTGATTATTACCGGACAGCATACACATATTTGCGTACGGCACACAAGCGCGGATGCGTTTGCTCGTAACTACGGAGTCATTATTCCGAAGGACGCAGTAGAATCATTTAGCGACGAGGAGTATAAACAGGGCTTGGATTATTTAGTAATGTGTTACAAAGCGACTATTTTGGAAACGAAGGATTTGATTGGGAAATAAAAGAGCTTGGCAACTTCAGAATAAACTACACTGATAACAAGCGGCATTAATATTGAGAGAACCATTATACCGGCAAATATCGGGAATGATAAAATGCTGAAATAACGCGCGAGGGTTTGAAGAATAAAGAAGTGGAATAAATATATGATGTATGAGTGTTTTCCCAATATGGAGAAAAAACTCATAAATCGGGTGAGTTTTGAGTAAGTATTAAAAAACATAAACATGACAACAATCAGAGAGATTGCCCAGAGATTGAACAAGAATGTTTGAGCAAAGCCCGGTAATCCTGCATTTGTTCCCAGTAATATTCCCTCAGAAATAAGGAAAATAATAACGGAAGCCATAAAGAGTTTGCCGTTTTTTTGGACGGTTGGTTTGGAAAAAAGCATACCCAGGAAAAATACCGATAAATATATCCCACCAAATAATCGTGCCGCAGGAGAAAAAGGCCATGGGGGAACTCCTATCCATACGGAAATTCCGGTAAGAATCAGAATGATTGTGATTAAAACCGGCATGAAACGGGTATTCCAAGTGTGTTTGACGGCGGTATAAAGAACAGGAACAATTAAATACAGTTGCAGAATGAGATTTACATAATAATAGGTAGGTTGGATTGAGAAGTAAAGTACGTCATGTATCCATTGATTCCAGTTCAAATCCGGATAATGCTGAAGGAAGAAAATAGCAAGACAGGTGAGGACATAGGGGATAAGGATTGTGACGCGTTTCAGAAGAAATAATAAATACGATCTGATTTTCAACGAGAACTGGTGTTTTTCCAAAGACAGTGAATTTGTCATACCTGAGAGGAAGATAAACCAGGGGATAGAGAAATAAGTATGGTGCCAGAGTTGCGTAATGGAAAACTGCGGATAAAGATACCATGCGTGGTCCAGGACAACCGCAAGAATCGCAATTCCGCGAAGAATATCGATGGTGGAATTTCGTTTCATAAAGCGCTCTCTTATGAATTTATCTTCCTGCCGAAGTGACAGCTCACTTCCTCGTTTCAGGCCTTACCCCGCACGCAGGTTATATTTATTTATCCGGGCATACGGTTACTACATTCTATTAGTTCCCAACGTATATATTGTTTTGGCTAGTGAAACTCGTCATAATCTGTCACTTCGGCGGTTTAATCTAACGCTTCTAAAAACTATTTGTGATTATTTCGTATTTTGATAAGAATAAGTCCCGCGATTATTACAATTCCCACGCATTCTCCCACGAGAAGCAGGATTTTCAATTTATTCGGCACATAGGTAAAAGAAATAGAGTGAGTTCCGGGAGAGACAGGAATCGCGAGATAAAAAGGAAATAGGGCGGCAGGTTTAATTGATTCTCCGTCGAGTGTTGCGACCCAATCGGGATGGAAACTCATTTTAAACATCGCATAGCAACTCGTGCAGGATTCCGGTACCTGGACTACGCCGGAATATGTCTGTTTATCCGTTTTCTCGGATACGATTTTCCCCGATACGGTTGCCTCCGGGAAAACAAAGGGAAAATCCGCGAATATATTTTTTTCCTGTCCGTTTTCTTCGTACGTAACCTCATCCTTCATGGTGAGGATACGTTTCATTCCTTGGGGGATGTCCGGTTTGGACTCCACGGAAATCAGGGGATTCATTCCCCAATATCTCGGATACGAACGCCACCAGAGGTGGACGATATCGATAAAATTCGTTTTGGTCGTTTTGACAAACATCGGAGCGGTGACAATTTGGAACCATCCGTCCGACGAAGTTTTATAAACCTCAAACGGCCCGAATTTTTTATCAATCGTGACAGAGGGGGCAAAGTTCTGATTTTTCGGCGAGACCACGTAGCGGATATTCAGGAGGTTATAATCCTCGCGGATCCGTTCATCGAAATTTTGCTCGTTTTCCGATAGCGGTGACCATGTCTCGGGGAGGAATTGGCTCATATCAAAATAATGGATTCCCAAGAGCATGTATAGCTGCGAAGATCCCAAACGGAAATCCCGTCCCCAATTTCCGGGACGGCCCGCATAGATACGTCCCTGGGGGAGAGTGCGAAGGTAGGAGGTCAAATCGGCAAAGTTCTTCTCATCATATTGGTACGCTTTATTGGACTGGTCAATCCACTCGTTATTCAGCTGGGCGTAGGAAATGGTTTGTGAGACGGTTAAGTAAACCAAAATTCCCAGGATTACAACAGAAAATGAAATAATCAGGAATTGGCGCTGCAACGCGGCA
>Ga0172379_10007717_pt1 | contig 13855 bp, 13 predicted proteins | sample GrowelOW334metaG_FD_119756 | JGI IMG/M metagenome (GOLD analysis project Ga0172379, IMG submission 119756) | Groundwater microbial communities from an aquifer near a municipal landfill in Southern Ontario, Canada - Groundwater well OW334 metaG | ecosystem: Environmental > Aquatic > Deep... | reverse complement strand
CGACACGAGCCGGTCGTGATGCTCCACCTGATAGGCGCGGTACCGGTCCCACAGGAACTTCACGTCGGTGTCATCGTGCGCCCACCGCCGCAGCATTGGCGCCAATGGCGTGCCGATGAGCGCCACCCACTCCTCGCGCGTCGGCCGCGGTCCCTCGCGCCCGTCAAAGGCGTGCTCGGCGGCCTGGACGATGAGCTCGATGGAATCGACCAGGGTGCCATCGAGATCAAACAAGAGCGCGGGTCTTTGCATTCCCTCAAGATAAGGAGGAGGACTGGTGCAGGGGTTTGGGAGGAGTAAAGAGTGGAGTGCGGAGGAGGGGAGAGGAGGCCGTCTGAGGAGGTCGCCTCCCTCCTCACCCCTCCCTCCACTCATCTCTCCTCCTAAACCCCTGCACCCCTCCTCTCACCCCGCAGTGTAACTCCGGTCTTTCCACGAGACGCGATCTCCCTGCCACGCCGCCTTCAGGAATATCCACGTCGCAATCACCGCTCCCAGTGGATGCAAGAACGCGTACCACAGCGGAATCCGCAGCACCCACATGATCGGCAATGCCCACAGCACGGTCGCGCCGTATGCGATGGCGCCAAATGTCACCCACGACGCCGGCGCGACGCCCGTCAGGCCGAGTACCATCGCCGCGGTTGGCACGAGGCCTATCCATGACGAGAAAGGCATGAACCCGCGCAGCACACCGCGCACGACGGGGTGGTCGGGGAGCACATACCGCCCCCCAGCCCAGACGTTCTTGGTCCATCCCTCGATGATTTCGCGGAGCGAGCTGTACATGCGGGTCGAGAGCTGGTCAAAGCCCACTACCAGGTGCACGCGCTTGCCAGCCGCGCACCACTGCTGGGCGAGCATCAGGTCCTCGGCCACGAAATGACGCACGGCCTCGTGCCCGCCGAGTGCGTCGTATGTGTCGCGGCGCACGAGGAAGCACTGCCCATTGGCGATCTTCGACTTCGGGCGCGTGCTGTTGGACACCGCCTCGGTGCCGCCAAAGGTGGACACGAGCACCGCAAAGACCGACGGCTGCACCACGCGCTCCCAGAAGCTCACCAGTTCCTGCCGCCCGGCCACAGAAATCAGATCACTCTGCCGCCGCCGCATCGCGTGCAGCAATCGAACCAGGAGGTCCGGCCCGTGGCGCGTGTCGGCGTCGGTGAACAGCAACACCGCACCGTGCGCCTGCTGCGCCCCCGCATGGCAGGCCCACTGCTTGCCGAACCAACCCTCGGGGAGAGGCGGAGGGTCAATCACCCGCAATCGCGCGTCGCCCGCTCCCGCGGCGCGGGCCAGCGCTCCCGTGCCGTCGGTGGAGTGATCGTCTACGACGATCAGTTCAAAGTTGGGATAGGTGCTCGCCAGCGCCGCCCGCACGAACTCCGCGATGTGCTTCGCCTCGTTGCGCGCCGGGCAGATGACGCTGATGAGCGGCGCGTCAGCCGGCGGCGTATCCGGTTCGTCTCGGAGATAAGTGGACCGCGAGAGGCGCCAGAGGCCGAGGGCGGGAAGCAGGAGCCAGGGGAGGGCGAATGTGAAGGGAGAGAGCATGTGCTATCGGGGAGGGGGAGGGGTGCAGGGGTTTAGAAGGAGGAACGAGTGGAGAGATGAGGATGAGAGAGGAGGCCTCCGCCCGCATCCTCATCTCTCCACTCGTTCCTCCTCCTAAGCCCCTGCACCCCTCCCCTCACCCGATAACTGGCGGCTCTTCCATCTCCCGCTCGCCGTGAGCCAGTACCATCGCCGCGCTCAAATGCCCGGTGGTATTCGTCGTCGTGCGGAACATGTCGAGAATCGTATCCACGCCGAGCAGGATACCGATCCCTTCGACCGGAAGGTTCACGACCATCAATACGGGGACGAGTGCGATGATCGAGCCGCCGGGAATCCCCGGCACCGAGAACGACGTCACGATCGCCGTGGCGGCGATGGCCGCCAGTGCGTCGGGGCCAATGGGAATTCCGTAGAGGCGCGCGATGAAGAGCGCGCCGAGGATCTGCCCCACGCCCGCGCCCGGGCGGAAGGTGGAGGCGGCAAGCGGGAGCAGAAAGCCGTGAATTGACGCCGGCAGCTTGAGCCGGTCGCGCGCTTCCTCGATCATCGCCGGAAGCGCCGCCATGGACGACCGCGCGCTGAACGCAATGGACTGCGGCGCCAGCCACGCACGCCAGAAGCTCTTGAGCGGCGCGTGCCCCAGGAACACCGCGGCGGGATACAGGATCGTCACGCAGTACAGCGTCGTGACGCCGCAGACGATCACTGTGTAGCCAGCGAGCGCGCCGAGCGCCGAGAGTCCCAGCTTGGTGGCGAGCGGCACGGCGAGCGCGAAGACGCCGTACGGCGCGGTGTCAATCACCCACCGCACCATGGTGAGCGTGGCACCCTGCACGGCCTCCACCATCGCAAGGAACGGCGCCTTCTTCGACTCGGCGACGCCCGTGATGGCGATGGCGAAGGCGAGCGTGAAGGTGATGAGCGGCAGCATGGCGCCGTCGGCCATCGCCTTCACGGGATTCAGCGGCACGAGATCAATGAACCACTGCGACACCGTCGGCATCGTCCCCGGCGGGGCTCCCGCGGTGCTGGCGGTCGCGCGCAGCGCATCCACCGCCACCGGGTCGAGCTGGATGCGCGCCATGAGCGGCGCGCCGATGGTGATGGCCATTACCGCGGCGATCGTCGTGGCGACGAGGAAAAACGTGATCGCCCGGCCGCCCAGCCGACCGATGGTCGCCGGATTCGGCGCGCGGTTCACGCCGACGATGAGACTGCTCATCACGAGCGGAATCACTGTCATGCGGATGGCGGCGATCCACATCGTGCCGACGACTTCGAGGAAGCGCGCCACGGGCGCGAGGAAGCCGACGGTGCCGCCGGCGATGAGCAGGCCGACCGCGAAACCCGCGGCCAGACCGATGAGGACCTTGATGGCGAAGGGCACGCGCAAAAGCTACGCCCGGCGGTCGGTCGTCGCTATCACGGCGCCAGCGGCGCCGGCGTCGCCAGCGGCTGGCCGGTCGGAATGATGTAGGTGCTCAGCAGCTTTAGCGGGACCTTGCCGGTGTTCGTGGCGACGTGCGGCACGTGGGGCGGAATGAAAAAGGCGTCGCCCGCCTTGATCGCGAGCGGCGGCCGCCCGGCCATATCAAAGGTCGCCGTCCCCTCGAGGACGTAGACGAACTCCTCGCCCGGGTGCGTGTGTCGCGGCGCGGAACCGCCCACGGCGAGTTCGGCCAGCACGGTGATGCCCTCGTGCCCCGGCGTGGACGTCAGGGCGTGCGTCTGCAACACTGTGCGCTTCAGCGGCGACGGCTGGGCCGGAGCGCCCTGGGCGCCGGCCGCGGCGCTGGAGAGGCAGAGGGCACAGAATAAGGTGACGGCACGAACGCGCATGCGAGACTCACGGTGGGTGAAGGAGTTGATCCTCGCGCCGAACCGCGTCGCGCGCAAGCGGAAACGAAAAGTTGAAGCGATATTGTCCAACGGCATGTAGTTTCGTTCGTCCGCCGTCCGCCGTCACCTGCCGCCCTCGCCAGTGCCGACCCTACACACCCACCCCGAACTCTCGCGCATCATCCGCGCGTTGACGGCAGCCACGCCGACGCCGGCGCCGCGCGACGAGCCGTTCCACGAGGCGGCGGTGGCGCTCGTCCTGCATCCGGTGGGCGATGGGCTCGAGGCGCTCTTCATCAAGCGCGCCACGCGCGAGGGCGACCCATGGAGCGGACAGATCGCGCTCCCCGGCGGACGGCGCGAGGTGGACGAACCGGACCTGCTGCGCACTGCCATACGTGAGACCTACGAGGAGATCGGCGTGGACCTCGCCACCGACGGCGTGCTGCTCGGCGAACTCGACGAACTCCGGCCGCGCTCACCGCTCCTGCCGCCGGTCGTCGTGCGGCCGTTCGTCTTTGCCGTGGCGGAACGGCCGACGTTCGTGCTGAGCGAAGAGGTGGCCGAAGTATTCTGGACTCCGCTGTGCGAGGTCTTTAATCCGGAGCGCAAGCAGGAAATCACCATCCACTTCCCCGGCATCAACATGACGCGCCCGGCTATCGGCGTCGGCGAACATGTGATCTGGGGAATGACCGAGCACATCCTGCGCACCTTCGAGGGGCATTGGCGATGAGCGAGACGAAGCCAACCTGGGGCGGCGGCACGGCGCAACGCACGATGTGGCTCTTCGGGGCCGTCCTCGTGTTCGGCGCGCTGCCCATGCTGGCCGACCGGTACTTCTATGACAATTGGTACCACAAGAACATCTACGACCTCGACTGGGCGCGGCTCCTGCGCGTGATGGGTTTTGCTCCGACGTGGAGCATTGCCGCGCTCGCGATGTGGCTGCACGAACGCCCCGAGGCCGCAGCGCGGGCGAAGGCGCGCGCCTGGTACCTGTTCGTCACGCCATTTGCCGGCGGCCTCGTCGCCGAGATCATGAAGCTCCTGCTGCGGCGCGAGCGCCCCAATGTGCTCTCCGGCGACTACAGCTTACGCCTGTGGAGCGACCATCCGTTCAGCACCAGCGGGCTCGCTTGGCCGAGCAGCCATACGATGGTGGCGTTCGCGGCGGCCACGGCACTGGCGCGGCTCTTCCCGCGGGCCAAGTGGGTCTGGTACACGCTCGCCGCCGGCTGCGGAATTACTCGCATGCTCGCCCACGCGCACTTCTTCAGCGACGTGACGCTCGGCGCGCTGTTGGGATGGTGTGTCGGGTGGGGCGTGTACTTCCTCGTGCAAGAGAAGGTACGGGGGAGGAGTGCAGGGGTTTAGAAGGAGGGAGGAGTGGAGAGATAGGAGAGGGGGAGGAGGCCGACGGCCTCCTCCCCCTCTCTCCGCACTTCACTCTTCTCTCCTTCGAAACCCCTGCACCCCTCCTCCTCCCGCTATGGTGTCACCTTCTTCTCCTCCGCCTTCTTCGCCGTCGGATCCACGAGTGGTTTCCTGTCCTTCAAATGCTGTTCCATCTGCAGTCTCGGCACGCCGTTCTGCAGCCACTCGGGCGCCGGCTGGTCGCGCAGGAACGTGTCGAACCACTCCTGCATGCGCACGGCGTAGTCCTTCTGGTTCGCTGCACGTGAGAGGCCGTGGTTCTCGCCCACGTACTCCAGCAGCACCACATCCTTGCCCAGTTCGCGCAGGGTGTTGTAGTACGTGATGCCCTGGTTGAAGTCCACCGCGCCGTCCCGGTCGTTGTGGAGGATCATGAACGGGATCTTCAGGTTCTGGGCAAACCGGTTCGGGGAGTTGCGGATATACGGATCCGGATTGCGCGCGTAGCTGTCGCTGAAGCGTCCCTGACTGGAGATGAAGATCGGCTGGTTGGCCGAGCCCGAGTTCCAGTACACCGAGCTGAACATCGAGACCATATCGGTGAGCGGCGCGCCGGCGATGGCCGTCTTGAAGATGTCCGTCTGCGTGGTGATGAACGTCGTCTGGTATCCGCCCCAGCTGTGTCCCTGCAGGCCGACCTTCGCCGGGTCCACGATGCCCGTGGCGATGGCCGCCTTCACGGCCGGCACCACGCACGCCACCGCCGAACGGCCCGGCTCGTCGAGCTTGTAGGTGATATCGGGCTGGAAGAACGCGTAGCCGCGCGATGTGTAGACCGCCGGATTGGCGTACCGCGTGGCGTTGGGCTGCGGATAGACGTTGAGCCCCTGCGACAGCTTCTCGTAGATGTACGTCAGCGTCGGATATTTCTTGCCGGCCTCGTAGTTCGCCGGCAGGAAGAGCGCGCCCTGCAGCGTGTCGCCGTGGTCGCAGACGTAATTCACGAGCTGCGAACCGCTCGACCACGCCACGTCCTTCTGCTGCGGGTTGGCGTCGGTGAGGCGCCGTTCGCTGGTGAAGCCTGCATCGACGGCGTACCAGTCCGGGTACTTCACGACCGTCTGTCGCGTGTAGAACCAGGCATCGGCATCGCGCGCCTTGCGGTAATCCACCTTGTTGTCTTCCCACGTCACGACTGTGGCGCCACCCTTCACGGCGTCCACGCGCGCGAGTCCTTCCTTCTTGGTCCGCTCGCCGTACGTCTCGATGAGGAGCGGTTTGGTGAGGTCGATGCCGCGCTCGCGATATGACGCGCCAACGCGCCCCTGATAGCGGATGCCGTCCTTCCGGCCGTTCCCCGTGATGTTCATGGCCGTGCCCTTGGTGAGCGGCAGCTTCCACACATCCCAGTTGTCACGCACCAGCACGGCGCTGCCGTCCTTGGCCCAGCCAAAGGGCGGGGCAGCGGCCGGCTTGACCGTGTTATGGTCGTCTTCATCATCCCAGAACTTGGCGTTCACGCCCGTGGTGAGCGTACGCGTCGTGCCGGCGGCGAACTCGTACACCTTGTAGTCGCCGTCGTCGTAGTAGACCATGCGCTCGCCGTCGGGCGACCAGCTCACGCCGCCGCCGAACCCGCCACCGCCGCGCAACTTGGTGGCGATCGCCTTGCGCGATCCCGTCGTGATGTCAATCGCATATACGTCGCGATAGCTCTTGCCGTCCACGCTTGCCTGCCGTTCGTACGGCGTGATGTCGGTGCCCACGGCCCAGCGGTCGCGCACGGACGTGGAGACATCGCGCATCTTGGCGTCGGCCAGGCGCACCACTTTGCTGGCCGGCACGATGTACGCCGCGAGGTAGCTGAAGCTCTTGTCCTGCGCCTCCTGCACCTGCTGCTGCGCCTGCAGGCGTGGGTCCTTCCAGTGCCACAAAATGAGCGATGGCGTGTCTTCGTCCGTCTGCGGTGCCGCCGCCACCTGCCCCGTGTTGCCGGCGCCGGGCGCCACGCCTCCGGGGCTGGGCGGTGTGAACGACGAGGCCGGCTCGCGCGGGCGCGGCGGACGCGGTTCGCGAAGGCCGAAGTACAGCACGTTCTGCGTCTCGCCCCAACGTGGCGAACGGTCGCCGCTTACCACGAGGCCGCCGTCAATGCCGGCCGACTTGGCATTCACCGCAATGGAAACCGGCGACGCCGACGCGAGGCCCTTGAATCCAAGGACGGTGAACGATGTGTCGCTGGTTGCGGTATCCACCGTGGAGCGCAGGACGGACAGCGCGTCACCCGAGTCGATCCACGCAAGACGGCGATAGCTGGCGGTTGTGGCGTCGAGCGCACGCGTGATGCCCGTGGCGAGCTCGCGCAGCTGCAGCGAGTTGCCGATCAGGTCGCGCGCGTCGAGCGTGTAGGCCAGCCAGCGTCCCGACTCGTCGAACGCGAACTCGCTGACGCCGGCGACGGTGATGGGCGTGCCCCCCGCGAGGTTGACGAGATCAAGGACGGTGCCGCCTCCCGCCGGAGCTGCCGCCGCCGGAGCGCCCGGGGCAGCCGGGCCTGCGGTGGGCGCGGCGTGATGCACGGCAAGCCAATCGGACTTGTCGCCGGCGAAGCGGAACGCGCGCACGCGGTCGAAGTCACGCTTGGTGCCGCTGGCAAGTTCAACCACCGAGAGCTTGTTGTTGAGCGTCGCGCGCGTGCGGCGGGCGCGCTTGGCATCGGCCGACTTGGGGTAGACCATGAACGCCCCCCACTTGCCGTTTCCGGAGATGGCGAGGTTCGACGTGGCGGCGAAGCCAAACGGGCCCCCACCGCCAGCGGGCGGCTCGCCGATGGCAAATTTCATCTCCTTGGCCCCGGCCGCCGCGGCGCGGAACACCACATCGGCGTCCCCCTCGTTGGGGGCGAGCACGTACGCGAACCACTTGCCGTCGTTCGAGACCTGCGGCGTGCGGATGGACTTCCACGTCAGCAGTTCGGTGAGCGTCAGCGGATGTGGGGCTGCCGGCTTGGCCGCCGGCGTAGTCGTCGGCTTGGCGGCGGTGGTGTCCTGCCCGTATGCCAGGAGCGGTGCGGCGGCGAGGGCGAAGACGAGAACGGAGCGTCGCATGAATAACCTCGTGAAGGTGCCGGGCCTCGGGGGGACGAATCGGAGGCTCCACCGTCCTTGCGGGCGGCAAGAGAAGGTACGCATGAATGGCCGTGTCCGCTGTTCGGGCGAGTGCGGCGGCATTGCCGGCCGGGTGGACGGCGAAAGGGCCTACCGTCGCACCACGCGTCCGAGGTTCCAGGTCACGCCGGCATAGAGTGTCGTGCCGGCGCCTCCGTCCACCGGCGTCGTGAATCCGGCGTCGAGCACGACCCACGGCCGAACGGTGTAGCCGACAAAGCCGAGCAGGTTCGTGGATGTCGGCGTGTCGTCGCTCGCCTCTCCCCACAGTTCGACGCCCCAACCGAGCGCGCCAGCGATGGGTCCCCCCGCAGATGCGGCCCAGAGGTAAGGCACTCGGTCCTCGATTCGGTTCAGTCGCGTTGCGGCCGCATTGAGGTCCAGGGCCACCGGTCCGAACGACTGGCTATAGAGGGCGGTCAGCGAGACCGCCGGGTCGCGATCACGGCGCGGTCCGTTCGAGAAGGTGATGCCCGGCGTCACCGCGAAGAGCGGTTTCCCCTCGCGCAGCGCGCCGAGCTGCCATTTCACGCCAGCGTACACTGGGTCGGCGCCGGTCACGCGCTCCACCGTCCGCGTCAGCGAGGAGGTGATGGTCAGCTGGAGGCGGTCGGCGAGTCCGAACTTGGTGGTGAGGATCATCGCCTGATCGGCGGCGCCCGCCTGCCGCGTGGTCGCCGCGCCGGCCTCGAGTTCGAGATAGCCGCGAGCAACCGCAACCGCATGTGCGGTCACCGTCGGGCGTTCGGGACGGGCGCGCGCTGCCTCGGCTGCGGTCTGGGCGGGCAGGGGGACGGCGAGGAGCAGGAAGACAGCAGCAGCGTAGCGGGGCATCGGGGGGCCTTGACGAGAAGATTTAGTACATACTAACTTTTGCTTATGGACCCCGCAACACTTCCCCCGCAAGAGCCAACGGCCGCGACCGAGGCGCCTACCGCGCCCGTCGCGCCCGCGGCTTCCAGCGCGCCCGCCATCGCCGCCGCGCCAGCCGGATGGCGCTATGCGCGCACCGCGCCGTCGCTCGCCGAGTCGTATCGCACCATCCCGGTGACCGGCGCGACCTGGTTTCGCAAGCTCCTCGCCTTTTCCGGTCCGGGCTACCTCGTCGCCGTCGGATACATGGATCCGGGCAACTGGGCCACCGACCTCGCCGGCGGTTCGCGCTTCGGCTACACGCTCCTCAGCGTCATCCTGCTCTCCAACCTGATGGCGGTGCTGCTGCAAGGCCTGGCCAGCAAGCTGGGCATCGTCACCGGACGCGACCTCGCCCAGGCGTGTCGCGACCACTATTCGCGGCCGGTCTCGTTCGCCTTGTGGGTGCTCTGCGAGATCGCCATCGCCGCCTGCGACCTCGCCGAGGTCATCGGCACGGCGATCGCGCTCCACCTGCTCTTCGGCATTCCGCTGACGTGGGGCATCTGCATCACGGCGTTCGACGTGCTGCTGATCCTCTTCCTCCAGCAGCGCGGCTTCCGGATACTCGAAGCCCTTGTCATCGTGCTGATTGCCACCATCGGCGCCTGCTTCCTCTTCGAGATCATCATCTCGCGGCCCGACATGGCGGCCGTGGCGAAGGGATTCATTCCGTCCACGCAAATCCTGCGCGACCGCGAGATGCTGTACATCGGCATCGGCATTCTCGGGGCGACTGTCATGCCGCACAACCTGTACCTGCACTCGTCGGTGGTGCAGACGCGGCGTTACGAGGAGACGGTGCCGGGCAAGCGCGAGGCGGTGAAGTTCGCCTTCCTCGACTCGACCATCGCGCTCACCACCGCGCTCTTCATCAACGCCTCCATCCTCATCGTCGCGGCCGCCACGTTCCACACCACGGGCAACACGGAAGTGGCCGAGATCCAGGACGCCTACAAGCTCCTCACGCCGCTGCTCGGTGTCACCGGTGCGTCGGCCATGTTCGCCGTGGCGCTGCTGGCCAGCGGCCAGAACTCGACCTTGACCGGCACGCTGGCCGGGCAGATCGTGATGGAGGGCTTCCTCAACATCCGCATCCGTCCGTGGCTGCGGCGCCTGATTACCCGCGCCATCGCCATCGTGCCCGCCGTCATCGTCGCCGTGCTCTATGGCGACAGCGGCACGGCGAAGCTGCTCGTCCTGAGCCAGGTCATCCTGTCGCTGCAGCTGTCATTCGCGGTCTTCCCGCTCGTCGCCTTCACATCGGACCGGAAGAAGATGGGTGACTTTACGAATCCCACCTGGCTCAAGATTGCCGCATATTCCGTCGCGTTCGTGATTGCCTCCCTGAATGCGTGGCTGCTCGTGCAGACCTTCGCGGGATGGATTTCCTGATGTATCAACGCATCCTCGTCCCTCTCGAGAACACGCGCACCGACCGGGTCATCATTGACCACGTGCGCGCGGTCGCCCGCCACTGCGGCGCCGCCATCGTCCTCATTCACGTGGCCGACGGCTTCGCCGCGCGCAACCTGGCCCAGCTCGACCTGCGCGAGAGCGAAGAGATGCGGCGCGACCGCGCCTACCTCGACTCCGTCTGCGAGGAACTCGTCGCCGATGGCCTGTCGTGCGAGGCGGTGCTGGCCTGCGGCAACCCGGCGGACGAAATCGCCGTCGCCGCCGAGCACGAAGGGGCCGACCTCATCGCGATGGCCACCCACGGACACCGCGGACTCAACGACCTCATCCGCGGATCCGTCGCCAGCGAGCTGCGCCATCGCACGCATGTGCCCGTGCTGATGGTGCGCGAGGCGCAGGTGAAGGGCGCCCCGTGACCGCGCCACGCCGCGGCGGCACGCGAGGCTCCGCCCGGCGCAAGGCGGCGTCGCCTGCGGCGGACACACCGGTGCTCACGCGGCAGGCCGAAGACTACCTGAAGACCATCTACGAGATCGAGCGGGACGGCGACGCCGCGGCCACCACGGCCATCGCCACGCGACTCGGCATCGCGCCGGCGTCGGTGAGCGGCATGGTGCGCCGGCTGGCGCGGCAGGGGCTGGTGGCGGTAGAGCGGTACCGCGGCGCGCGCCTCACCGCGCGCGGGCGGCGCGTCGCCCTGCAGATGATCCGTCGGCATCGCATTCTCGAGAGCTACCTCGTGACGCGGCTCGGCTTCGGCTGGGACGGCGTGCACGACGAGGCCGAGCGCATGGAGCACGCGGCGAGCCCGGAGCTCATCGACCGGATGGCGGCGGCACTCGGAGACCCTGACGTCGACCCGCACGGGGCGCCGATCCCTCGGGCCGACGGCACCGTGGACGACACGCGGCTGCGCACCCTGGACGATTTGGTGGTGGGTTCGCCAGCGCGTGTGGCGCGCATGAGCGATCGCGACCCCGCGTTGCTGCGCTACCTCGGCGAGTTGGGCATCCGCCCCGGGGTGACGCTGCGGCTCGTGGACCGGGCGCCGTTCGAGGGGCCGTTGACGGTGGCGGTGGGGCGGGCGCGGCACGTCATCGGTGCTGCGGTGGCGCGGAAGGTTTACGTGCGCTGAACGCCTGCTGGTTCAGAGGCACGGGCACGGTAGGGTGCAGGGGCACGGTGGGGTGCAGGGGCACAGGCACGGTGGGGTGCAAGGCAAGGGGCAATTGTCAGGAATTCCTCCACTTGCAAGAATCTTAGCACTAAAGCAATCTCCCTGCATCATGCTCGGCCCCCCGGCTGGGTTACCCCCACCAAGATGCAGATGGAGCGGAAGCAGATGCGTGCAGTGCTTGGATTGTTCGTCCTCCTCGTCGCCACGGCGGCGGGTGCCCAGGACGCGAAGTTCGTGAAGGACGCGGCGCACAGCGAGATCAACTTCGTCGCCGAGTCGCGCCTGTTGGATGCGCACGGTTACTGGGACAAGTGGGACGCCGACATCACGCTGGACCCCGCGGCGTGGGACAAGGCGTCGGTGAAGCTCGTCATCGACACGAAGAGCGTGAACACGCGGGTGACGGCGCGCGACAACCACCTGCGCAGCAAGGATTTTTTCGCCGCCGACTCGTTCCCGCAGATCACGTTCGTCTCGACGATCGTGAACAAGATGAGCGACACCAAGGTCAACCTGACGGGCGACCTGACCATCCGTGGCGTGACGAAGCCGGTGACGATCCCAGGGACGCTCGTCTTCTGGGACGACCAGACGAAGACGGGGCGCATGAAGGGTCAGTTCACGATCGTGCGATCCGAGTACGGCGTGGCGTACAACTCCCGGATGAACCCGATTGCGGATGAAGTGGCGGTGAGCTTCAACATTACGTTCAAGCCGGCGCAGCCAGTTAAGTAGCAGGGTGGAGGAGGAGTGCAGCGGCTTGGGAGGGGTGAAGAGTGGAGTGCGGGGGAGCGGGTGGGGCGGCAAGCCCTCTCGCTCCTTTCTCATCTCTCCACTCCTCTCCCTCCACCAAACCTCTGCACCCCTCCTCCCCCCATATTGTACGGGTGCTAACCATCCACCACGCGGATAATCTCAAGGCCCTCGCCGCCTACCCCGACGCGAGTTTTGGCCTCATCTACATCGATCCGCCGTTCAACACGGGGCGCGCGCAGGTGCGGACGAGCTGGAAAGCGAAGCGGGTGGTCGAAGGCGGCCGTGTGGCGTTCAACGGCAAGCGCTACGCGCAGGTGCGCACGGGGAGCCGATCATTCGGGGACGTCTTCGACGACTACCTTGCCTTCCTCGAACCGCGACTGGTGGAGGCGCGGCGGCTGCTGACGCCCACGGGGTCGCTCTTCGTGCACCTCGATTATCGCGAGGTGCACTACGCCAAGGTGATGCTCGACCAGATCTTCGGCCGCGCCTCATTCATCAACGAGATCATCTGGGCGTACGACTACGGCGCGCGCACGAGCAAGCGCTGGAGCCCGAAGCATGACAACCTGCTCTGGTACGCGCGCGACCCCAAGCGCTACACGTTCAACCAGGCGGCCGGTGACCGCGTGCCGTACATGGCGCCGGGGTTGGTGGGCGCGGAGAAGGCCGCGCGGGGAAAAGTCCCGACCGACACGTGGTGGCATACCATCGTCAGTCCGACGGGGAAGGAGAAGACGGGCTATCCCGCGCAGAAGCCGCTCGGTGTGCTCGAACGCATCGTGCGTGTGCACTCGAACCCCGGCGACCGCCTGCTCGACTTCTTTGCCGGGAGCGGCTCCTTTGGGGACGCCGCCGACCGCAACGGCCGTGACTGCGTGCTGATTGACTCAAGCCGCGCGGCGATTGCGGTGATGAAGAAGCGGTTTCGGGGGCGGGACGTGAGGTTCGGGTGAATGGGACGGGAACTGCAACTGCTCACCACGGATGACACGGAACAGGACGGATAGACACGGATCGAACACTTAAGGGGGCGTGCACCGCAGAACTGGTGCACACCCCCTTTAGAGATTGATCCGTGTCTATCCGCTCCCTATCCGTGTCATCCGTGGTAAGCAGTTGCAGTTACTCCGCCCGCCGCACCGCCTCGTTGATCACCGCGGCCTCCCTCTCCGGGTCCTCAACCTCGACGATGATCTCCGCCAGACGCTCGTCGTTCAGCTCGATGGTGATGGCGTTCTCGGGATGCCGCACGTCCCAGAAGCGCCACCCGTCGCTTGACCAGAACGTACCGGCGGCAAAGACGCCGGGAATGTCGGTGCCGATCACCTTGAGCCCGTGCCACCACCGGTCAGCGTGCTCAACATCGTGTCGCGCCGACCGCACGTGCGACAGCGGGACGCGCAGCGCGCCCTTGAATGCGAAGACCTGGTGCGAGCCCAGTACGTCCACGACGAGCGTGTCTTCCTCGATGGAAATCTCGACCATCTGCTGTTCCTGGGTTGACGTTACCTGCGCTCGGCAGCGCTTCGCGCGGCCGCCCACGCGGCGCGCAGTGCCACCACTTCATCCCGCTCCTTCATGCGCAACGGCGTCCACGTGATCGGCGGGATGAACGCGATGGTGCGTCCAAGGTCTGTCGGTTCCT
>Ga0172379_10007716_pt1 | contig 13855 bp, 12 predicted proteins | sample GrowelOW334metaG_FD_119756 | JGI IMG/M metagenome (GOLD analysis project Ga0172379, IMG submission 119756) | Groundwater microbial communities from an aquifer near a municipal landfill in Southern Ontario, Canada - Groundwater well OW334 metaG | ecosystem: Environmental > Aquatic > Deep... | reverse complement strand
GGATTCGTTGACTGAGAGGGTGGTAATGACCGGTGGCGTGGTCGAGCACAACGCCTACATGGTGGAAATGACCGCTGAAATTATCGGCCGGCCGGTGCTGCTCTGCGAGCATCCCCAACTCGTGGGGGCGATGGGCGCGGCGCTCTATGCCCGAGACGAACGGCTGTCCGCAAGCGCGGCCACCGAGACCCAATCTAACAGAGGAGAATGAAGCATGGCCGAGCAGTCGATGCGCAAGAAGATAAGAGCGACCGACCTGATGAACAAGATCATGTCAGACTACTTCTACGGTCTGCATGAAGCTGCTACAACGGGCAAGCGCAAGGTAGCCTGGTGCACCAGCGTCGGACCGGCCGAGTTGCTGCGCGCCATGGGTTTTGCCGTGCACTTCCCGGAAAACCACGGCGCCATGCTCGGTTCGACGCGTATGTCCACCGAGTTCATCCCAGTTGCCAACGCTTCCGGTTACTCACCGGACATCTGCTCCTACCTGACGGCGGATATCGGCTCCTGGATGAAGAAGATCACGCCGCTGACCAAGGCCTATCCAGGCATCGACTCGGTGCCCAAGCCCGATGTCCTCGTCTATAACACCAATCAGTGCCGCGATGTTCAAGATTGGTTTAGCTGGTACTCCAAGGAGCTGGGCGTTCCCGCCATCGGCATCTCCTCGCCGAAGAACGTGAATGAGGTGACCGAAGGCCAGATTGACGATGTTGCCCGCCAAATTGAGGCCTTGATTCCAACGTTGGAAGGGATCACCGGCAATAAGCTGGATATGGGCAGGCTGCGCGATACGGTCGCGCTTTCGAAAGAGTGCAGCGAACTTTGGCGCAAGGTGCTGGAGACCGCGATGGCCAGTCCCAGTCCGCTCACCTTCTTCGACGGCACTATCCAGATGGGTCCCGCGGTGTGCCTGCGCGGTACGCAGGAAGCCATCGATTACTACAAGGTGCTGCTGGCCGAATTGGAGGAGCGGATCGCTGGAGGCGTGGCCGCGGTCGAGGGAGAAAGCCTGCGCATCTACTGGGAAGGCATGCCAGTTTGGGGGCGTCTGCGGCAGAATTCCGAGCTGTTCGCTACGCTGCGTACCACCGTGCTGGCGTCGACCTATTGCAGCAGTTGGATATTCCCTTCGTTCGATGCCAAGGATCCGATCCGCAGCATGGCCAAGGCCTATCTGGAACTGTTCATCGTTCGCTCCGATGCCTACAAGGAGCAATACATAAAGGGCATGCTGGAGAAGTATCGCATCGACGGCATCATTTACCACGACGCCAAGACCTGCCCTTACAACTCCAACAACCGCTACGGCTTGCCGCAACGCGTAGAGGCCGCCACCGGCATTCCTTCCCTGGTTCTATCCGGTGACCTGAACGATCTGCGTTGCGTGTCCGACGAGCAGACCAAGACCAACATCGAAGCCTTCGTCGAACAGCTCCAGGAAAGGAAATAGGATGCTCGATACACTTTTCAGGCCACGCTCTGTCGCGGTGATCGGCGCATCGACCAAAGAGTTATCGATCGGCAATTCGGTCATCACCAACCTTCAACGTTTCGGTTACAAAGGGGAGATCTACCCGATCAACCCCCATTCGCCGGAGATTCGTGGTCTCAAAGCTTACCGCAATCTGGCTGAGATTCCCGGTCCCGTCGATCTAGCGCACATCATCCTGCCCAGCAACCTGGTGCCGCAAGCGATGCAGGAGTGCGGCGAGAAGGGTGTCAAGGCGGTGATCATCAACTCCGCCGGTTTCAAGGAAATGGGCGATGCGGGCGCCGCGCTTCAACAGGAATTTCTGGTCAAGGCGAGGAAATATGGGGTGCGCGTGCTCGGCCCCAATTGCCAAGGGATCATCAACACCGACTCGACGCTGAATGCCTATTGCAACTTCACCAATACGCTTCCCAAGCCCGGCCATGTTTCCGTCGTGGCACTCAGCGGCGGGGTTGGCGGCCTAATCATGCAGGGTCTGGTGGATATCGGTGTTGGCTTGCGCATCTATGCGTCCAATGGCAACGCCTGCGACGTCTCGATCTCCGAAATCGTGCGTTACCTGGGCAACGATCCCGAGACCCGAGCGATCGTCGTTTATACCGAAGGCTTCGCCAATCCCGGCGAGTTTCTGCAAGTCGCGCGCGAGGTGGCAGGCAAGAAGCCGGTTCTGGCGATGAAGGCAGGACGCACCGAGCAGGGCGCCAAGGCGGCCTCTTCCCATACCGGTTCGCTGGCCGGCGTCGATATCGCCACCGAGCTGATCTTCGAGAAAACCGGCGTTCTGTCCTTCGCCGACGAGGGTGACCTGATCCGGGCGGCCATGGCGTTTTCCAGCCAGCCTATTCCAAAGGGTAATCGTGTCGGCATCGTCACCAACACCGGGGGGCCAGCGGTCATCGCGACCGACGTGCTGGTCGCCGAAGGGCTGGACGTTCCACCGTTGTCGGAGAAATCCATCGCCAGATTGCGCGCAGCCCTGTTGCCCCAGGCCGCCGTCGAGAATCCCATCGATGTCGTGGCGACAGCCAGCGCCGTCCACTTCCGCGCCGCGCTCGACACGCTGATCGACGAAGACGGTGTCGATGCAATATTTATGAATTTCGTGACGCCCTCTTTTAGCGATACCCAAGCCATTGCCCGCGAGATCGTCGCGGTTAGCCAGCGGGGAATCAAGCCTATCGTCTGCAACTTCATGAGCGATCTTTCTCAGGAGCGCTTCCAAGTCACCCAGCGCATCCTGCTCGACGGTGGCGTTCCATGTTGCGCGCTGCCCAGCGACGCGGCCCGAGCGCTGGGTGCACTGGCGCGCTTTGGCCGAATCCAGCGGCGTCCGGCGAGCGAGGTTAGGGTATTTCCCGACGTCGATGCCGGACTGGCCAAGCGCATCGTGGAGGCAGCGATTTCGGCCGGACGTAGCATCCTTTCAGCGCAGGAGGTCTACGGCATCTTCTCAGCGTACAGAATTCCCGTCGCACCCTGGGGTATCGCGACAACAGCGACCGAGGCGGCGGCGGCCGCCGACAAGCTCGGCTATCCGGTGGTGGTGAAGGCCGACAGCGCGGCCATCGATCACAAGAGCGACTTGGGCGGAGTGGTCATAAACCTAGCAGACGCCGCAGCCGTGCGCTCGACGGTGGACCAGATGCAGGCGCGCCTGGCACACCTGGGTGAGCTCAAGTTCTTCATCCAGAAGTTCATGCCAGGTGGCCAGGAACTGATCATCGGCGCCAGCGTCGAGCGAGATCTGGGGCACATAATGATGTTTGGCTTAGGCGGCATCTACGTCGAGGTGCTCAAGGATGTCATCTTCAAGCTGGCCCCGGTCAGTCTCTTTGAAGCTGAAGCCATGCTTAGCTCGATCAGGAGCGCGGCGCTCTTGGACGGTGTCCGTGGCAAACCAGCGGTGTACAAACGAGGTCTGGTCGAAGTGATCCAACGCTTGTCCATGCTGCTGACGGACTTGCCGATGATTCAGGAGATGGACTTGAACCCAATCATGGCGTTCGCGGATTCGGTAGCCGTCGTCGATGGCCGTATCCGCATTTAGCGACAGGGGGAGCTCACATGAAGATCTGTATCTTTGGCGCCGGGGCGATCGGCGGTTTTCTAGGTACCCGGCTAGCCGCCAGCGGTCATCAGACCAGCGCACTTGCTCGCGGCAAGACACTCGATGCCTTGCGCAGCCATGGATGGCAACTACAGACTGAGACGGAAACGTCGTCCCAGCCGCTGACAGCCTCTGCCAGCGCACAGGAACTCGGACCGCAGGATCTGGTGATCGTGGCGGTAAAGGGCCATGCCATCGCCGCGGTCGCCTCGGCTATCGCTCCCTTGCTCGGTCCGGACACCATGGTGTTGACGGCGATCAACGGCGTTCCGTGGTGGTTTTTCGACGGCCTCAAGGGACTGCTGACCGGGGCAACACTGGCTAGCGTCGACAAAGACGGCGATCTGCGCTCGAAGATTCCTAGCCACCGGGTGATCGGTTGCGTGGTGCATGCTTCGTGCACGGTGCCAGAGCCAGGCGTCACGCGCCACGGTTTCGGCAATGGATTGATCCTGGGCGAGGCTCTGGGGGGCGGGTCTCTGCGGCTGGGTAGGCTGGTGGAAGTGTTCAAACAGGCGGGATTTCAGACCGCGAGTTCAGAGTGTATACAACGCGATATCTGGTACAAGTTGAGGGGCAACATGACCATGAATCCTGTTTCAGCGCTAACTGGGGCGACCTGCGACCTCATTCTGGGAGACCCGTTGGTCCGGGACTTCTGCGTTGCGGTCATGGGCGAAGCGGCAGCCATCGGCGAGAAGATAGGCTGCCCGGTCAGCCAAAGTGCCGAGGAACGCAACGCCATGACGCTTAAACTCGGTGCCTTCAAGACGTCCATGTTGCAGGATGTGGAAGCCGGAAAGCCGCTGGAGGTAGACGCCCTGCTGACCGTGGTTAATGAAATCGCCGGGCGGGTCGGTGTACCCGCCCCCAATGCGGCAGCCCTGCTCGGTCTGGTGCGTTTGTTCGCACAGGTTCGAGGCCTGGCGGCCTGAGGAATATTAGCGCGAGTGCTGTAGCCATTGGCGTGTTGATGCTGATATTTGACGATTGACTACGAGTATCAAACCCGGAGATACTCTAGACTATGCGATTGAATTTTCTATCCTTGTACCGGGACAATTGCGGCGAACTGGCCACACCGCAAATGCCGGCCTCGCCGCGCGAAGTCTGGCTGCTACAGCGCAAGACCAGCAAGGTCGGCAACGGCTTGGCCAAGACCACAGGCTGGGCGCGCCGCCGGCCGCTGCAAGAACGCGTCGCACATATGCAGGGCCGTGTCGAGTATTGATTCGCCGGCGTCGAGACGGACGTGAGCGCGGAACACGGCGACGATGACACGTGCCCGGACGATGGCGCCGGGGAAATCCCCTTTCGCGCCATCGTCGAGCAATCCCTGGTCGGCATCTATGTGATCCAGGACGAGGTCGTGCAGTACGCGAACGCGGTCTTTGCAGGCCTCTCCGGCCATACACCGGCGGAGATCGTCGGCATGCACATTCGCGACCTGGTGTCGCCGCGGTATGCCGAGGAAAACCTCCAGCGCATCCGTCAGCGGGTATCGGGCGAAGTGCCGAGCATGCGCTTTCGCACCCAGGGCTGGCACAAGGAGGGCTATCCGGTCGATGTCGAGGTGCACGGCAGCCGCGTGACCTTTCGCGGCCGTCCCGCCGTGGCCGGTGTCGCCATCAGCATCGCTGAAAACGTGCGCTTCGAGCATGACTTGCTGCATTCCAGGGAACAACTGCGCGCCCTGGCCGCCAGTATCAACGAAGATCGCGAGGGGCAGCGCCGCCACCTCGCACGCGAGTTGCACGACGTGCTCGGCGGCGTCCTGACGTCGATCAAGCTCGATGCGGCGCGGATGCGCCGACGTCTGGAGCGCGACGACAGCCGCGAGATCGCGGACGGCATCGTCGATCTCGCCAGCGATGCCATCGAAGCCGTGCGTCAGCTTTCGGAAACCCTGCATCCGAGCCTGCTCGACCATCTCGGCCTGGTGCCGGCGGTAGGCCGCCAACTGGAAATCTTCGGCGCCCGCCACGAGATCGAATGCGGCATAGACGCCACCGCCTCGAACCTGCCGATCAACCGAGCCCAAGCGATCGCCGCCTACCGCATTGTCCAGGAAGCCCTGACCAACATCGCCCGGCATGCCTCCGCAAAGCGAGTGCAAGTGGCGATCCGCCTGGATGGCCGCGTCCTGCATCTGGCGATTGTCGATGACGGGCGCGGCATCCTGCCCGCCGAACTGGAACAGCCGTCGATCGGTATCGTCGGCATGCGCGAACGCGCGCGCGAAGTCGGCGGCCACCTCGAAATCTGCCCCGGCCTGGACGGCGGCACGGTGATCAGACTGATGCTGCCGCCCGCCGAGGAAAGGAGTGCGCATGATTGACGTGCTATTGGTCGATGACCACACCATTTTTCGCTCCGGCCTGCGCCGCCTGCTCGCCGACGAGCCCGACATGCGCGTGGACGAGGAAGCCGGCAACGCGGTCGATGCCATGCAGATATTGCGGCGCCGAAGTGTCGACCTGGTGATACTCGACATCAACATGAAGGGAAGAAGCGGGCTCGAAATGCTGAAGCTGCTGCGTCAGGAGTGGCCCGCGCTGCCGGTGCTGATGGTGTCGATGTATCCCGAGGAACAGTTCGCGCGCGTCGCCATGGAATCCGGCGCCAACGGCTATGTCACCAAGGATGCCGAGCCGGGCGAGCTGCTCGCGGCAATTCGCACCGCGGCCCAGGGCGGCCGCTGGCTCAGTACGGCCTTCGTCGCCAAGCGCAGGCGCGCGGCAACTTCATCCTTCGTTCCCGGCGACGCCCCGCCGCACTTCCGCCTCACCGCGCGCGAGATGCAGATCATGCTGGCCATCATCGCCGGCAAATCGCTGACGGAAATCGGCGCCGACCTTTTTCTCAGCGTCAAGACGGTATCGACCTATCGCGGTCGCATCCTCGTCAAACTCGGTCTCGACAGCAATCCGGAACTGGTGCGCTACGCCATGCAGCATTCGCTGCTGGACTGACTGAGGCGCCGGCCAGCACCCAGGTGGATCGGGTTCGACTGGCCGGCGGCGAACTTGGAATGCGTCAACGGACCGCAACAGGCCGCCAAGTGCTCACTTTCCGGCGAGCAATTTGAAGACGCCGTTTTCCACGCGCAGCAGGACGCGGGCGCGCGAGTCATGGCCGAAATGGTCGGTCGGCGAATAATTGATCGTGCCGTGGGCAATCAGCACGTCCTTCTCGGCTTCGATCGCATCGCGCAGCGCCCGGCGGAATTCCACCGTGCCCGGCTTGCCTTTTTTCAACGCCGCCGGCGCCGCCCGCTTCAGTACCTGCACGGCATCCCACATGTGCGCGCCCTGCGGCGCCATGGTGTTCGGGCCGTACTTCTTCTCGTAGAGCCTGACGTACTCGGTAGCCACCTTCTTTGACGCATAGCTGTCGGGAAGCTGGTTCCAGGCCAGGACCGGTCCGGCAGCGAAGATCGCGCCTTCCATGGCCTTGCCGCCGATGCGCAGCGCGTCACGGTTCGCGGCGCCGTGCGTCTGGTAGATTTGCCCCTTGTAACCGCGGTCGGTCAAGGCCAGGTGCGCCATCGCGGCGGCGCCGGCCCCGGCGATGATCAGCACGCTGTCGGGCTTGAACGACATGAGTTTGAGCGCCTGGGGCGTGGCCGATGTATCGCTGCGGTTGAAGCGCTCGACGCCGGCGATCTTGATGCCCAGCGGCTCGCCGTACCTGGTGATCTCGCGCAGGTAGACGTCACCGTAGGGATCGGCTTGGGCGAAGACGCCCATGGTTTTGTAGCCCTGTGCCGCGGCATGCTCGGCAATGGCCTTCGCCATCAGAGCTGTGTGCTGAGGGAGGCAGAAGGTCCACGCCTTGCCCTCGCCGTCCAGGTCGTTCGGCGTCAGCGCCAGCAGCGGCGTCTTCGTCTCCGCGGCGATGCCTATGAGCGGCACGGTGTTCGACACGATCGACGAACCGATCAGCACATCGACCTTGTCCTCCATGGTCATCTTGCGCGCGTTCTTGACCGCCTGCGTGGGATCGGAAGCGTCGTCGAGCGTGATGTAATTGACCTTTTCACCGGCGATCACCGCCGGCAGCAGTGCTACCGTATTCTTCTCCGGCTGACCGAGGGGAGAGCCGTTGCCGGTGGCGGAAACAGTGATTCCCACCGTGATGTCCGCCAGGGCCGCATGGCCGTAGCCAAGGGACGTTGCCGCCAGCAGTGCAGCGAATAGCTTGGATTTCATTGCTTTCTCCAGTGTTGGTATGGGTAAGGCTGAGCTGATCTTATGTAGCGCGCCGACCCGATGGAGGCGGTTTCGACAATCAGGGAAATGGACTACAGAAACTTCAGAAATATCTGACATGGCGCCGGCGGCGCATTTCACTATAGTCGGCCTTTCGCAAATCCGACGAGGCGGAAACCCTGAACATGCCGAACTCGAAACCCTGGCTGGCCCACTACCCGGCGGGCGTTCCGCCCATCGCCGTGCCGCGCGCAGCCGACGGCCTGAGCCTGTTTCGCGCCGCGGCGCGCACCGCACCGGAACGCGATGCACTGCGCTATTTCGATCGCCGGCTGAGCTACGCCGAGCTCGACCGGCTCAGTGACAGCCTCGCTGCCGCCCTTGCCGCACGCGGCTTCGCCGCCGGCGACCGCCTCGCGATCTACCTACAGAACCAGCCGGCGTTCCTGCTCTCGACCCTCGCCGCCTGGAAGCTGGGCGGCATCGGCGTCACCATCAACCCGATGAACCGCGAATTCGAACTGGCAAAGTTGCTCGACGACGCCAGGCCCAAGGCCATGATCTGCCTCAACGGCCTGCGCGACGATGTACTTGGGAAGGTTCCGGCGGGCACGCATCGTCCCCCGATTATCCTGTCGACGGCGGAACGGGATTGGCAAACGCGGGACGATCCCAGGATCTTCACCAACATTCCCGACCGTCAGGCACCTGATGCGGACGACCTGCTGCGCACCATCGAATCCTTTGCCGCCGCCGCACCGCCGACCCATACACCGCGTCCCGCAGATATCGCCTTCATCGTCTACACCTCGGGCACCACCGGCCTGCCCAAGGGCGCCTGCATCAGCCATGACAACCTGGTCCGGATCAGCGCCGCACACCGCGCCTGGTACGCGCTGGACGACGGCACGGCCTTGCTCTGCGCGGCGCCACTGTTCCACATCACTGGCCTCGCCGGCCACATGGTCCTGGCCTGGTGTCTGGCGGCGCCCCTGGTTTTGTGCTACCGCTTCAATCCGGGCGTCGTGCTCGACGCGATTGCCGAGCACAAGCCGCGCTGCACGGTGAATGCGATCACGGCCTACATCGCGCTGATGAATCAGCCCGGCATCGACCCGGCACGACTTTCCAGCCTCGACACCGTGATATCGGGCGGCGCTCCGGTGCCGCCGAGCGTGGCCGTGCAGGTCCGGCAAAAACTGGGCTGGCGCATCCTGAACGGCTACGGCCTGACCGAGACCACCTCGGGCGTGATCGTCATGCCGCGCGATGCCGGCGACCGGGTCGACCCGGTGTCGGGCGCTCTCTCGGTCGGCGTGCCGATCAGTGGTGTCGACGCCTGGGTGGCGGGCGAAGACGGATGCCACATCGGCCACGACGAGATCGGCGAAATCGTAATCGATTCGCCGATGATCTCGCGAGGCTATTGGGACAAGCCGGCGGAAACGGCCGAGAGCATGCGCGGCGACGGCTTCCGCACCGGCGACATTGGCTTCATGGACAAGAACGGCTGGTTCTACATCGTCGACCGCAAAAAGGACATGATCAACGCCTCTGGCTACAAGGTTTGGCCACGCGAGGTCGAGGACGTGCTCTACGCCCATCCAGCGGTACGCGAAGCGGCGGTCGTCGGCATCGGCGACGCCTACCGCGGCGAGACCGTGAAGGCGGTGCTTAGCCTGCGCGACGGCCGGCATGTGACGCGGGACGAAATCATCACCTGGTGCCGCGAGCGCCTTGCCGCTTACAAGGTGCCGCGAGTCGTCGACTTCATCTCCGAGTTGCCGAAGAACGACACCGGCAAGGTGCTGCGCAGGCTGTTGCGCGACGGTGCGACGACATGAGGCGGACCGCCGTGAATACAGGAGCTTGTAGCGGCATCGGCCCTGCGCTGGCGCGGCGCTCCGACATCGAGCACACACTGATCGGCGGTGCCGATGTGGCCGCAGAACTCGACGCCTAGCGCGCGATCTGGCAGGTGACCGAGTTCGCCGTCGAGTGCTAAGCAGCAAAAAGTTAACTTAACCATACGAGGAGACACCCATGAAGAACACCACTATCCAACGCCTCGCTTTCGTTGCGGGTATCCTGCTAATTGGCGGCAGCGCCTTCGCCCAAGTCAAGATTGCCTACATCGATCCGCTCTCCGGGCCGTTCGCGAACGTCGGCGAGAACGGGCTCAAGGCGTTCAAGGAGGCCGCGGAAGTCCTGGTCAACCAGAAGGGCGGCGTCATGGGCCAGAAGCTCGAGTTCGTCGGTTTCGACAACAAGGCCAGCCCGCAGGAAACCCAGATCCAGTTGAAGGCCGCAATCGACCAAGGCTTTCGCTTCGTCACCCAAGGCAATGGCTCCGGCGCCGCCTACTCGTTGATCGACGCGGTCAACAAATGGAACGCGCGCAATCCGGACAAGACGGTGCTGTTCTTCAACTGGGCGGCCGTCGATCCGACGCTGACCAACGAAAAGTGCAGCTTCTGGCATTTTCGCTTCGATGCCAATAGCGATATGAAGATGGAGGCCATCACCAACTTCATGGAGCAGGACAAGAAGATCAAGAAGGTCTACATCATCGGCCAGGACTACGCCCACGGCCACCAGGTAGCCAAGGCGACGAAAGAAATGCTGGCGAAGAAGCGCAGGGACGTGCAGATCGTCGGCGAAGACCTGCACCCGATTGGCAAGGTCAAGGATTTCGCCCCCTACATCGCCAAGATCAAGGCTTCCGGCGCCGACACGGTGGTCACCGGAAACTGGGGCAACGACCTTTCACTACTGATCAAGGCCGCCAAGGATTCCGGCCTCAAGGCGCGCTTCTACACCTACTACGCCGGCGCGCCAGGCACTCCGTCGGCGATGGGCGCCGCGGCCGCCGACAGGGTATTCCTGATATCGGAATGGCACATGAATTTGGTCCCCAACAAGACCGAGCAATTCGCCCTCGCATTCAATAAGAAGCCGGGGGGCGAATTTTCAACCCTGCGCATCAATACGGAGGTCAGCATGGTGGCGGAAGCCATGAACAAGGCCAAGTCCACCGACCCCAAGCAGGTCGCGCTCACCCTCGAAGATATGCGCTTTAATGCCGACAACGGCGAGGTCTGGATGCGCAAGAGCGACCACCAGTTGATGCAGCCGCTGTTCATCTCCGTGTTCAGCAAAGCCGACGGCAAGACGGTCAAGCACGATTCGGAAGGCACGGGTTACGGCTGGAAGACTTTGGCTTCAATCTCGCAGCGCGATTCGCAGTTACCGACGTCTTGCATCATGGAACGTCCGTAATTCCACCTTTCGACATCGGATCAAGTCCGTCCCAATCCCACCTATAATACGACGTATGAATGCCAAAGTTGAGAGCTACGAGCGACCGCAACGTTTCAGCGAAGCGGAGTGGGACGCCCGCGTCCGCCTCGCGGCGACATACCGGATGTTCGACTATCTCGGATGGAGTGAACTCATCTACAACCATATCTCGCTCCGAGTTCCTGGACCTGAAGTGCAATTTCTGATTAATCCCTTCGGCCTGCATTACTCCGAAGTCTGCGCTTCCAACTTGGTCAAGGTCGATCTACAGGGCAACATCATTGGCGGTTCCGATTGGCCGATCAATCCGGCTGGGTTCACCTTCCATGGGAAAATTCACGAATTGCGGCCGGAAGCGCATTGCGTAATGCACGTCCATACCACCGCGACGCAGGCTGTGTGCTGCCTCAAGGAAGGACTGTCGTTCTCCAACTTCTATGCCGCGCAACTGTATGGCAGGATTGCCTATCATGATTTCGAGGGTATCACCGTGCATCGCGATGAAGGCGTACGCATTCTTGCCAGTGCGGGAGACAAACCTTTATTGCTGCTGCGCAATCACGGACCAGTGACGATGGGCTGCAACCTGGCCCAGGCTTTTTCTCTGATGTGGCTGGTTAACCGTGCATGTGAGGTGCAATTGGCGGCGCAGTCGATGGGAGCAATCACCGAAATTCCAGTTTCAGTGCTTGAAAAATGCGCGGCCGATTCCCTCAATTTCGATCCACGGTTTGGTGCCGGCCAAGATGCATTTGCCGCCTTGACCCGCATCGTCGACCACATCGATACCCGGTATCGTTATTGAATTTTGTCCATCGGACATTTCCATGGAGAAAAGTCGTTGGCGCATCTGGGCGTGGAGGCGCTCCAGCACCTTAGGGTCGAGCTGGGCTTCATGAAAAGCGACCCCTTCCGTAGCCCCTGTGGCGAAAATACCGTCGATCACGATCGCATGAAAATGTGATCGAAGGGAATGCAGAGCCGTCAGCTATAGATTTTCTTCAGCAACGAGATCAGCGTCTCACGCTGCTTGGCTGTCAACGCCGCAGTCACTTGAGCTTCGAGTTCGATCACTGTTGACTCCGCCTCGACCAGCAGTTTTCGGCCCTCGGAGCTCAAGCTCAGGCACACGGCGCGCTTGTCCGCGGCCAGTGTTTTGCGGCCCACCAGTTTTCGTTTATCGAGGCGCGCCAGTACTTTGGCCAACTTGGGCGGGAGCAGGTTCAGCTCGGCGCAAAGTTGACTGGGTGTCACGCCGGGATTTCTTCCTATCAAAGAGAGAATGGAAAACTCGGCCGGCTTTAAATTCAACGCGGCCATTCTCCGATTAAACACCTCCATGATCGTCAACGTTGCCCGTCGGGCGTTATAGCCAACGAATCCCTGGAGGAAGCTGCCATCGACACTCGTTCGACTTGCCGCGGGTGACTCGTCCTTTGGTGATTTCATACGGCGATTGTAGCAGTCAAAAAACGAGAAGCCCAACACGCTCGTGTTGGGCTTCCTGGTTCATGCGCTCAATCTATCTATTGGCAGGTGAAGTTCGCCGCGTTTTCGATATCGCCGACACCGTTGTAGCGCGCCACGGTCGGATAGGCGCACAACGGACGCGTGCGCGCGGCGCTCCAGGTCGCGGGCACTTCCGTATTGACGACATTGGCACCGGCGCCACGGGCATTGGCGGTGACACGATACGGCATCGTCCCCTTTTCAACCCAGTTCACCAGGGTGGTCAGCATGTCGAACTGGTCGGTTGCCGGCCCGCCGGAACAGTGGTTCATGCCGGGCACCACGAATAGCCGGGCAAAATCGGCGGCCGCACCATTGTTGGCGGCCTGGAGAGCGTCGTACCAATTCACGGTGTCAGCAGCCGAGAAGATCGGGTCTGCACTGCCGTGGTACACGAGCAGGCGGGCACCGCGATTCCTCAGGGCGGACAAGTCCGTCTCGTTGGGCGGCGTCATGTACGACCAGGGCGATTCCTTGTACACGGCATCCGTGGCGAAGATTTTCGGATAGCCGGTGTCCAGGTTGAAGTTCAGGCCATATTGCAACCCGGTGGTGGCCAGGAATGCCGCCAGGGTCGACGGTGGGGTGGTGAAAATAAAGGCAACCGCACCCGGATCCAGCGCGGTGGAATTGGTGAAATGCCACAAGGCGTAGTTGGCGCCCGCGACGCCCGGGTCATAGTAGAAGTTCGAATAGAGGGACTCGCCCTTGCTATTCTTGGCGCCGGCGAAGATGTTGCCCAGGACATTCTTCTGTGCGTCGGTCAGGCAAGTGCCATCGCGAGCGCCGGTGCATGTCGGCACGTCGGTCTTGATGTTGAATGTCGCCTGGCATGCCTTGACGTCGGAAACGATGCCATCGGTGACTCCATCCAAGGCATCGCACTTCGCCCGAATCTTGGCGCCGAGCATCTGGAATTCGGTAGCCGTCACGGCGCTGCTGATATCCGCCTGGCCGGCGTCGGCGCCGGTGGCGACCTTGGTCGGGGCAATGCTGGCGTACTGCTGGACTTTGTAGAGCTGCGCGACCGCGGCCTTGGGCAAGTGGAAGCCCGGGGCGCCGGCAAGTATCCCGTCATATTGATCGCTGTAGCGCGCCGCGGCAATCATGGCGTGCCGTCCGCCATTGGAGCAGCCGCCGAAATACGAACGATCCGGTGCTTTGCCGTAAGCCGCCTTGATGAGGTTCTTGGCCATCTGCGTCAATGTTCCGACCGCCTGATAGCCATAG
>Ga0172379_10007715_pt1 | contig 13856 bp, 13 predicted proteins | sample GrowelOW334metaG_FD_119756 | JGI IMG/M metagenome (GOLD analysis project Ga0172379, IMG submission 119756) | Groundwater microbial communities from an aquifer near a municipal landfill in Southern Ontario, Canada - Groundwater well OW334 metaG | ecosystem: Environmental > Aquatic > Deep... | reverse complement strand
TGGAGTAAACCAAGTCGGTATATTGCCAAAACTTATCGTTCCCTCCTACGTCAGCCACGCACTCAGCCGCTTCAGCTTCCATCTGGGCATTAGTATGGAAGGGGAGTGGGTAGTGTCGGTAAACCCAAGCGACTTTATTGCCGTAATCTTTAGCCACTTGTTGCATGGTCGAGTGGAAATTTTTACAAAATGGACATTCGTAATCCGAGTACTCTACTAAAACTATCGCCGCGTTTTTGTTACCTCTAATATGGTCTTTGTCGGTTACTGCGGGCATAGCTGCTAGGTTGGGGGTAGGTTCTGCCGCTGGGGCATTGGCCTCACCACTTGGTTGGGCTGCCAAATTTCCTGTTCCCACCGACTTTTCTAATGCCTGTATTTTAATAAACGAATAGGCAGAAAATACGGCCGTAAATAAGGTTAATACTAAAAATGGTGTTACCCAGCTAGATTGGTTTTCGGTTTTCATAAATTTTTTAAACTTGTAAATACTACAGTAATCGTAATTTAAACTGGAAATTCGTTTTTTGTCAATCAGCTGTTAAATCGGACTAAACTCATATTGCTAATTGTGCCTGTTTCTAGCCAATTATGGCCGTGTATTACCAGGTACTCCTTGTTATGTTCCAAATGCTTTTCTTTGAGCAACTGTAAAAAAAACGGGTTACCTAAACTAAACCCTTGTTTGCTATCAGTGTCCCAGAAAACCGGACTTAGCCCCCGCGCCAAAGACATAATTGCTAGAGCTTCCGGGTTATTGCTAATGCCAATAATTGGTGTCGGAGGTCTAAAACCACTCAAAGTTAAGGCTGAAGCTCCGCTTTTAGAAAACACAATTGCTCCAGCAATCTCTTTGTGGTTCAAAATATCCGCCGCCGCTTTTAAAAAAGTAGTCATTAGCGAAGTGGTTATGGGTTCAAGTCGCCTTTCATATTGACTTTGCTCATTGGCGGTAGCTATTCGCCTCAAAGTTTGAGCGCTTTCAACTGGGTATTGGCCAATAGCTGTTTCATTGGACAGCATTAAACAATCAGCCCCGTCAAAAATCGCGTTAGCCACATCCGACACCTCGGCCCTGGTTGGTGTTAAGTTTTGACACATCGACATTAGCATTTCTGTGGCTACAATTACCGGTTTAACTCTAGCCCGCGCTACTTCAATTATCCTTTTTTGCCAAATATTAACCAGTTCTGGCTCAATCGCTCTTCCTAAGTCTCCTCTGGCCACCATTATTCCGTCAGCCGCCAGTATTATGTCCTCCAAGTTGTCCACCGCGCCCTTGGTTTCAATTTTGGCAATAATAGTTTTGGGATATCCTTTTGTTTGAGCTCTTTTTTTAAGTTTACTTATCTCGGTCCCTTTTTTAATGTAGCTAGCGGCAATCATATCAAACCCGGTTACTTCAATGGGCATATCGCTGTTTGGTATGTCTACTATTATCTTGATATCCCTACCTATTTCCTCTGAAACTTCCTTTATTAGATTAATCGTGTTCTGGTGCCACTCTACACTGTTATGTTTCAAATTTAATCTCACCAAATCAACCTTACGACATATTTGAATCAATAACTCTCGGCTATTGCTGGCGGGTCCGATGGTAGCGATTATCTTAGTTTTGCTCATTACAGTTTATGTTAACCTAAACCATGTCCCGATACCAAATCCAGGGAGGGTTACCTTTAAACGGCGAAGTTTCAATTCGAGGAGCTAAAAACGCCTCTTTCAAACAAATCATCGCTTCTTTGTTATCGCCTCAGTCTACAAGTCTATACAATTTACCTGATATTTCCGATGTCCATATTACGGTTAGTGTCGCCCGGTCCTTAGGTGCCCAAGTCAACCAACTGGGTCCCCACGGTTTGGAAATCACCGCCTCAAACTTCAAAAACTCGGTAGTTCCTAACGGTACCGGTGAAAAATCCCGAACCTCTTTCATGTTCGCCGCTCCACTTTTAGTCCGCACTGGTGAGGCTCTGGTACCCATCCCCGGTGGTGATCGTCTTGGTGCTCGCCCCCTCGATCGTCTTTTTGATTGTTATCGCCAAATGGGTATTACGGTTGAGGAGTCGGACCACAGTCTAGCCTTTCGCGCTCAAAAGATTACCGGTACCCATTATATTTTTCCCAAACCGTCCCATACAGTCACCGAAGTGGTGCTTATGACTGCCGCCCTGGCGCTTGGTGACACGGTTCTCGAAAATAGTGCCCAAGAGCCCGAGATTGACGATCTAATTCTCATGCTCAATTCCATGGGTGCCCGCATCGCCCGTGACCCAAATAATCTTTCCACCATCCGCATTCAGGGTGTGACTTCCCTAACTGGCACTGAACATCAGGTGATTGCCGACCGTAATGAAGCAGTAACCTTTGCCTGTGCCGCTTTGGCCACCAAAGGCTCTGTTAGCATTCTTAGAATCCATCCCCAAACCATCAATACCTTTTTAACCACCATTGAAACCATGGGTGCCCGGGTAAATCGGGGTTATGATGAAGTTACTGTCAGCTGGGTGAATCCCCTAAAACCCATAAATATTGAAACTGCCCCCGAACCGGGTTTCATGACTGATTGGCAGGCAGTTTTTTCCTTGGTTCTCAGCCAAGCAGTCGGAGTCAGTACGGTTGTCGAACGCATTTACCCGTCTCGATTTCAGCATATTGCCACCTTAAACAAAATGGGAGTTAAAACCACTTTCTTTAATCCCCAGGTTACCGATCCTGCCGCTTATTATCACTTTAATCCCGAGTCCGACAAGCCGGAGTATTTTCATGGTGTTAAAATTTGCGGTCCTTCTCACCTGTCTCCCGCTCAGTTGGAGGTTAGTGACCTTCGGGCTGGGGCTACTGCCACCTTAGCCGCCCTAACGGCCACTGGTCAGTCGACCATAATGGGTGTTGAATACATTGAGCGTGGGTATGAAAAACTAGCCGAGCGTCTGCGTGCTTTAAACGCCAAAATCGAGTATATTAAAACATAATATGTTTAAGTATTTATTGTTACCATTTCTGTTTTTGACTCTGGTTTCTTCTTCCTCTTTGGCTCAGTCTCCAGTGCTCAAGCCTAAAGGAAAAGTGGCTCCGGTTCCCGATCTTGTGGTACGCTTGTCTCCCGCCCGGACCTATCTTACTCTAAATTTTAAAAATCTAAGTACCGTCAAATCCTTTAACTATGAAGTTAATTACACTGGTAACAACCAATCTCAGGGGATATTTGGTCAAGTTTCAAAAGTTAAAACCAATTTGCTTATGCGCCAACTATTTTTAGGTACTTGTAGCAAAAAGGTCTGTATTTCCCACAAAGGAGTAAAAAAGCTAACTGTTACCGCCCGTTTTACCCAAAAAAATGGTAAAAAAACCACCCGAATCGTTACTTTGCCGTAGCTAAGCTCTGAAGTTTCCAGAAGTTAGTATAAAGTCCCCCTTTGTTGCTAATAAGTTGTCTGTGAGTTCCCACTTCAACTATTCTGCCTTTTTCCATCACTACTATTTTTTCCGCCCTAATTATGGTCGACAATCTGTGGGCAATAACTATAGCCGTTTTATTTTTGGCCGCTTGCCAAAAAGCGTCTTGTATTAATTTCTCCGTCGCTGAATCCAGCTGTGAGGTGGCCTCGTCAAACACAATAATATCCGGATTTTTCAGAATCATTCTGGCAATGGCTAGTCGTTGTTTTTGTCCACCTGACAACTTTACTCCTCGCTCGCCTACACTTGTTTCATACTTTTTGGGTAATGTCTCAATAAAGTCGGCTAAGTTGGCCATCCTAGCCGCCGCCACTATTTCTCGTGCTGTGGCATTAGGTAAACCGTAAGCAATATTGTATCCAATGGTGTTGTTAAACATTATTGGTTCCTGGGGTACTACTCCCATCATCGCTCGCAGTAGACTTTTTTTAATCTTTCTAATATCAACCCCGTCAATAGTGATTGCCCCGCTTGTTGGGTCAAAAAACCTCAATAGTAGTTTAACCAAAGTGGTTTTGCCAACACCCGATGATCCTACAAGTGCCACCGATTGTCCGGCTCCAATTTTCAAATCAATTTCGGAAACCGCGCTCTTATTATTCTCCGGGTAATTAAAACTTATCCCCTTAAATTCAATTTCCCCCGCCACTCTTCCGGTAATTGCTATTGGCTTTTTTGGGTCGGACACCAATATTTTTTCATCCAACACCCCAAAATACTTCTGAATATCTACCATGTTTTTGGCTACACTTCTCAGGTTGTAAATCAGCTCAAAAAACCTTCCATAAAAGTTCGTTACAAACCCAATTACCATTACATAATCGCCAGTACTAATTTCACCCTTATTGACTAAGCTTAGTCCCACTACCAGTGCTCCTACCACTCCCAGGTTACCCAGTCCGCCTACTACTATGTCAATTATTCTATAAGATAAGGCATAACTCCAAAGTTTACTTAGCCAGTTAATAAAACTTTTACTTAGTCTTTTTCTTTCCCAACTCTCGCGGGCAAAAAGCTTAACCGTCTCGTAATTTATTAGGTTGTCGACAATAATCTCTGAAATTTTATCTTCTGCCTCATTAAATTCTTTCCTAGCCGTCAAGTTTAAACTAACCAGTCTTTTAGTTAAAATTAGTGCGCCCCCAAACGCTGTCATCATCATGGCCATAATCATTGGGTTAACCTGGTATAAAACTACGCTCATAATACTAAATTCAATGACGATTCTTACGGTATTAATGTTTATGTTTTGGAAAAAATCAAAAAAAGCTCCGTCACCTCTTTTAATAATGCTAATCAAAGACCCAGTTGATCTTGATGTATGAAAGGCAAAATCCAGTTCATGAATTTTCTCAATAACGGCAACTCTTAAATCTCTTGATGCTGGTAGTACCACTCTGTCTCCGGCTGCTCTAAACAAATTACTCAACAATAGTCCACCTAATCTAAATAATCCTAGTCCACTCACAATCATCACAATTTCTCTCTCACTTTTAACTCCAATTGAATCAATTAGTAGTTTATAAAAATAGGGCTCAAACCCTTCCGTAATTGCGAAACCAATTAACGCTGCCCAAAAAACCGCCAACCACCCAGGATAGCGCCCTAAAAATCTAAAGTAAGTCCGCAGTAGGGGAAACATGTTCAAATTCTAACCAACACTTCCGGCTATTACAATAATCAATTATTCAATACTCTCGTATTTAGACGCGTTATTTCGGTACCGGCACCATTCGCAGTCTTTTCCCGGATGGGGAATTTGGTCCAGACTCATTACTTGGGCCATTTCCCTCACTGTTGGAGCCACCCACGAGTCATCTCCCTGGTAGTCAATAATTTTTATTTTGAATTCCAGTTTTGCGTCAAATCTGGCTAAGTTTGTAATTCCGTTACAATAAACAAAATATCCGGTATCAGACACTTTCAGCTCATTTCCTCTCAGCAACCATTGATAAACTTCAATTTGCCTTCGATAACCGTCATGCCAGGGTGCATCTGTCAGTTCCACCTCTCCTTCTTTAGCGGTTGACTTGTAGTCTACTACCGCAATTTCCCCATTCTCCATTAGCCACAGATCGTCTACTGCCCCAAATACTTCAATTCCGCTTTCTGTCTCAACTCTGGTCACTCCGCTGAAATTAAATCGCCATTTTTCCAGTTCTGGGTGGTTAAATGGTACCGCCTTAATTCCATAATCCTGGAAAAGTTGGTGACTCTCACCGCTCTTTCTTAAAATATCAAATTCGGATTTTAGTAGTTTGTCCACCGCGCTGTTTAGCGTATAAGGTGGGCTACTTGGCTGTTTAACCTTAAGTACCACTGTTAAATAAAAACACCTCCGACAGTTAATAAACTGCTCTATTTTCGATCTGGATATTCTCATTTCTAATTTTACCTCTCTTTACCTTTTGTACCCAAATTCTTGCTCTCGATTAATACGGTTTTGGTTAAATATCCTGTTATTCATTAATCAAAGTAATGGACAACAATAAGGGTAATCGCTCTAAAAATCAGGGCGGCCAAACCGGTAGGCAAAACCAATATCAACCTGGCATGAACCGTGAAGGAGGGGACACGGATAACACGGAAGACGAGCCGACAATGCCCGACACTCTAAATTCTTAGAATCGGGCTAAATTCCAGTACCCTGCCCGTCATCAACAAAAGGTTAACGGGCGGGGTTATTAAGTAATAAATCGATAATAATAATGTAATAGTCAAAGCTGAGTCTCATTTTGAGGGTTGTTAGAAATTGTTAGATATTCTAAAATCTGATTTAGTGCTAACCCCTAAACTTACTCAGTCCGGATTATTAACCATTGGTCAGGTAAGCAAGATTCTTGGTGTTCACCCCAATACACTTCGCCTCTGGGATAAAAATGGAACTTTTCGATCTTTGCGGGGCGATAAAAATAAAATTCGACGCTACCCCCATTCTCAAGTTTCAACTTTTTTAGAAAATCAAAATACTCGCCCTTTACATTTAAGTCCTCTTGATTTTCCCCTCGCCTACCGTTCTCGAGATTTAATTTGCATTCTTAACTCCGAAAACGAAATAATTTTTACCAACCGTGCTTTCAAATTAAAACTAAAATATTCACCGTCAAACTTCACTCCGTTGCTCTTCTCAAAAATAGTTTCCCCTGCCTCAGCCAGCATAATTTTTAAAAATAAAAAACTTACCTCAATTGAAGCTAAGTACACCAGCTTAACCGGCCAGGAATTTTGGGTAGATATCAATATGTTTTCTATGCTTTGGAGAGGCGTAAACATAAAAGTATTGGTAGCCCGCGACGTTACCGCCAAGAAAAAATACACTCAAGAAATCGAATCTCACAAACAGTATCTTAAGTTAGCCAATCAACAACTTCAGGGCATGTTTGATCATGCTCCTGCCGGTATTGCTCTTTTGGACTCACAATCCCCGTTTAAAATTCTATCTCACAACCGTGTTTATCAAAAAATGTTAGATCACCCTCACAAATCATCCTCCCTAATCGACAAGAATCTATTTGACTTACTGCCCGGATTGGTCAATAGCCGGTTTGAAAACTATTTTACTAAAGCTGCCACTAACCATCGTGGTGTCACTTTTTACAACTTTGCTTTTACTGGTTTTGACACTGGTCCGGTTTGGTGGAATGGTGAAATATCCCCAATAGTGATTAACAAAAAGGTTATTGCCTTTGCCCTGATGTTAATCGACGTTACCCAAGAGGTATTAGCTCAAAAAAGATTAAAGAGGGAGTTGATACAGCGCCGTCGTTCCGAAGCTCGCTTAAGCCGCAAAAACCGCCAATTGCTCGATCAAAAAATCAAGTTAAATCTAACCGAACAGGCCAGTCGGGTCGGTGTCTTTGACTGGACTGTTGGCTCCACTCAAACTAAGTGGACCCGCCAGTTGGAAAAGATTTACGGGTTGCCAAGTGGCCAATTTAAAGGAACCTACGAACATTGGGTTAACCTAATACACCCCGAAGATCGGGCTAAGGCGGAAAACGCTGTCAGTCATGCTCTTATTACAGGTTTGTTTGAATCCGAGTTTCGTACCATTTGGCCCGATGGTACCGTCCACTGGTTATATGGCCGGGGAAAGGTTTTTTACAATGCCGCCAAACAACCCACTAGTCTGATTGGTATCAACATGGACATTACTAACCGCAAGGTTACCGAATCACGCCTGGCTGAAAGCGAACAACGTTTCCGCCTTATTGCGGAAACCATGGTCGATTTGGTTACCATCCACAATCCTCAAAAGCAGTACGTCTATGTTTCGCCTTCGGTAATCAATCATTTCCGCCAGCCCCCCCAATTCTTTCTTTTAAAAACCTTTTCCCAGGTTGGTTTCAGTGTCCGGCTGGCTACCCGTTTAAATCAGGCTCTTGACCGGGTGTTTCAAACCAAAAGGCCTTTGACAATAGATTTTTCCTATGACAGCCGTTATTTCCAGTCAATTTTAGCCCCTGAGTTTGGGGCCCGTCGCCAGGTTAACTCCATAATTATGGTCACCCGGGATATTACTAATCTTCGCGAGTTAGAAAAACGCAAAGATGAGTTTTTGAGCATCGCCTCCCACGAGCTCAAAACTCCACTGGCCAGCATCAAGGCTTACTCCCAAATCTTAAAGCAGTCCTACCCCACTTTTTCATCCGACCAAATAAATTCAATATTAGTCAAACAAAACATTCACATTGATCGTCTAAACCGCCTTATTTCCGACCTTCTTGACTTAAGTCGTATCCAGTCGGGTCGGTTTCAGTTCACGGAGTCTGTTTTTGATTTCGATGACCTGGTTAAAGAATCAATTGAAAGCATCCAGTCTTTTTCATCCTCGCACACTATAATCTTAACCGGAACTACTGGTATTAAAATTAAAGGAGACCGTCATCGTCTGGAGCAGGTATTTGTTAACTTGTTAACTAATGCCGTCAAATACTCTCCTCTTGCGAATCGGGTATTGGTTAACATTAAAGCCGACACTTCTCATGTCAAAGTTTCCATTAAAGATTATGGTATTGGCATTGGCGTCTCTGACAAAAAACATGTGTTTGAACGTTTTTACCGAACTTCCCAGGTTGAAAAACAATACTCTGGTTTAGGAATTGGCCTGTTTATATCCCGTCAAATTATCCTCCGGCATCGGGGGAAAATAAGTTTTACTAGTACTTTAGGCAAAGGTTCTACTTTCACTTTCAGTTTGCCAGTTATCAGTTCAATCCAAAATGACAAAAATTCTAATCTGTGATGATGACGAAGGCATATTGGATTCAATTTCCTTAGTTCTTGAATTAAGTGGTTACCAAGTCTTTACCTTAAAAGACTCTACCAATATTTTGGCTTTTGTCCGTTTAAACCAACCTGACTTAATTCTTATAGATCTATGGATGCCCGGGTTATCTGGCCAACAGGCTACCCGCCTGCTTAAAAAAAATCCTACCCTAGGCCATATTCCCATTATTATTGTTTCAGCCAACCGGGAAACTGAGCGGGTAGCCGTCAAGTGTGGAGCTAACGATTTCCTGTGTAAGCCGTTTGAAATTCAGGAACTTAAAAATAAAATCAGTCAGCACTTAACTTAAATGTTTGTCACTTTTATACTCTACTCTCAGGTCTATCATGTCAGGGAATAATTATGTCTTATACCAACATATAAATTAAAGTAATAATAATCTCACTTACTCATACCATGTGTAATCTAAAAGTTGAATATTACAAATTTCTTACAGTAAAAACAATTGTGTGGTCTGATTAATCTTGTTATCTTAAATTTGTCATGTTTTCAGTCCAGAGTCTCAATCTAAATTCCATCGACGCAAAGTCACCAAAAAGCTATAAACAAAAAGCCAATGGTCATATCTCAAAAATCTCTCCACTGACGTTTCAACAAATGGCTGATTCCATGCCCCAGTTGGTGTGGACTACCGGCCCCAACGGATTACCCCTGTATTATAATTGCCGTTTCTTTGACTATACCGGCTTAAGTTCAACCAAAACCTTGGCCCGGAACTGGAGTTCTATCATTCATCCGGATGATTATTCTCAAGCCCACAGGCAGTGGCTTAAATCATTGAAATTAAATCTTGGCTATCAGTCTGAGTTCAGGCTCAAGTCCTCCAGTGGAAAGTATCGCTGGTTTTTAGCCCGGGCTTACCCCCTCAAAGATTCGCAAGGCCACACCGTTCAATGGTTTGGAACTTGCACCGATATTCACCACCAAAAACGAATGTCCCAAAAGAAAGATGAGTTTTTGAGCATCGCCTCCCACGAGCTCAAAACTCCCATAACCAGTATCAAAAACTATACTCAAGTTCTTGAACAAATATTTGTTGAGAAAGGTGATTTACAGTCAGCCCATCTTATGTCCCACCTCAATGGTCAGGTCGAACGTCTGATTAAACTGGTAACCGATTTACTTGATTCAAATAAAATCACCGCCGGAAAACTTGACTATAATTTTGAAAATTTCGATTTTAATCAAATGGTTAGTAGTGTAGTTGATGATCTACGCCACGCTTACCATCATAATCAAATCAACTTGAAATTAGGGGATAATACCAACTTGTATGGAGACCCCCATCGGCTCTCCCAGGTAATTGTCAATTTGGTGGTTAACGCAATTAAATTTTCCCCAAATATGTATCCTGTAAACATTACAACCAAGGTAAAATCCGAGTTGGTAGTTATTGCCATCAAAGATCGTGGTATTGGAATAAGCCCTATCCATCGCCATCACCTTTTCAAACGATTTTATCGGGGGGTCAAGGCCTCGCAAACATCCGGGTTAGGTCTGGGACTCTATATATCATCAGAAATTGTTAAGCGTCATCAAGGCAAGATTAGCGTTAAAAGCAAACCAAATCACGGTTCGGTTTTTACCGTTACCTTGCCGCTTCAAAATCCTGCTTAATGTATTAATAAGGCTACCTATTTCTTTCATTTTTAACAAACATGTAGGTTCCGGTGGTAAACATCATCAAAAACATAATGCCCAATACTAGTAGGTTAATACTCGGGTTATGCAGGACCACCTTACCATATTCCGGTTTTCCCCAATAATAGATGCTTCTAATTAAATCTACTGCGTAAGTCATCGGTGAAATTCTGGATAGTATTAAAAGAAAAATTGGTAAGTTTTTAATCGGTGAAAACACTCCGGCTAAAAAAAATTGAGGGAATATCAATAGAGGAAATATCTGGTTCACCTGTTTTTGGCTACTCAGATTACTCATCACCAAAAGTCCAAAAGATCCTCCCACCAAACATACCAATATTATCGCCGGTAAGAACCCCAGCAGCTGTCCTGCGTTAAATGGAATTTGAAAAACTATTCCCATAATCCCAATGCCTAAAAGTTGAACAACTGCCACCATCGATTCACCTAGTATTTTCCCCAAAATTATAGCCAGACGTGATACCGGCGCAATAAACATTGCCTGAGAAAAATCATTTTGTCGATCCTCAACCAAAGAAATAATTCCCGCGGCCGTCGATTGAAACAAGTTTTGCCCAATTACCCCGGTAAATACAAAAATCAAAAAACTGTAACCCACATCAGCCGATAAGTTTGAGTTTAAACTGGTTCCTAAAATACCTACAAATAATAGGGGAAAAATCAGGGAGATAAACAATCTTGGTCGGTCCCGAAGAAGTTTAATCAGGTCCCTCATGGCAATAGCAGCAATAGCGTTAATTGTTTTTCTCATTTTCCTTATCAATAATTTCTAAATAAGCCTCTTCCAATGTTGGCGTATGGATTTGAATAGACGTCAATTTTGTTTTAAGGTTCCTAATAATATCCTGAATTTGGTTTTCTTTTACCCATACTTTAATTGCTCCCTCCTCAACGTATTTCAATTTACTTTGATCCAGCTCTTCTTTTAAAACCTTTCTGTTATCAGAGTCCAATATCAAATACTCCTCAATCAAATCTTTTTTAATATCCAATGGCGTTCCCAAGCTGACAATCTTCCCATCGTCAATAATGCATATCCGGTCCGATTCTTCAGCTTCTTCTAAATAATGGGTAGTTAAAAACAAAGTTAGATTTTCATTTTTCCGGACTGTTTTTAAATAACTCCACAAGTTTTTTCGGGATTGCGGGTCAAGGCCGGTGGTTGGTTCGTCTAAAAATAACAGTTTAGGCCGATGAATTAACCCCCGAACAATCTCCAGTTTTCGCTTCATGCCTCCCGAAAAAGTCTTTACCGGCTGGTGTATTTCTTTCTCAATACCCAAAATTTCCGAAAGCTCTTTAACCTTCTTTTTATAATCAGGGGGCATTAGGCCGTAAGTTATTCGGTAGGGGAATAATCCGTACATAAACACATGAAACCTAACATTTTCTTCCGCGGTTAAGTTTAAATCTAGTGAAGGATTTTGAAAAATCACCCCAATAATTTTTCTAACACCGGCCGGGTTCTTCTCAATTTCCATCCCGCCCACCTTAACACTTCCGTTAGTCTTATCCAATGTGGTATTTAGTACAGATATAGTCGTTGTTTTCCCGGCGCCGTTAGGTCCGAGCATTGTAAAAAACTCACCTTCTTCCACCTCGAAGCTAACTCCGTCAACCGCATTGGTTGTCGCTTTCTTATATCGTTTGATTAAATCAGTTACTTCAATTATTTTTGCCACAGATCTTTATTATAAACCCCCCACGTACTAATATTTTAAACTCTGTAAATACTCATACATATTGTTAACATATCTATTACTTGTGAAAACTTTCCTGGTTTTAATTATGTTTTTTTCTTTACCGCCAGCCCTCTTGGCCGCCAATCCTCTCACCATTACCTGTGAACCTTCCCACAACTTATGTTCAACCGCGGGTTCTTCTCCAATATTTTCCGAAACAAATATCTATCCGGGATATGTTCAATCATCACCCTCCCGAGTTAGTTTGGTCAATCTCGACCCGGTCACAAGTTGCCTTGTGGGCTTATCTGCGTCCAATTTGTCTAAATCAGACCAGTTGGCTCGGGAACTGATAATTTCGGTAGGTACTCCCCAGAACTGGGTCTTTAAAGGTCCTCTTTCGTCCCTTTTGTCTAACCCCTCGCCATCACTTGGAACATTGCCTCCCAACACCAGTGTCGACTACTCATTTCTGTCCTCCTTACCGCTTACTGCCGGTAATCAGTTTCAGGGTAAAACACTCAAATTAAATATCGAATTTACCTTCACTTGTAACCCACTTGCTAAGTCAGAGGGTAAAGTTTTGGGTCAAAATGTCACCAAAACCCCCGTTTATTCTTGGATTTTTAGTCTACTGCTTATTGCTCTAATATTCTTTCTCTTAATTAAACGCCGACGCAGGCGAAACCCATCTAAGGGTTAATTTTAATTAAAGGCAATTTATTTAGTTCCACACCCAGCGTTACCTTTGGCAGGGGAGTAGGAGTATTGGTAATTATGGGAACAAGCGACACTTTTAATCGCGGGTTAATAATACTGAAAGTTGGCTTTGCAGTTGGTGCCGGAGTCTGTGTTGTGGTAGGGGCTGTTGTGGCTGTTGGTTCTATAGTGGGAGCAAGAGTTACTTCGACTGTAGGTTGAGGTGTAACCGTTTCCATAATTGTCTCTTCTGGGGTATTCGTCACCACTGGTGTTAAATCTTTTACTTTATTTTGTTTCTCGGCTCCGGTCTGGTAGCTAATTACCATTCCTAAAACCGCAATTACTGCCACAAGTCCAAAAATTATCATCCATGCTTTATTGTTCATAGTTAATTATATTACTAAACATTATATTACGGTACTAGTTCTTGTCTCTTCAATCTTTTCTCTCAGAGTCGCTTCTGTAATTTCGTGCCCTCCCTCAAATGGTATTACCGTTACTCCCTCCCTCTCTCCAAAAACTTCCATTGCTAATTTATGATTAAGTAGTTCGTCTTGCTGAGCAATAAATACATTTACAGGTACGTCTGCTCGGTTAAGTTGATCCAACACAACGTCTGCTTGTTCTCTAAAATTCTCCACAGAAGTTAAGTTAAAAACCCAGCTAGCTGCCCCACCAAACGCTTTGGCGATTCCATTATTAGCAAAACCTCCTTTTCCCATACCCGGATTAACTATTGTTAAACTTTTTAGAGCCCTCGCGTGATCTTTTAAGGCTCCAAGCATTTGTGCACCCATAGAATAAAGTACTAAATCTATCTTCTTTCCCGATGACTCCAATCCGCTTAAAAGGTCATTAAATTCATTTGTACGGTTATTCATTATACTTAGAAATGGCCAACCTAGGGCAAACTGGGCTTCATTGGATCCAATACTCAAAGTATATTTATCACTTAGTTTTCCTGGGCCTTCAGGTATCCCGGTAGCAAAAACAAGCCCTGGTTTACGAAGAAACTCATTACCGCAAGTCAAGCGGCCAATTGTTGTTAAGCCCGGTTG
>Ga0172379_10007714_pt1 | contig 13858 bp, 15 predicted proteins | sample GrowelOW334metaG_FD_119756 | JGI IMG/M metagenome (GOLD analysis project Ga0172379, IMG submission 119756) | Groundwater microbial communities from an aquifer near a municipal landfill in Southern Ontario, Canada - Groundwater well OW334 metaG | ecosystem: Environmental > Aquatic > Deep... | reverse complement strand
TGGCGCCTTCGGATTGGAATTAGGCCAAAATTAGAAAATAAAAAAAGAGCTAAAGCCGAAACCTTCGTTCTTAAAAAAATAAGTCGCCTGGATCAATCCAAGCTCTATGGAGTTTTTGGAGAAACAATGGAAAAACTAACTGAAAAAGTATAGGGAATATCTTTTGATATTTTTGTTGGATCAAAAGCAACCGGATCAAATTTTGGATCGCTTTGTAAAACCTTCACAAAAGCGAAAATATTATCAGTCGTTGGAGCTGAAGCAAAAAGACTGACCGGAGTTCCAAATGAAGAAAAGGAAAATTTTCCTATCGTCACCTGATTCTCCCCCGCAAGCTTATGCACCAATTCCAAAACCAACGATCTCTCTTCTCCCAATCTTTTAGTTCCTGCAATATTTAAAACGGAAGTGTTAAAATTAGCCGCTTCGGCTCTTAGGTTGTTCACTTCTTGAACCTTCTTCGTATCGCTAACTAAATTTTTGCTTCCATTAAAACTATTCTCAAGATTGCCTAAATAAACATAGGTTGCAACATATGCAGAAAGTAACAGTATAAAAATAGCCGAAACAGCAAAAGACCAGAAATTTATAAAACTAATAATCTGACTCTCTCGGTAAGTCGCCCTGGATCCATCTCCGGCTAGCGTCAACGAATCATCTATCTTCACTGATCCCCTAGCCCTAACCGCACCACCCAAAACCACAAACCACTCGGCAGCGATTGGTTTATCCAACCTCAAACTTAAATCTCTAATTTTTAACTGAAATCCATCTGTAATAATTTTCTTTATCTCATCATTCAATCCGGGAGAGATTAAAACAATGTCAGCAACCGGATCACTCCAGTGTTGTCCGTAGTAAGTGATTACCTGCCTTAAATTCCTGGTAATAGTATTTTTAAAATCAGCTAAAGAAATCTGCTTTAAGTCGCCCTGAAGCTGTCTCCACGAATTAAAATATTCAAAATAAACTTGTTGCCCTCTTAGAATTAAAATTTCGATCGCTTCGTTATCAACGCTCATCACAATAAAAGATCTATAGCTATCCAGTCCCACCGATTCTTCTCTCACTAAACGAGCCAAAGACACCGCCCTCGGTTCAATCGCGACAGCAATAAACCCAGCTTGGAGCAAATCCTCCGTCACCTGATCCACAAAATTTTTACTAATAAAAGCCGCCAATACATCAACTCGCCCCACCGCTTCATCTCGCCCAACTACCTGATACCCGGAATAAGTCTGATCACTCCCCGACGGGGTGGTCATTTTCAAATTTAGCCCTATCGCTTCTTGAAGAGCGGACCCAGAAAGAAGCGGTAGACTAAAAACCTGAGTATAGACACTAACCGAACTAAGAGTTAAAACTACCGATATTTTCTTACTCGGTCGATTCTTTTTTAAAATTTCTTTTTTAAAAGCGACTAAACTGGCAACAAATTTATCTCTATCCAAAATCTGATTTTCCTTAATGATCCCCCCTTCAAGCCGCATACTAACCATCTGCCAAACTCGTCCGTCAAAATAAGCAAAACGCAAAGTAGAATCGGAGATCTCTAATCCACCGGACATAATCTCTCCTCTTAAAATTCCTGTTAATTTTTTAAAATAAAAACCTAGCATCATCATCTAAAACTAAAAAAATATTAACATTTAATCGCAAACTCCACCACCGCAAGCGATACTTCCTAGCACCGCCGGTCTAATAGATACAATGTCCAGCGCCCCACTTTTCACGTCAATGTTAACATCGGCGAAAAGAAGGGAGTTCCTTCCAGAAAAGCTAGCTCTTGAAATTAAATAAACCTTTCCCGGATCTTCTGGCTCAATCTCTCCCACAGAACAGGCGCTAAGAGGACTATATCTCCCAACTTGGACTAAGACTGATACGCCATTTAAATTAATATTGTAATTAGACTCACAACTACCCTCTGGAAATTCGCCTCTCGTCACCCTGATTAAAGCATCGTTAATTCCACCAAGTGAGGCATGGAGTGCCTGCGTAGAATGCTTCAGAGTTAGCCCGGAATTAATAAAACTAAAAATCATCACCGCCAAGGTAACCCCCAGAATCATCACCGTACCACCAACAAGAATAGTAATCGACAGGGCACTCTGCCCACTCGTATTTTTAAAAATTAAAAAATATTTTTTTACCATTGTTATGGACTATAATTTACAAAAACCTCTTCAACCCTGGGAGTGTAGTTCTGGGTTGAATCGGAAATCAATTTAATTCTATATCTAAAATAACGCTTATTATGGTGATCTATTAAATTAGTAATATTGGCTAAATATATTTTGGAAGCACCCAAATCCATATATTCCGGAGCATCATAAAAACTACCCGTAACCCCACTTCCACTAGGACCCATAAAATCCCATGCGTCATCACTATCACAAGCAAGTGGATTAGATCCGCCTTCGCAATTAGAAGTCGCCAATTTAAATCTAACCCTCGTAGAGACAACCGGCAGTGACCCCCTCCAACCAATCGAATTAAATTGTGCACCCCTCAAAACTCCCGTATCAAAAACTACAGAATCAATTTCTCCGAAAGTAGATGTGGCAAACCAATCAGTTGTCACCCTGTAATCAGAAACTCCGCAATCCCCATAATCATCACAATTAAAACTAATCCAACCAATCACATCACTCCAAGCCAACCCCCAAAAATCACTCGGTGGCTCATCCGGAACTCTAGACAAAACCGGCACTCCATATTGCACAGAAGAAGTCGCACAACCATTATCATATGAATTACCACAAAAACTAATCCAGCCAATCACATCATTCCACGCCCAACCAGAAAGAGTACCCGAACCATTATTTAGAACCTTATAGGGCACAATACCGCAAAGATTGTCTCCATCGGGGTTACTAATAGGATTACAATTCAAAGATATTACTCCGATAGAAGAACTGGCCCAGCCCTCTATTTCTTTCGGCTTCACCATCACGCTATCGGTTTCGTAAAAATTAATCCAACCAATCACATCATTCCACGCCCAATGCCCTGAATCAGTACTGGTAATATTAGTTGCTCCGAAAGAAAGCGGAGTGCCGGTTAATCCGGCAGAAATTAAACCTACCACAAAAACAATTCCTATTAAAAATAAAATCCAGGTTTTAAAATTTTTTTGAAAATAAATATTCATAATCCAAATTAAATCCCCAGAATATCAATCTCTCCAGTTGAACTGGAAAAATTGATATTGGTTGAGGTAGAAAAATAATCAACCGAAGACGACGTAGAAACTAAACTGGATGTAGCGCCACCAGACCAATTAGTTTGGTTTAAACTTCTACTTCTAAAACGAGTTAAATAAGTAGAAATAGTGCTCGTTGCGCCCTCGGTCCAATTAAAGGAGACCGATATTTTTTTTGTAGAGGGGTCAAAATCTAAAATTCCACAATCACTATAATTATTACCTATTGTTGAGGTTATTATGGCGTTAGAACTCCTACATACCGACTCCACAAAAAACCAGCGGGAATAAGTCGTCGTACCGACTACAATCTGTTCTATTCCCACCGAACTCTGGAATCCCAGAGTTGAAGTAGTTAAAAAATAAAAAGATGTTGGAGTTGTTGCGGTTAAATCTTCTAAATTATGCCAATCCGCACCAGCAAAAGCCGTCACATTCTCAATTAATTCTTTTCCTAAATTGGCGGCAATCTTGGCTTCATTGACCGCATTATTACTCCTCAAGGCCGGAATAATAATCGCCGCCGCCGCTCCTATAATAATCACCCCGATCGCAATAGCCACTAGAATCTCTATAAGCGATTGACCAAAATTTTCTTTTTTAAATTTTAAAAAAAATTTCTGCATTTAATCTTTAAAAAGATGAAATTGAAGAAGTTGTAAAAGTAACCACGCCAAAAGCAGAAACCGAAATCGTCGAAGAAATACTCGGGTTATTAATTAAAAAAACATTTAAATCAACCAGCGAAACCGGAGGGGTGACAAAGAGCTTCCCCGACAAACCATAAAAAGATATATTTTTCCTACAAGAATTGTCGGCAAACAGACTAGACGAAGAAGCAAAATAAACTTTCCCCGAAAGATTATTCGTATTGTATTTTAAATTATTTTCATCCTCTAACACAAAAGATAACGGAACTTGCGGGGGAAGTTTTGATGGATCCGGACATTTGGGATTAGAAAAAGAAACTCGCCAAGCCACCCCGTCCCTTTGAGCCACCGATCTGTCCCTGGCATCATTTAAAACTGCCACAATCTTCTGCACTGTTGTTTCAAAGTCCTTCCTTTCACTTCGATTAAATAAAGTTAAAAAAGAAACCCCGGCTAAAATAGCCACAATCGAAATCACGATCAAAGTTTCCATTAAAGTAAACCCAGATCTTTTCTTACCCAAAAAACTTCTAAAAAAACCAAAAATCACCCCCTAATTATACCACACCAAAAACATTAATTTTTCTAAGACTAATTAAGAAAACTGAGAAGTTAACTGATAAATTGGAATAATAATTGAAAGTGCCACCAAGCCGACTAAAAGTCCCATCACCAAAAGTAACATCGGCTCCAAAAAAGAAACTAAAGATTTTATTGCCGCCTCAGCCCTTGAGGCATAAAACTCTGAAAGAGTCTGAAGTAGATCTTCTAAATGCCCGGCCTTCTCTGAAGCCGCAATCAAATTACTGACTAACCGTGGGAAAACCGTCTCTCTTTTAAAAGCCTCTCCAATCGTCAGACCCTTCGCCAAGCCTTCATTGCTAATTCTGATTAAACTGGCCTTAAATTCGTAAACATTCACCGTGTCTGCCGCAATTGTCAGGGCTTGAATAATCGGCAAGCCAGCCTTCATTAGAGAACTTACCGTCGCCGCAAATCTCTGAATCGCTAATTCTTTATAAACATTTTTTAAAATTGGCAATCTGGTAAAAATTCTCTGCCCCAAACGCTTTCCCACATCTGTTTTAATAAAAAATATCAACAAACCAATCACTAGACCAATAAAACCGCCGATAATCAAAAACGCATGGGCATTTACATAGAGGCCGATATTAAAAACTACTCTTGAAAAAAGTGGCGGCGTAATTCCTCCATCCAAAAAAACCCTCGCAATCTTAGGAAGCGCAAAAGTTACTAAAAATATAAAAATTATTAGCGAGGTGATAAGTAGAATTACCGGATAAACCAAAGCCGCCCTTATTGTATTCCGAAGGGCCGCCTCCTTATTTAAGTCCACCGCTAACTCATCAAAAGTGCCCTGTAGATTCCCGGAAGCTTCCGCCGCTTTCACTAAATTAACAAAAACCGGAGAAAATACTTTCGGGTGCTTGGCAAAAGCGCTATAGAACGGCTGACCTCGACTTAAATTATCGCGCACCTCAATCAAAAAACCCTTAATCGCCGGCTTCTCAAAATCAGAAATTAAAATATTAATTGCCCCCAAAAGATCAGTTCCAACTTTAAGCATTAAAGAAAGATACCGAGTGATGAATATTTTATCCATCAGATTAATCTTCCCAAAAAAGATCGGACCCCTTGATCCTCCACCCACATCTTTAAGCGGCTTAACTGAAATCGGCCGAAGTTCTTGTCCGGCCAAATTTTGAAGGGCCTGCGGAAAACTATCAACTTCTAAATCACCCTCTACAATCTTTCCATTTTTTTGAGCTGCCACATAATGAAAAATCATAAATCTTCTTTAATTATAAAATAACTTCCTCAATAAACCTATTCACGGATCACCCGAAGCACCTCATCGATGGTTGTCATTGCCAATTCAACTTTTCTGAGTCCATCCTCAAACATACTCTTCATGCCTTCTTCCCTTGCCACGCCAAGTAATTTTTCTAAACTAAAATCCGGACTGATAATCACTTTTTTTATCTCGTCACCAACTCCTAAAACCTCAAAAAGTCCCTGCCTACCCCGATATCCGGTATTGCCACAACTAGAGCATCCTTTCCCGTGAAAAAAATTCTTCGGCAAAATTGTTTTATCAGGTTCAATATTTAATTGACTCAACTGATTGATTATCACCTTTATCACCTCCGGACCCGGTTCGTAAGAATAAATACAGGACTGACAAATTTTTCGAACCAACCTCTGCGCAATAATTACATTCAAAACCGACACCGCCAAAAAGGGAGGAACTTCTAAATCAAAAAGTCTCGGCACCACGGTTGGGGCATCGTTCGTGTGGAGTGACGAAAGAAGCAAGTGCCCAGTCAAAGCCGCCTGCACGGCAATTCCAGCCGTCTCGCTGTCTCTAATTTCACCAACCATAATAATATTTGGATCCTGCCTTAAAATTGCGCGGAGTCCAGACGCAAAAGAAACTCCAGCCTGCGGATTAATCTGGGTCTGGTTTACATAACGCATATTGTATTCCACTGGATCCTCAACCGTCACAATATTCACCGTCGGCCGATTTAAAATATCCATCATGGCGTATAACGTTGTAGTTTTACCCGAACCAGTTGGACCACAAATTAGCACCATTCCATAAGCTTTTTTTAAATTCTCCACCACGATCCTCTCGTCTTCCGGAAACATCCCCAGCTCCGCCAAAGACAACGGCTTCTGCGCCGCTTCAAGCAATCTCATCACGATCTTCTCTCCGTAAAAAGTTGGCAAAACCGAAACACGCACATCAATCATCTGACTTCCGGTTTGAAAATGAAACCTCCCATCTTGCGGTTTATAATGCTCGTCAATTTTAAGACCCGATAAAATTTTAATTCTCGCCACAAGCGCCGGATGAATCGCCTTTGGAATCCTCATAATTTCAAACAGGATTCCATCAATTCTATATCGCACCAATGTGACGTCTTCCATTACTTCCATATGGATGTCCGATGTCCGCGAAGAAATCGCGTAAGACATTAAATTATCAATAATCGAAACAATTGGTAAAAGTGATGCCGCCTCCTCCACCGACTTAGCTTGCCCCCTAAGCGATTCCTGGATATTATTTTCAATCAGTTTTCTAAAATCCTGCGCTGACTGTGATCCATAAACCGAGTAACCCCGATTTAAATCAGAGAGCGTTCCCAGGAATGGATTAATGTGCACCTGCAATTTCTCGGTTAAAAATTTAATCGTCTCTAAATCACTAGGGTCTGCCATGGCGGCATCCAAGCTACCATCAGCTTCCTTTTTAAAAACAATTACCTCTCTTTGTCTCGCAATATCCTCGGGCAATAACTTCACTACTTCCTTATCAATTCCCTGCGCATCAATTCGCGCAAGTGGCACTCCTAAAAAATCTGCAAATAAATTATTTAAATAACTGGCATCAACAATTCGGCGAGATGTTAAAAGGTCAAATAAACTCTGATTTTTCAAATTTGACTCGGTCACCAGTGCATCAAAATCAACCGCTGTCATCAGTCCTTCTTGAACTAACTTGCTCTTTAATTGCTCAACTGGAATTGGTAATTTCATTTTTTAAAAACCCAACTAAAAATCAAAAAATATTTTTGTAAAATCTCCCAAAGAAAACTGCCCCAAAATAGATTGAAATCCCAAACAAGGAATTAACCAAACCTTTATAATAATAGCAAATGCGGAAGCTGGTAACCAAAAGTGGTAAAGTGGCAATCTACCTTTTTTAAAAATTGTATAAATCAAAGATATTAAAACTCCAAAAATCATAATAATTCCAAGGTAAAAGAAGAAGGCCGGATAGCCAGACAAGAAAACCCCCAACCCAATTAAAGCAATTTCTTCCTTCTCAAAGAATCTCTCGCCAAATTTCTTGTTTAAAAACTTAGCCCCGAAACTAACCATGAGTGATGCTACAAGCGCTACAATCCACTGCGCAAAAAATCTGGCGAAAACATACGAAACAAAGTAGCCAATTCCCTGGTAGGGTGGTAGAAAAAATTTACTAAACTCATTCCCACTCCAAACCTGGTATTGCAAATACGAAAAATAGAGATTAACAATAATAATTCCCAAAATACTCAAAAACCAAGTCCAATTTAATAATTTAGGAAATAAATTTACGAATTTAGAATTGCCGGAAGTTTGTTTTAATTTTCTTCTATACCAAAAAAGCGCGCCCACTAAAACAATAATTAAAAAAATAAAAAAATAATCTATTATAAAAAAAATCATCTTGGAATATTTAAAGTTTTACAAATTCAAACCAATTCCGATCCCCACCTCATAAAGACTATTATTATCTCCCCCATCCGTCACTGAACTGGAAGCATATTTCTTACTCTCTAGTCGCGCATTAATCTCAAATCGCTTCCCCTGTTTTGCATAAGCGTAATACAAATCATCCGTCACCAAGGATAAATTAGCTCCAGCTGTGTTCGGTGATTTTGGATCTACTGGCAAAACTGCAAATGGAGTTCCCGCTGGAATATCTGTTAACTTAACTGGAATCCAACCAGTCCCGCTTAAAACCCTGGAATTAGAAGCGCTGATAACTGTTCCATTAACGCCTGCAAATCTTCCACCACAAGTATTCACGTCAAGCCCAGTATTGGAAGCCAAAGAAACATAGCAAGCCCCGCTCCCCAACCCATTTGATCGATCACTCCCAAGCACTACTGGCCGCACCTGTGCAATGTATCGCTCTATCGCAATATTAAGCTCACTTAAATCCGAGATCCTTCTTGCGTCTCTACTCTGTCGCAAGAGTTCGGCCGGTTTAATTGTAATAATCACCACCACTCCCAAAATCATCATAATCGAAACCGTAATCAAAAGCTCTCCCAACGTAAAACCCTTTTGTTGCTCCAAAAAAAATTTATTCACCTTCATTATTATAGCAAAAAATATTTAAAATTATTTTTCATCAAATTACTAATCACTATTCAAATCCAACTAAAAACCCCGCCTAAGCGGGGCTTTTAGTTTCAAAAGCGATAGCAACTATAAACCTAAACCTGGATTAGTTCCAACTTCATATAATTCAGGAATATTTCCGCCATCATTTACCGAACTGCTGGCAAATTTCACACTCTCGATTCTAGTATTAATTTCGTATGTATTATTTGTTCCCACTCCATAGGCATAATAGAAGTCATCAGTAACAGTACTGTTGGTACCAAAACTATTCGGCGAAACAGGATCAGCAGGAAGATTAGGCAAAGGAGAACCAGTACTAATAGTATTGAAGTTTATCGGCAACCATCCGGTACCATCAACTAACCTAGAAGTGGTAGCTCTCATATTTGTTATTGCCGGAGTTCCTCCAGTAAATCTACCAGCACAATTAGTAAGGGTTAAAGTACCTCCGCCATAAGCACCAGTACTAGTCGGCAAAGAAGTGTAACAGAAAGTAGCAGTACTCGTTCCAATACTCGCTGCAGCCACGTCCGATAGATAAAGCGCGATAGCGCTATTTAAGGTCGACAAATCCGAAAACCTCGTTGTATCACGGGATTGCCGCAAAAGCTCGGCCGGATTTAAAGTCAAAATGACGACCGTAGCAAGAATGGCAATAATACCGATAACAATCAGAAGCTCAATAAGGGTAAAACCTTTTGCGTTCATATTATTCATTTAATTTTTTCTTTAAATTCGACCTTTTCAACTTGCAGTCATTATAACACGACAAATCAAGGAAAACCTTACCAAATTGTGGATAACTAAATCACAACTCCAATTTATATTCCACTAAAACCTTTTCAAAATCCTCTGTGAGTGGCGCCTCAATTAAAATTTTTTCGCCGGGTTTTACCAAAAATTCCACCGCTAAAGCATGCAACATTAAACGAGGAGTAATATTCTTATAAATCCCACCATAAAGCTTATCTCCCAAAACCGGACATCCAATCGAAGCCAGATGCACTCTAATTTGGTGGGTTCTTCCGGTCTCCGGATATATTTTTACCAAAGAAATATTTTTAGGATTTAAATTATTTTCGAATACGTCCACCACAGAAAAACGCGTGATTGCTGACTTAGCCATTTTTTCTGAAAAAATTGATCGCTTCGTCGTCCCCGATTTAATTCCAATTGCTCGATCAATTACTCCTTCCTTTTGCTTAGGCTTCCCCGCCGTAAGTGCCACATAAGTTTTTTTCACTTCGTGATTTTGGAATATTTTTTTTAAATACTCAAAATATTTTTGATTCCTCGGAATAAGCATTATTCCGGAGGTATCTTTATCCAGTCGATGCACAATGCCCGGTCTATTTTCTGGATCATCACCAACCACTTTTAGCTCCGGGTAGCGCAAAACCAACCACTCACAGAGCGTGGGTTCATCCTTGCTTTTTAAAGTATGCGGTCCATGATGCACCACTAAACCAGCCGGCTTCAAAACCGCTAAAAAATCCTCTGTTTCGTAAAGAATACTTGGTTCTGACATTGGATAACTTGTTTAGAAATTTCCGCCTGAGGCGGATCCTCCTCCGGAGGAAGAAATTAGTAATTAGACATTAGAAATTCAACACTTGTGCGTCCTGCAGGGATCGAACCTGCGACCTTTTGCGTGTCATGCAAACGCTCTACCACTGAGCTAAGGACGCCTTTCATATATATACTCCATCTTACCCGGTGGGCACACTTGGAATCGAACCAAGGACCTCTGTCTTATCAGGACAGCGTTCTACCACTGAACTATATGCCCAAAATTAAAAAACCAACCAAATCATCCTAACAAAATCACAACATAAACCAGGCTACATTAAAAACCAAAATCAAGAAAAAATCAAAGGTTTATCTCCTTTGGATTCCCACCTGTTCGGCTTTCTCTGTGTCAAAAATAATCGCCTGATCAACAGCTCGAATTTCTGAAGTGGCAACATTAAAAGTGGAAATTAAAAATTTGGCGCCATCAAAACACAAAAGAGCGATCACTCCAAGCGCCAAAATCGAAAAACCAAAAAGAAATTTTTCGTAATGTTTATTTAAAAATTCTTTCATATTTTTATTTAAATAATTATTGGAAAAAAGAAACTCCTTTGACCCCAACCTTGTATCCACCGGAATTATCAGAAGCAACATCAAATTGATCTATTCGTAAAGAAAATCGGGAAGGTCTGATCTCCCAATATTTCAAAAAAGCAATAATCTGATCCATTTGTCCTAAAATCGTCATCGAAAAACTCGCCGATCCAAAAGCCCCGTCCTTGGGAATCACTACCGAACCCTGTTGCCAATCAAAAACTATTGATACACCGCTAACTCTGGATTGAATCTCAATCTCTTTAGGCAAAACCGTAATCAAATCATTCTGGTTCGGAATCAAATTCTTTAGAGAGTTCATATACGGAACTGCATCTTCCTTACCCTTCCTTAAATCAGTTAGAATCTGGTTAATTTTAGCCTGCTCTTCCGCCTCGGATCTAATCTTTAAAATTCTTTGGGCAATCTGACTTGATTGATTAGAAAAAAACATAAAAGCCCCTATCAGTACCGCGACAATTCCAAAAAAAATCCCCAAACGAATCAATAATTGTTTTTTGAAATTATGTGCCTTCATCTAAATAGATTATATCAGAAAACTAATTCCTAATTAAATAATCTCTATAACCCAAGTTTTATTGCACCGGAAAATAAATTGTGTTATGAAGCTCCACGACCGTAAGGTCGTATTATAATTTAATTTCCCCTGCGAAATCACGCCGAAGCATCCCTTCCGCCCCGCATTCATATATGGGCTTATACCCATGGTATTATGCGAAGGTGGATAAAATAAGCTTGCAGGAAAAAATCTTCTTTAACGCCATAAATTTAGCTCTAGAAAGCAGCTATTCAAGACTTAAAGAATTAAGCCAAAAAGAAAGCTGGGCATTAGCTTGGTCTTCCCTTCCTTCAAATCTTCAAAACAATATTGATCCGGAGAAGGAATGGGCAAAATTAGAGAAAAACAACATCCACCTTCTATTTATAGAGGATGAAAAATACCCGAATCTTCTAAAAGAGATCCCCCTTCCTCCTTTTGGCCTCTATTATCAAGGCAACTTACCAAGTGTCAAAAAAATCACTCTCGCAATTGTTGGAACCAGAAAAGCCACTCAAAACGGATTAAAAACCGCCAAACATTTTGCCAAACTAATTGGCGAAACCGGATGCACAATAGTAAGCGGACTCGCCCTTGGAATAGATGCCGCCGCCCACGCAGGAGCCCTAGAAAGCAACGCCAGCACTATTGCAGTTCTTGCTCGAGGCCTTGATCAATACTACCCAGCTCAAAATCATTCTCTCGCCCAAAAAATTCTAGAAAAAGGTGGCCTTATTGTTTCGGAATACCCACCAGGCACCCCCGCTCTTCCTTATAGATTTCTCGAAAGAAACCGTATCATAAGTGGCTTATCCAAAGGCGTGCTCCTTATTGAAACACCGCATCATTCAGGCTCAGAAGCCACAGCTCGTTTTGCGCTTGATCAGAACCGCGACGTTTTTGTTGTCCCCGGTCCAATCGATCACCCGAATTTCTCCGGCTCGCACAACCTTATTCGCCTCGGCGCCACCTTAGTCTTCGAACCCAATCACGTTCTAGAAACCATTATTCCAGATTGGAACGATGCTAATCAATCTAAGGCAAAGAATAGATCATTGAATCAAAACATAAACGAAAACGAAAAGGCCATTATTAAGGCGCTTCAAAACTCTGGAAGCCCCCTCTCGGTTGACAAAATAGTCGAACTAACTAATCTTAATCCCAAAACAACCAACCAAACTCTGGGTTTCCTTGTTATAAAAAATATCATCCAAGAAACCGAATCAGGTTATACCATTAATTAGTCTTCATGAAAAAATTAGTTATCGTTGAATCTCCAACTAAAGCGAGAACAATTTCCAATTTTGTTGGAAAAAAATACACCATTGAATCATCTTTTGGTCACGTTCGAGATCTTCCAAAAAGTAAGTTGGGCATTGATTTGGAGAATAATTTCGAACCCCACTACATCATCCCCAAAAAAATTCAGTCGAGAGTCACCGCTCTTCGAAAACTGGCGGCCAAAGCCGAAGAAGTAATTCTTGCAACTGACGAAGACAGAGAGGGCGAAGCCATTGCCTGGCATCTTATTGAAGCCTTAAAACTAAAAAATTCTACCGAAACTCCGATTAAAAGAATTGTTTTTCACGAAATTACAAAAAGTGCCATTGAAAAAGCCTTAGAGAGTCCTCGCACCATCGATTTAAATTTAGTGAACGCCCAACAGGGTCGTCGAGTTTTAGATCGTCTGGTTGGTTATGAGCTCTCTCCATTTCTTTGGAAAAAAGTTGTTCGTGGTCTCTCTGCTGGCCGAGTCCAGTCTGCCGCTCTAAGAATTATTATGGAGAGAGAAGAAGAAATTGAAAAATTTAAACCAGAAGAATATTGGACCATCACCGCCTCTCTTGAAACAAAAAATCAAGAAATATTTGAAGCCGACCTATCTAAAATAGAGAACGAGCCCATTGGAAAATTAGGCATCAAAAATCAACAAGCAGTTGATGAAATTATTGATGATTTAAAAAATGGAAACTATAGCGTTGCTTTGGTTGACAGAACTGAAACCAAAAAGAATCCATACCCGCCTTTTATTACCAGCACCCTCCAACAAACCGCTGCTCGTCATTTCGGTTTCTCTTCTAAAAAAACCATGTTCCTCGCCCAAGGACTTTACGAAAACGGACACATTACCTATATGCGCACAGACTCCGTTAATCTTTCCGCCGAATCACTTAACACGGCCAAAAACTGGATTGAGAACAACCTTCCACCGGAATACAACATTGGCCCGGTTTATTACAAAAGCAAATCACGCCTCGCTCAAGAAGCCCACGAAGCCATTCGTCCAACCAACCCCCAAAACGCTCCGGACTCTTTTAGTGGAGATAAGCTCGAAAAAGACGCAAAAAGGCTCTACGATCTCATTTGGCGCCGTTTTATGGCCTCCCAATTACCCCCAGCTGTTTTAGATGCTGT
>Ga0172379_10007713_pt1 | contig 13858 bp, 11 predicted proteins | sample GrowelOW334metaG_FD_119756 | JGI IMG/M metagenome (GOLD analysis project Ga0172379, IMG submission 119756) | Groundwater microbial communities from an aquifer near a municipal landfill in Southern Ontario, Canada - Groundwater well OW334 metaG | ecosystem: Environmental > Aquatic > Deep... | reverse complement strand
GAAATATAATGTTTCCGTCGATTTAACTTACCTTAAGAAAATTTAAATCGACTAGCTTTTTTTGTTACTTTTTTGGGCAATGCCAAAAAAGAAAAGAGAAAAAAGTAAAAATATAAAATATCCTAAACACCAGATAAAAACAAATCTTAGTGAATTGTACCTGTGTTCTCTTCTGATATTTGCTTAAGCCTTTTGGAGTGAGTTTCTAGATATACCGAGTAGCCTTGGGCGGTCATTGGAAAATCCGAATTGCCAACACCCTCCATAATCGGATGATATTTATTCTCATTCGATTTCGGTCTTGCGTTCTTATTAAAATTATTGCTTGTTCCCCATTTATCCATAATCGCCCCTCAAACCTTTTTCGGCGTCTTTTTGGAAAGATTTCAGATGTTTCGGCAAGATGTTATGTGGATAAGTTTTGGGAAAATAATATGTTATCGTCGATTTAACTTACGAGTAAGCATACCAGGGTATCAGAAAATCAGCAGGAAGGGCATCTGGATATCGGGAGATCAGGATTCAAAAACCTGATACCCGGTTTTGCTGATACTCTGCCATCTGATTCCCTGATACCCTGATGTCCTATTGAAACAACAGCTTAAGATCAACCTTCTCCCATCCCGAATACCCTCGCGATTTTACCCACAAAGTTTTGTCAGACGGTTTGGCAACGATTTGATAGTAAGTTTGAAGGACGATATTATCGGGAAAGGTTGCTCCACCAGTTGGAATCGTTGTATCAAAGATTTCCATCATTTTTTGCGGATCAATCGATCCTTTATCGGAATTTCCAAGGGCCAAAAGATTAGCTCTCCTCTCAAGCGTAAAAGCTCCGGCTAGTCCTGCATTAATTGGAGGAAGATCAGTCCATCTCGGATCAACAAAATGATTAGTAGCCGCCAAGATTCCCGGAAGATCGGCGCCCCGGCTCTTTCCACCGCTTATCGCCCATTCATACGACAAAGCATTCTGATTGTCCGCTGCATTTATAATCAGCCCCATATTGGTTGAGGCATTGGCAAAATCATTAGCTAAGGAGTCGAGACTTCCGTCATTTAGCATAAAAGAAAAAAGCTGGAAGCACGTCGGCTTCACGTCCGGATTGGTAGTTGGATCCGACATTTGCCCATTTTGAAGATCAAGAAACAATCCCGCATCGTTAAAACAGGTTTGGGGACTGATTGAACCAAGATAATTAATATCAACCACCGAGTGGTTATAACCGGATGGATTATAAACCACTATCGACACATATTTTGAAAGACTGGTAAATGGACCTCGCACCGTATCCCAATTTCTGCCAAAAACAACCGACCTGTCCGTTGTATAATCTCCCCATGCGGCAAGACCCGAACAACCAAACAGCGAGCCCATCATATTTGCCACAATTTTTTGTTTTTCGAGTGTTAAGCCTGAGGTTTCAGCCATGCCATCAATCAAATCTTTCATATAATCATATTGGAGTTGATACCCGGCCTCACTTTCCGCGCTGATTTGATCATAGGTATAACCTTCGGCCGTCAAATAATCGAGTCCGACTCGATAAAGACCGGGAATAATCTCTTTCGTTAAATCTCCGTATTGCCGGCCCATTTCATGGAAGGACCCATTGAGCCCAACAACATATAAACCATTGGCGGAGGAACTCGTTTGATAAAGATTGCCATTTTCGAAAGAAGAAATAAATTTCAAGCCGGGGAGATCGCTCGTGGTCCGATTAACCGATCCGCAGCCGAATAAAAAAGCAGTTCCAATTAATATTATTAATAAGCTTAAAATAAATATTTTTTGTTTCATTGCAGGGAGATTATAGCATCTTTTTTTAAAGCCTAAACACTAAATCCTAAGAACTAACGGCAATCGTTGTGCGGATGTGTTTTGGGTTATGGGTTAGGTTATGAGTTTTGGGTTGTGGGGTGCGATTTAAGTTTATTTACTAGGTAAATTCTTTACTTGAATTCTTGGTTTTTCATATCCTACAACTTCAGCAAGAACATCTTCAAAAGAAACCAAGGATACTTCTTTTCCGTCACTTTCATCCATTGCCTTTTTTTCAAGTACCCTTCGGATACATTCCCGAATGTCATCCCCCGAAAAGCCCTCAGATTCTTCGGCTAATTCAGACTTAAACCAATTTTCAAGGAACACAGTTCGCGCAGCTCTTAGGCATGCCTTTTCTGAATGTATCATGAAGATTGCGGTTCTTTCTTCAGCGTCAGGCAGAGTAAATTCGGCCTTTCTGTTAAACCTACGAAGTAGCGAGGGATCAATAGTGTCGGGCCGATTAGTTGTGCCAATTACAACAAATCTTTTATCCCGCTTAATACCGTCCAGGGCGACATTCATTACAGCTAAAGTTTTTTTCGTTTCATCATGAGTTGAAGAGTTTCTAACCGAAAACATTGCGTCAATTTCGTCAAAGAATATTACAACCTTTCGCGCTTGAGCATTATTATAAATGTCAATCCAGACCTTTCGATCCTCAGCCCCTTTAGGGAAACTGATTTTTTTCAATTTATCAAGAAAGCCTGACTTAAAGGTGCAAAATCCATCCTGAAATTCATCGAACACATCCCCAAATGCATTGCCCATATGTCTTGCAGTGCTGCATCCAACTAATCCACCGCGGACAGATTCAAAGAAAGCATGGAGATTGGTTGAGGTTTTATTGACCCACATCGACAAGATTTCGCCCATTTTCAATTCGATGAAATCCGCGTCAATTTCATTTGAAATCGCCCGCCCCATTAAAGTTTTTCCAACTCCCGGAGGTCCATAAAATAAAATTCCTCGCGGAGACTCTGCTCCCCACTTTTCAAAAATCTCTGGACGCTTTAACATTTTTAACAACCGAGAAACAACATCTTTGGCAGCTTGTTGTCCGCCAACATCGGCCATTAAAGCTTTTTCGGGTTGAGGCGCAGGTTTAGGCAAATCGATTTCAGGAAGTTTTGCCGGTTCCTGGAGAATATTCTCTTGAATATTATTCAGGGATTGGAACACTCTCAGATTTGATTCAGCCCCAAAAATATAAATTTCTCCAGGTTCTGAAAATCCTAAAATCGCAATTGCTTCGCTTTTCAACAATCCGCTGAGGCTTTCAATAAAAGAATTAAAAGAGAGGTCAGTTGAAGTCCTTAAAGAATCTCTGATCGAATGCAGTTCAAGCCGGTCCAATATTCCCGAGGCCATATTATCGGCATAAATTCTGTTTGCCCCGAATCTTCTGATTTCGTCATCAAAACCGATAATGGGATGGTAAAGTCTAGCCTTATGCAATAAATCCGTTTGGAGGGATACCCAAGAGGATCCCTTGGAACGCGCAATTTCCGCCAAATTACCAAACATTCTGCAATGAAATCGATTAATACTTTCTGTAGGCACCATTTCAAATACTTATCAGGTAGTTTTGGCAAGAATTTCAGGCAAATTGATTAATTTATCTGGGTATCGGAACATCAGCATTCAAAATCTGATATCCTACCCTCTGATTCCCTGATACCCGGATCTCCTTTTGAAACAACGGCTTCAAATCAATTTCTGTCCAATCCTGCAAATCCCTAACATTCAACCAAAGTTTTGATTCATTAGGAACGGCCACAATGATATAATAGGTTTTAAGTCCGCTGGCTTCATCAAACGAAGGCCCTCCCTGTGGAATCTCAGTTGAAAAGAATTGCATCATCTTATTCGCATCAATCTGTCCCTTATATTTTTTCCCAAGTGCTAGTAGATTGTTGGTCCTCTCTTTGGTAAATCCGCCATGCGCTCCATCTGGGATCGAAACGCTGGACCTCCAGGTTGGATCAGTAAAATTATTAGCAGAACAAACTAGGCCTTTTTCGTCATCTACCCGCTTGCGATAATCATTGGTGGCCCATTCAAAACAGGCCCCTTGCTTAACATCCGCTGCATTGATCAAAATTCCGGATTGCGAACGGATCCCATCAAAGAATCCTTCAACCTGCTTAAAAGAAGTTGAATCCAGCATCATCGACATCAATGCTGAATTAGAATTAAGGCGGTTTTTGGCAACAGTTGAATCGCACATCTGTCCATTTTGCAGATCATAAAAAAGCCCGGATTGGTTAATCGCCGATTGCCACATGATTTGACCAATATAATTAATATCGGCCACGCTTTGCGCAGATCCGGTTGGATTAAATACCGCGACCGTCAAAAACTTTTGGTATGGGGCAAGGGCCTTCGTCCCCAAATCCCAATTTCTCCCAACTACCGTATTTCCATCTTTTGAATATTTATCCCAGGCAATCATTCCAGAACAGCCGCCCGACATTAAAATTGCCGACAGCCCCTGGGAGGCAATAATTTGTTTGTCTGCTCCAAGCCCTGAGGTTTCGCCCATTCCCCTTACCCATTCCTTAACATAAAAAGGTTGTTCTTCTAATCCAGCTTTCATCATAGTTAAAGCATCATTGAACGAAACTTTTTCAGTACCGATTCCGGATTGTTTTGCCATCATGTCATAAAATTCTTTAAATTCATTTTGGAGCAGCGATCCGTACTGCCGACCCATCTCATAAAAACTACCCTTCATAACTACGACATTTATTTTTCCGGCCTGATAAAGTTTACCGCCCTCAAATTCGCCGGAGAGCTGCAAACTATCGGCGAAGGCAACGGTTGAAATTAACAGCAGCGTAAATATCGAACACAAAATCTTTTTCATCTTTTCTCCTTATGAAACTTTTGAAAGGATTATAGCATTTGGCCTGAAATCTTGCCCTCTTTTTTTCGATATATAAGTAGGAAATTAACAAAATGTCCATAAGAGAAACCACAACACGATACCCAGCAGGGTATTCAAATGCATTACATAGATTGCGCGATTTCCCTGACCTTTTGGGAGCCGTGGATTCAGGCAGTAGAATGCTTTTTGCCCAGAGAGTACAAAGAATGTCAGGGGTACCAGCTGACATCATGGGAGAAGTATATACGCTTGGATGCGGAATGGCATATAGGATGGGCCATGTAGAAGATTTATTCAAATATGCCCATCTTTTTTTGGGATTAAAATTGCCTAGCGAAAAAAACTGCGAAATTGCGGATATCGTTGGAAATTTTACCCGAGAAATTAAAGAAGAATTAAAAGATCAAACGTCAGCGCAGCTTATGGATTTCCATAGAAAGAACTTTTCAAATCCAGAAACATTGGCAAGAATGGGAGATAATGAACTTATCTGTTGGAGAGACACCTACCTTGCCATCGGACAACTCTCCCCAAACCATTTCATATCTTTTGCAAAAGAAATTACAAGAAGGAATATGCCCCATCAAGGTTCAAATTATACGCACCTTCTACAAGCAAGAATTCATCAAACGGAAATTACGGGCCATGCAGATATGGCTGTTAGACAAGAGGCAGAAGCATTGGCCGAAATAATATCTAACCGAGACAAAGAACTTGTCAGAAATCACCAAAAAGGCTTGATAACAATTCTAATTATTTTGAATTATTTTCAAATGTTTGACTTGGCTGAAAGACTGCTTGATAAATTTGGGATTGAGCAAGGGAATCCCTGTTTTGACATTTACGATGTTTTTAAAACGCTACAGCAAGATTTCCCGTCAGGAGATAAGAAACACGAAGAATTACTATTAAACACAAAAGTTTCGGCAAAATATCGAGATTTTATATCAGATATTGCAGACACTCTTACCAGCATCTATGGCCGTTCAAAATACAATTATTTAGAAAAGAGAAGAGAAAGGCTGGGCTTGCCCAAAATTGGAGATTCACCCCTCTGTATCAAGAGAGAAGAAGCGCCTGATATTGCAAGGAAGATGGAAAAGCTAAAAAGAAAAATATGGGCCAGATTAATGGAATCTAAGGCATTAAAAGGCCATGGCAGGTTGAGATTATTGGGATTCCCAACATTATTTAGAGATCAAGTTTTCGACGGAGTCTTATATTCTCCCGAGGAAAATGCAATTGTAGCTTATATCCCTTTTGGGGAACTTGAAGAAGATCCTGATTCTCAGCTATTCAAAGTTAAATTCACAGTTAACAGGGATTCGCACAGATTTATTACAGGGATTTCAAATACTCCAATTTTTGACGGATATGAACAAAGATCTTTCCCCGCACCATTATTATATGAAATGAATGCTTTGGCAAGATTGGCAGATATTACAGAAGGCGCAGACACTCCAGCGGAAGAAAGGATTATTCCCCAATTACAACAATTACAAAAGCAAGTCAATGAGCTTGCTGAGCAGAAAGCTTTGAGAAACAACAGGGAAAATTACTTAGAGACAAAAAGGAAATTTTCCCAAATACCGGAGTTTGAGACAGCCAAACTACAAGTAGATAATAGGCTAAAGTTATGCCAATCAATTATAATTAGGCACGAACTTGGCATTGAAGCGGAAGAATACTTTTTATCACTATTAGATTTACTTTATCCATTGGTTGAAAAAGTTTCAATAATGGGGCCAAGAACATCTCGGTTGCAGCAAGACAGAACAATCAATTTTCCATTAAGATTTTTAATCCTTCTTAGGAGTGGAAAGCCTTTAATGGGAAGGATGCTTGATCATGAGAATGTTCAAATAGACGGGATAAAGCATGAAGAAAATTCTCTTCTGGAAAAATACCTCACTGAGCTAATACTAGAAACGCTTATAAAAAAACAGTTTCCAGAAGCAATTAGGGAAAGGCGACCAGGCAGGAACAACGAAGCTGGAAGAAGCGAAGATCCTTTCTCTCCACAAAATGAAAGACGAGCAATGCAAACTCTTTCCCATGTCCACCGCACATTATTTTATGGACATCTAAGAGGAAAAGGCCTTTTAGCCTTTCCCTGGTTCGTAGAAGAAACCAGGGTAGTAGATGGCAAGCCTTGTGTCCTTTACGTGCCAATTGAAGACCAAACAATTGATGGAAGAAGCTTCGCATATGATGAAATAAAACCAGAAAACCTTTTCATTCAAATCGACGAATTTGGGGCAAGAATGAAACTTCCTGGAATGCCTGTTTTACGGGCTGGACATTGGGGAGTTGCAACAAAACGCCGCCACGAATTAAGGGAACTTCAACAACAACTTTTAGGAGATACCACCCCTCTTCCCGATAACCATTCTCTCTATGCAATAATCAGGCTCTCAACAGGAGAACCGCTTTTATATTTATTCGGACTTAAGGATTCAGAAGCTGAAATCCTTTCAGATGAAATGATGGCTAGGGCAGAAGAGTATACCAGGCCAGGCGGAATACTATGGGACATAAGAGAAGTTGCAAGAATCTTAAGGCAAACTGACCGCCAAGATCAAGATGAATTGATCCGAGGGTTAGAAGATGGATCCGTTACGATAGAAGGTATTACTTACGATTTCACAGTAACACAAACGACTTTTAAACGCCCACACCTGGAACGCCTATCCGACCTTATCGCGGATAACTATACGCTTGAAGCGCAAGCGTCTCTCTTAGAAAATGTCGCGCCAATTGATTCAGCGGCAGAATCAGAAATAGGGAGTAGCCTGCAAGGCCAAACTCCAAATGGAATTACTCTTTCTCCATACGAAGAGCAAGACCCAAGGCATTGGGCATCAGCCGCAGAAAGGGAAACTGACCATTTAAAAAGAGAAGCTTTGCTCGAACGGGCCGAAGTCGCCCATGTCAATCTTGTTAACGGAATGGCAAGAGCTCTCAGGCAAAATGGAATTGTTCCTCAAACTGATAAATCAGGACATACCGTTGACTTGACGGCGGAAAGAGGAAGAGTTGGTTTTGTTTTTGAAATGAAGAGCATTACTGCCCGCAACGTCCATACCCAATCCAATAAAGCCTTTGGTCAACTTTGTGGTTATTCTTATCGCCTAAGAAACGGGGAATGGAGAGATAGAGAAATTATCAAAGTGGCAGTCTTCGAGCACCGCCCCACCCGCTGGCCAAAACATAGTTGGATAAAAGGCTGGTATCATGAAGCAGGAATACATATGGTTTGGATGGAAAACGGCAAATTCCATTGCTATCCAGAATCAGCAGAAGTTCTCAAGGAACTTTTCTGACTTCAACTCTCTAAATATTTGCAATAGCCTCGCCATTTTGATAACCTTCAAATGCTTTCTATGGGAAAAAATATACTTATAATTGTAGCCGTTTTCGTTTGCGGGCTGGCCCTGGTGTCATGCGGAAAAGTCGTCGCTTTCGATCCCAGCCTTCCACCAGGGAATCTCTATGACATCGGCGGATACCGGCTCCACCTCCAAAGCCAGGGATCAAGCAATCCAACCGTTGTAATGGAAGCGGGTTCCATGAATTTTTGTTTGACCTGGGCGCTCGTTGCCCCCGAAATTGCCAAAACCAATCGCGTTGTGACTTATGACCGGGCAGGTCTCGGCTGGAGCGAGGAAAGCCCTTATCCAAGATTTGCGACCATTGAAGCGGTTGAGCTCCACAAATTACTCCAAGCAGCCAGCATCAATCCTCCATATATTTTAGTAGGCCATTCTCAAGGGGGAGTAATTAACAGGGTCTTTGCTCATACTTACCCAACCGAAGTCGTCGGCATGGTGCTGGTCGATCCAGGGCATGAGGAACAAAAGACTCGGCAAGAACCTGATGTTCAAATATCAATGGATACCGCGGTCGCCTCCGCTTTAAGCAGCTTGCAAGTTATTTACAATAAATGCTTGGCCGGAACATTAACCGATGCCGACGTTACCCCATTTGCTAGCGCCGAACTTCCGGCAAACGAAAAAGCGGAATTTATTTATATCATGAAAAATAGGCCCCAATATTGGAAAACCGGAATAACCGAAGCCTCAAGCATGGATGCTAATTATGAAGGCGTTAAAACTTTAAATATAAATTCTCTGGGCAGTATCCCCTTAATTGTAATCTCATCAACCGGCACCATGGAAATGGCAACCACTCCTGAATATTCGGATAAATGCACCAAAGTTATCAGGGAGCTTGAAGCAGAAGTCAGCCGGTCCTCGACCAATGGCAGCTTAATAACTGCGGAAGGTTCGACTCATTTTATCCAGCTAGTCCAGCCGCAAATAGTAATTAATGCTATCAAAAGAGTCATAAACTCCGTGCTATAATTATTACATGCTCCATAAAATTATGGAAAAGGCTCTCGGATGGCAAACCAGGTTTAGTTTTGGCTCGACCTCCGCGATTATCACGAACCTAGCGCTCATGGCAGGGCTCCACTCTGAAGCAAACGCAAAAATCAGCATCATCGGGGGTATTTTGGTTATCGCGCTTGCTGATAACATTTCTGATTCTTTTGGGATCCATATCTACCAGGAATCTGAAAAAATTGAAACTAAAGAAGTCTGGCTCTCAACTGTTTTAAATTTCATTGCTAGGCTGGTTGTCTCGTTTAGTTTTATCGGCCTAATTTTATTATTGCCACTTAACACCGCGATTTTTGCTTCTATTGTATGGGGCTTATCAATACTAGCTGTCATAAGCTATTTGATCGCCAAAAGCGAAGAAGTGAATCCTTACTCATCAACCCTAACCCATCTTTTCATCGCAATCATTGTGATCGCTTCCAGCAACCTGATCGGCGATTTTCTCTTGAGCCGGGTGGGAAGATAATCCTTCTAAATTATTTTTCAAATATTAATGGGCTGGAAATAGCGTCTGCATCCTCAAGATCATTGCCGGGCTCAATTGCTTCAGGAGCTCCGCATTGTATGAAGCTGTAGGCATTGGTTTAACCGTTGGATCATGGGATGGATTTGAACTGGTTAGTTGTGTCCACGTCCCAACTATTTGCATGGCAGCAATCGCATATTTGCGGGAAGTCGCGGCAAGCGAGCCAGGTTTAACCGCCGGATCGACGTCGGTCGCAACAATTGAGATCGAATAATCTTGGTTAAGGTCGATCTCAAAAGTTCTGAATTCTTGAGGGAAATCCCTGAGCGAGGGAGTTTCAACTTCCCAAAATCCATATTCGGGATGGTTAACTGGATCGGGAGAAACAAAGGCTTTTACGGTACTATAATGTCGATGCCCCGACATCCACATGATCAAATTCGGATGGCTTTGAAGTTCGGCCACCAAATCCGGCAGCGTTACAGCATTTTGAGAGTCGGTCCACCACCCTAGCTCAGAATTTGCCGCAGTCACCTCAACACTGATTGGAACATGCGCAGCAATAATCATCAATTGGTTAGCGGAATCCCCATCTGCAAGTTGTTGCTTCAGCCAAGACCAGCGAGTGGCATCCAAAAACCCATGTCCATGCACGTCAGTTGAATTATCATCTTCTTTTTGGGTATCATCGAGCACAATAACTTTAATAGGGATATTCGACTTTGGAACAAAACTGTAACAAGCAAACCCATTGTTGGCATCGGTCAAGTTGAAGCCATGGCCAACGGGGTTTGAGGTTGTATTAAAAAATTCTTTCATCCACTCATCCCTCTTTAGCGAGCGGCGGTCTGGATCGGCCACAACTTTCGGCACGCTGCTGAAATTCCCAACCGGTCCAGTGTCAATAATATCTCCATTTGGGGTTGAGCCATCAAGCACTCCCATATAATAGAGACGTTCGTTTATTTTTGAAAAATCCAAGAAGAGATTTGCAGTAGCAAATACTTCATCCGTAACGTAGGACTCCCGCAGGTCATCTCGCAAGCTATAGTCCACTGGGAAGGAACCCATCCAAAAATGATCATGGTTGCCGAGTGTTTGGTACCAGGGAATGTCTCGATTGAGCCCCGCCGCTTTGAAAGGTTTCTGGTAGTCAATAGTGTCGGAGCCTAAATGAGCGCCAGAACTGGGGTTGATAACTTTGCCGTCAAGCACATCGAGATACCATCTTGTTTCATTATATTGGGTAGTGTTACAGGTATCACCCAAAGAAATTCCAAAATCAAACGGTTTCTGCTGGTGAAGAGCATTTATCGTCTGGACGGCCGCATCGAGAACCTGCGTTGAATAAAGCATGACCCCTGAATAGATCGACATGCCAAACGACAGCGTTGGCCATAAGCTTTGAAGGTAGATCATTTGGTTTGGAGATTCTTTGTCGGTGATATGGATATCTGAGATGCTAAAGAAATTTAGGAGTCTTTGGTTAGTGGTGGATGATCCTGAATAGCCGGCTGGCATAATGTCGAGCCGCTTGTCGGATGCAAGTCCGGAGCCAAAGGTCCAACTGCCATAACCATAAGAATCATAAGATGCAATCGCTGAAAGAGAAATTAGCCCTGCCGAAATAGTACCTGGCACGATTGTCCGCTGAAGCGTCGTTTGGACATCGGAATCAATCGGATACCCGGAGGGTTGGGTTTGGTTTTTCACGCTCCCGCAGCCAGCAAGGTAGAATATAAATATAACTACCCCTAAGAATAAACAAAAATTCTGAAACCGCTGAGATTTTTTCATAGGGTTTTCCTTTCAATCTTCTCAAACTTAAGAACAGAGAAACTATACGCCTATTTTTCAAAGCGGACAACTTAGCTACGGGGAAATCATAACGGATATAATGATATTATTAATCAATGCTTATCCTCGCGATTGAAACTCGGAGAACCCAAGATTTAATCTTCGACTGCCTTCCTTAAAGCTAAGGCCCAAACATCGTCTCCCGAATCAGCATCTGCCGGCACAATATAATGCGCTTCGCTAAATTGGCCCCCAACCCTCCTAAATTCATCGCTTAGATGGCGGATATCGATTTCTTCAACATTTGTTTCAACAAAATATCCGCGAGTTTTTATCGTATTCAAGATTCCCCTTAGGCTTGAAGATGGGGTTGCCCCTGATAATCTTTGCCGAATTTCAGCAGAGTCTTTCGTTACCTCATCAGCCAATGCCTGAAATTCACCAGGGAAATGATCGCTTGCGCTCATTACAGAAATCATCAGTTCTCTTCTAATCGGATCTTGGTTAATTTTCATAAGTTCTTCAATTCTATCCAGAAAGGTTGGTTTTTCCCTAAAATCCAAAAATTTTAATATCGCCCAATCCCAAAAGGCAAGATCGCAGCTTTCTTCAGATAATGGCCCTTGGTTCTGAGGTAAATTTGAAATGCTTTCTTGAATCCCAACAACATGCGGAGGAAGTCGTTCGATATACAGCTTTAAACAATCAACCGCATAATTCAAAAAGCCTTCTTTGTCTGGCAAAGAAGCCATTGGTCCAGGGTCAAATTCCACCACTTGTCCGCGATTTAAACAAGCCCATTCATAAAAATTACTTAAAAACTGGGTTGGATTTTTCCCGGAGGCACCTCGGCTAAGAGGGGAAGAAGTAACAACGTGGAAATTTTCCGCCCCAACAGAATGTCGAGCCTCTATTCCTATCTCTCGAGACATCCCATAAAACCCTCTGCTTGAATGTAAATATACTTGCACGATCTATTATCTGGCTGATTTTTAAATAATTTCAGGGAAAAGGGGCTTAAATATATCCTTAGATGATTATTCTCGCCATTGAGACCTTTAGGCGAAGGATATATTTAAGCTATGAAAACACTTATTGTTTATTATTCCCGTTCAGGTAACACAAAAAAAGTTGCTGAGGCAATAGCCAAACAATTAAAAGCAGAAAGCCTATGCCGATATCATTTTTCATCACTAATAGTTACCGGGATTCCCGGACTGTTGACATTATACCGGGATTCCCGGTATAATTATGATCATGGAGATCCATTTACCAAATAGCGCATTTCTAGGCAATATTGACCCTTTTATTAGAAGCTTTAACCCGATCGGGAATGATTCCCTGACAATTACCGCCAATGATAAATGGATCTCTGTTCATCCCATTGTCCTTTCAATGGTTGCCTCTCTTGGATTAACCGTTGATTCCGATAAAATATATTGCAAAAGGCTTGAGGCAAAATCAAAACATTATCTGGCTCGCATGGGTCTCTTTAAGATTTTAAATATACAAACTGATTTGAGCTATGTTGAACACGAGCCATCTGGACGTTTCATACCAATCACACAAATAAAAACATCCGAAGAAATAACAAAATTCATCGCAGAGATGATCCCTCTTTTGCATCTTAAACCTGAGCAGGCAGAAACTATTGGCTACATTGTCAGCGAATTAGCTAGAAATGTCATTGAACATGCTTCCGCAAAAAACGGGGCCATTCTATGCGCTCAGTATTATAAAAAAAGCAATTCCATCCGCATCGGCATCGCGGATACCGGCGTGGGCATAAAAAAAACAATTAACCAGTCGTATCCGGCTGGAACTGATTTAGCGGCAATTAAACTTGCCCTGCAACCAGGCATAACCGGCACAACCAAACGAGAAGGAGGCACTGAACAAAATGCGGGGGCCGGCTTGTTTTTTATAAAATCTATCGCTAGCGTTAACCGCGACTTTTTCATCATTTACAGCGGGACCGGCTTTTATAAATTGCTTAAAAAATCGCCTTCTCCAAGGCTGCGCCTAAATGCTGACCCCTCCAAGGACAGGCATTCAATAGACAACGAGATGCCTTACTGGCATGGCACAATAGTAGGGATAGATATTTCATTGAATCAAACAGAAGAATTTTCTTTACTGCTTGAGGCTATAAGAAAGACCTATAGTTCGGCTTTGAAGGAAAGGAGAAAGGCTCGATTTAGGAAACCAAAATTCATATGAAACAAATAAATATTTTTGAAAAAGCCGGAAGCTTTGCCGAAAATAAAGATATTGCAAAAAATATCAGGATCAATGAAATTATTCCCGCGCTAGATAACCATGAGGAAATAGTGCTGGATTTTGGATCGGTAAATGCGGCTACCCAATCATTTATCCATGCCTTGATCAGCGATTTGATCAGGAAATACGGCAACGATGTATTGGAAAATATTTCTTTTAAATCTTGCAATGAGACGATTAAAAAGATTATTGGTATCG
>Ga0172379_10007712_pt1 | contig 13858 bp, 8 predicted proteins | sample GrowelOW334metaG_FD_119756 | JGI IMG/M metagenome (GOLD analysis project Ga0172379, IMG submission 119756) | Groundwater microbial communities from an aquifer near a municipal landfill in Southern Ontario, Canada - Groundwater well OW334 metaG | ecosystem: Environmental > Aquatic > Deep... | reverse complement strand
TTTTGGTTGTTTTTTGGCTTATTTATCATATATTTCTTAATTAAAAAGGATACCTAATCGGTGTCCTTTAAATAATTAACTGAAAATTATAACACAAATCACCGTTTTTGTCAATAGGCAGAGGGAGTTTTTTGAGGTTATTTTTGCTATAGTTAGCCATTTTCAATGAATGGTCAAACACCTCATAATTTGATTATTTATTAGATTTACTGTAATATCACTGCATTAAGAATTTTTATGTCAAGAAATTTTTGGAAACAATTAAAAAAACCAATTTTTGTTTTAGCGCCAATGTCCAATGTGACGGACGCTGCTTTTCGGCGACTTTTGGCTAAATATGGTAAGCCAGACGTTACTTGGACTGAATTTGTTTCTTGTGATGGTTTGATGTCTAGGGGGCGAGAGCGACTTTTGATTGATTTGACCTATAATAGCAGCGAACGCCCGATAGTTGCTCAAATTTTTGGCTCTAAACCAGAGAATTTTTATAAAACTGCAAAATTATTGCATGACTTGAAATTTGATGGGATAGATATAAATATGGGTTGTCCAGATAGAAATGTAGAAAAACAAGGGGCGGGAGCGAAATTGATCCAAAATCCCAGTTTGGCGCAAGAGATAATTTTGGCTACCAAAGAAGGAGCGAGTGGTTTACCGGTTTCAGTGAAAACGAGAATAGGTTATAACAAGAATATTTTGTCTGAATGGCTACCGGTTTTGTTACAGGTTAAACCAGCAGCCATCACTGTCCATGGGCGCACTCGCAAAGAAATGTCGTTAGTACCAGCGCATTGGGAATCCATCAAACAGGCCGTGGAAATTCGTGATGCTTTTTGCATGGGAGAAGATAAAACATTGATTTTGGGCAATGGGGATGTGACAAATTTGGAACAGGCCTATGCACGAGTAGTTGAAACTGGTTGTGATGGGATAATGATTGGGCGAGGAATTTTTGGTAATCCTTGGGTGTTTAATCGTAAAATGATAGGGAAAGAGATCAGGGTAGAACAAAAATTAAAAGCCATGGTTGAGCATACCTATTTGTTTGAAAAACTTTTAGGCAGGGAAAAGGACTTCAATATTATGAAAAAACATTACAAGGCCTATGTAAATGGTTTTACCAACGCGAAAGAATTAAGGATACAATTGATGGAAAAGGCCACGAACGCTGAAACGGTGGATGGAATTATTAAATCTTTTTTGTCATCTTGTTAAATTTTTAGGGTGTGAATAAGTGCCCGTTTTTGTTACAACCAAGTATCTGCTCGGTGTTTTTTATGATATAATGTATATGGCAGAAAAGATTAAAGAGAGAGGGAGAGAAATAAATTATTTAATATGATATTAGAAAAAGTGTTTGGCAAGAAAAATATTGCTAAGAAAGTTTTGATTGTAGAAGATGACTCATTATTATCTAGAGTTTTGTCAGAAGTTTTTCTTAGAGAAAAATTTCAAGTAGCCACCGTGGACAATGGTAGCAAAGTAGAAGAAGCAGTAAAAAGTTTTTCTCCAGATATTATTTTGTTGGATTTGGTAATTCCTGGTCTTGATGGTTTTGCTGTCTTAAAACAATTAAAAGCTGATTCTAAAAATAAAAATATTCCAGTGTTGGTACTTTCCAATTTGAGTGATGTGGCTGATGTAAAATCAGTTAAGGCCTTGGGTGCTGATGAATATTTTATAAAATCAAATACCGAAATGGATAAAATTGTTAAGTATGTAAAAAATAAATTAAAAGTTTAATGTATTTATAAAATATGGCTGACAAAAAAACTGAACAGAAAATAGTACTAATAGTGGAGGATGATGAAATTTTATTGCGAGCTTTATATTTATTATTTCATAAAGGTGATTACACAATTGCTTCCGCCAGTGATGGTGAAACAGCCATAAAAATGACCCAGCGTATGAAACCAAATGTGGTGTTGTTGGATCTACTGATGCCGAAAATGAATGGTTTTGATTATCTCAGAAATATTAAAGCCATAGCAGAATTTAAAGATTTACCAGTAATTGTATTATCTAATTTGGGGGATAAAGATGACATTGAAAAAGCCAAAGCTCTTGGTGCGTTAGATTATTTTGTGAAAGCCAACACAGATTTATCTACTTTGTTTGATAAAGTTAAAAAGATATTAGAAAATTAATTTTTATTCATTTAATTTAAGGAGATGAAAAACAATTGGCTAAATTTGGTTCTGCTTCTTACCAATCGTATTTATCACAGGAAGCAAAAAATTACTTCGGAATCGGGTTTTTCCGCAATTTACAACATCCTATTATTGGTTGTATCAGAAGTGGTGTTGGGCTTCGTTTCATTGCCACTTTATCTAGGCATGAAATCAGACGGGGTGACTGCTTTTTTATCTGAAAAGGGGTCTTACCAAAAAGTGTCTTTTGATTATAGTTTGCGTCGAGTGATTACTTTGACGGGCACTGGTATTATTGCGGCGATTTGGGCTGTTAAGTTAATTTTAATTATTGTTTTACCGGCTACATACGGGCCGATGAAGCTTTATTCAGTATCCAATTTTAGTCCGGCTGATATTTTGGCCAAAGATTTGATTGCTAATGAAATTGGTGTACAGACCGCTCGCACCATGAGCAACATCCCAAGGCCAGAACTAACGGCAGTAGAAAAAACTGGTGGTGGAAATTATGATTTTGTTGGTAAAGGTCAACCAAATTCTATGGTGGTGTTGATGCTTTCAGATAAACAAACTGCAGTATATTCTACTAATGTAGATAAAGATGGTAATTGGCAAATTAATCATTTGCAAAATACTTTTCGTTTAAGCGAAGGCAATCATTCGGTAATAATTTTTAGTTATGATCAGAAATTGGGAGTAAGAAGCGAAACAGCACCAGAACAATTTTTTAAAGTTACTACTACTTTTTTGGACACAGTAATTAAAAATGTAGACATATTGGCGAATTGGTCAGTAGTCATTATTTTATTACTCGGAGTATTCTTAACTTTTTTAACCATATAAATATATGTCAGATAAATGGTTAAATTTATTTTTACACTTTTCCGGATATATTTTTAATTTAAAACAAAAAATAGTTGAAGCCAAAGGTTGGTTATCTGCCTTACCTTATGTGCTGATACTGTTGTTGGTGGAATTATTTTTTGTAATTGTATCTTTGCCACTTTATTTTGTAGTATCACCAAAGAAATTACAAGAAAGAGGACTGATTTTTCCTTCTAAAGAAAAAGAAAATACTCATTTTCAAATATATGTAGTCAGGAGACGGATAAGTTTGACAACTATTTTCAGCGCCGGAGGGATTTTTTTATTGAAATTTATTTTTGTTGGTGTAGTGTCGTCTTATTTACTAGGCGCTCAAGCACTCTTGGCGGCTACTCAAAATTGGGATTTTAATACTGCTTCTGATTATACTTATGATAGCTCTAAAATAGAGGTAACTGGAGGTGTAGCAAAATTAGTGGATCAAGGCGGAGGTGGTTCTTGTGGTGGGACAGCCACAACTTGTAATACTTTTATCACATCACCAACTTGTGCCGCGCAAAGTGGTTGCTCTTGGGGCGGTGGAGCTTCTGGCGCTACTACCAACCCATCTTTTGATATGAACAGCACCGGTTGGACTTATGCTGATTGGGAAGATGGGGCTAGAGCATCTGGTTCTCGCATTACTACAGGAGGAAATCCAAATGGTTATATTAATATATCTATCAGTCGCAGCAATTCCGCCTCTACTGCCTCTGGCTATTGGCAACAACCGTTTACTACTACCGTCGCCAATCCCACCTCAGCTACTGTCAATTTTGACTGGAAAATTGTTGGTTATAATGGTACATTTTTAACCAGTTATATTATTTATGTTTTTGTAGAAAATACTTCTGGTGCGCCAACTATCGGGAACGAAGTTTGGTCACAAACCGTTACCGGCGTTACTGGTTGGGCCTCGGTTACCAATTTGGATGTGTCCTCAAAACTTACTTCAGCTGGTACTTATTATATAAAATTAGTCGCTCGTCGTATTAAACCTATCGGTAATCCGCCCACTACTTTAAATACAGTTGGTTGGGATAACGTTTCGCTAAATTGGTCAAAAACAAATTCTTGTTCTGGTACAGCTACCGTTTGTACTGGTTTCGCTTCTTCACCAACTTGTGCCGCGCAAGGTGGTTGTGCTTGGGCGCCAGTTGCAGTTTATCCAACATCAACTCCAGCAATTTATCCAAATACTTCACTTGCTCCGGTAGGGGTTACTAGTTGGAATGCGTTTACTGAAACAGCCACCAAAGGTACTGGTGAAATTTATTATCAACTTTCAGATGATGACGGTCTTACTTGGAAATATTGGGATGGTGCGTCTTGGTCGGTTATTTCTGTTCCAGCTAATTATAATACTGCCTCGGTTGTAAATACACATATTAATTCTTTTTCGACAACAGCAGGTAAAATTAAGTGGCAAGCATTTTTGGCTAGTAATGGTTCACAACAAATAATTTTGGATAATGTGGCTATCGGTTACATCCAAAATTCTCCACCTAGCGTACAAAGTATGGTAGTGTCGCAAAATGTTGATTCTGGAAAAGTAAATATTAATTATAATTTATTGGACAATGAAAGTGATCCAAGTAGTTTAGTAAATTATGAATATTCTTTGACGGGTGCTTTTGCAGGTGAACAATTACCAATGTCAGCTGCTGTTTCTGATCCTGCCCATAGTGGTGTTAGTGGTTTGTCTGCTTCGCCGACTGGTGTTGCGCATACTTTTGTTTGGGATGCTCAATCAGATTTAGGAAATGTTTATAATAATTCTATTTATATCCGATTACGGGCTAATGATGGTATCGTGAATAGTAATTATGTTGTTACACCTTTGGCTATTACAGTAGATTATGTAGTGCCAGTGATTACCAATGTATTAGCAACCCAATTATCCAATAGTTCAGACGTACAAATTAGTTATGATGTATTTGATAATACTGCTAGTAATATTTTGGTTGAATTACAAATTTCTTCAGATGGTGGTTTAACTTGGAATGTGCCAACAAATTCTGCGACTGGAGATATTGGTGCCACTGTATCTAGTGGAAACGGCAAAACTATTACTTGGTACACGAGTACAGATTATCCAGATCAAGAAAAAAATAACATGGTGGTGCGTTTGCGCGCAAAAGATAGTTTAAATAATCAAAGCGATTATTCAAACTCAATAGATTTTGTTTTGGACAACAAAGCTCCAGTCATTGCTACGCCGACCGATTTACTAGCTCAACCATTGGCTGGTGCGACTACTGTTTTAGTAGGTGGCAGTTTTTCTGAAAATAATCCTAACACTAATGATTTTTATGTGGCTATTGATGGTGGAAGTTATGGTGCGTTAGTGGCTGGTGATTCTGATACGGCTACTCCCGCTGATAAAAGTTTACCAGTTGGAACAACTCTAAAAGGTAATAATTATATTTCATCTGTTAAAATAGTTCATACAGATGATTTTAATCATGTTACCAACAATGAAAATACTTCACCAAATACCGCTTATAAATATGCAAAACCGTTTACTCCGTCTGCTCCTACTATTAGTAATCCTGGAGAAAGTTCTTTGGATGTAACAATAAATAAAAATCTCAACGAAGTAGATGGTTTGGAATATGCGATTTTTGAAAGTTCACAAAATGCATATGTACAATCTGATGGTTCTTTAAGCGGCAGCCCTTATTGGCAACCAATTGGTATAGTGACAGTGACCGGGTTGAGCCAACCAATTTCTCAATATAGTTTTTCAGTAAAATCTCGTAATATCAGTGATACATCAAATGCGATTACCAGTGAAAGTGATTTGTCTAGTTCGGCATCATCGGATTATCAATCACCAAACTTATCTATTACTTCAGTTGCTCAAACTACTGATGGTACAAAATATGTAATAATAAATTATGTTGGATCTGATCATCAAAATGCAATTAATAATTTGGTGAAATATGAATATTCTTTAAACAATACAGATTGGCAAACGATGACTGAAAAATCTGGAGTAGGTAGTGCAGGTATAGTTGATTTGGCTTTCACCAGTGTAGGGGCTAATTTAGTTTTTGCTTGGGATGTGGGAGTGGATTTACCAAATGTAGAGGATTCAGCGGTATACATTCGTTTGCAATCAAATGACGCAATTACAAATAGTAATATAGTCACATCACCAGCTTTTGTAGTAAATACTGCTGGTCCGATTATTTCCAATATTATTTCTAGTCAAACTTTAAATTCAGATAGTGTTACAGTTACTTATGATTTAGCTGATGGTGCAGGTGCAAATAATACCGTGGTGTTTTCTGCTTCTGATGATAGTGGTGCCACTTATAATGTAGCTACTTCTACTGCTAGTGGTGATGTTGCAGGAAATATAACTGCTGGATTGGCAAAATCTTTTACTTGGAATGTGGGTGTGAATGTGCCAAATCAAGAAAAAAATTCAATGAGAGTAAAATTGGTAGCTATAGATAGCTACGGCAATCTTGGAGAGCCAGTGGAATCAAGTGATTTTGTAGTAGATACCAAAGTGCCAGAGATAAGTGCGGTCACAGCGGCACAACAAGTAGGATCGGCATTGGTGACAGTTAATTATAATTTATCCGATATTAGTACTTCTTCAGTATCTTTTGAGGTTTCATCTGATAGTGGTTTATCTTGGACGATAGCCACGACTACAGTGACGGGTGAAATTGGAGATGACCAAAATAGTGGATCCAAAGTATTTAATTGGAATGCAGTAACGGATTTTCCAGATCAAGAATTAGACACCATGCGCATTCGTGTAAAAGCTAGAGATGTTTTTGGACATAATAGCGAATATGTTTCCTCAGAAGATTTTAGTATTAATACAAAAATATTATCTATTTCCAATATTACTGTTTTACAAAATATTGGTGCCAAAACATTTGCTATTCATTATGCTATAAACAAAACCGCTACTGTTACTTTGGATATCTCTCTTGATGGTGGTGTAAGTTGGGAAGTGGCTACTACTACTTTATCTGGTGCGATTGGTGGAGTAACCGCTGGCAATAAAACTGTGAGTTGGAATGCTGGAATTGATTTGAATAATGAAGAAAAAAATAGCATGCGCATACGTTTGAGCGGTACGGATAGTAGTGGAACGGTTAGTCCATATTATGAATCAGATAATTTTTCCTTAGATACCGCTTCGCCACTTGGTTTATTGGCTTTGAGTAAATTTGCCAGCACAGATACTTCGGTCACTTTGAATTGGTCTGCTGGTATAGCTGATATGAATTTTAATCATTATGAGTTGTGGTATGGAAATAATCAAAGTGATGTAATTAATCGAAATGGCACTGCTTTAAAATGGAGTGTGGCCAACGATTCTAATTTGAGTTTGATTAATACAATTTCTACGGTAATTACTGGAATTACTTTAAATAATGATCTCTATGTAAAAATTTGGGCGATTGATGGATACAACAATGAAACAACGGTCTCTGATTTAAATGTTTATACTGCGCCGACTTTGATAAATTATACTTTGGAGATACAAACACCTGATGGTTTTGGTTCTACCAATCCAAATACTGGTAATCATATTTATATTCAAGATACCAATGCTCAAATTACTGCAATCGCATCTACTAGTTGGGCATTTGATCGTTGGGTAGTAGATAATTTGTTGAGCGATACTTCAAATCCTTTAACGTTGTTTATGAATGCTACCCGCACTTTGAAAGCAGTGTTTGTAGAATCGACCATTCCAGTAGTAGAAAATATTAGTACTGGCAGTGGAAGCGGGGATACCACTCCGCCGAATAAACCGATTTTATCTCCGGTAAAAACTCCTACCAATCTAACCACTGTTATAATTTCAGGTTTAGCTGATCCACAATCCTATATTAATTTATATGATAATGAGGTTTTTGTAGCGCGCTTGGAAAATGTAGCCGATCAGGACGGTCAATTTGGACAGGAATTTACTTTTACCGAAGGTAATCACATCTTAACTGTTAAAGCGTTTGATAATTCCAATAATTTTAGTGATGCGTCTGATTCGGTTAATTTGAATGTTAAAATTAAAGCGCCAAATGCTCCAGTTGTATTAAGCCCTCAAAATAACAGTCAAGTAAATGATGCAAATCCTGTGTTGGTAGGTGTGTCTGAATCACTTTCAAAAGTAGAGATTGTTTTGGATGAAAACGAACCAGTGGTTGTAGAAGCTAATATAGACGGTGCATGGCAATTTAGATTACCAGCTGATTTGTCTTTGTCCGAAGGTGTTCATACTTTTGTGTTGAAGGCAATTGATTTGGCTGGTAACGAAAGTTCAGATACAATATTGACTTTGAATAAAGTAACTTTACCAATATCTATAGAAGTTGTTTCATCAGTCACCCCGTCTACAGTATCGCCAATTGGTGGAGTGACAGTACCTACGGTTTCTGGTCCAGCATCTGTTTTAGAACCACTATCACCAGCTGAATTGATTCGTGAAGATGTGGTAGCTTTGGAATTGCCAGGAGTGCCAGTGCCAGAAGTTACCAGTGTTAATGTGGTAACTGGTAATGATGTATTTACTTTCTCTGGTAAGGCCTTACCAAATCAAGAAGTGTTGGTGTACGTCCATAGCGACCAAGCTTTGATTTATCGCGCCAAAGCCGATGTTAATGGTGTGTGGCAAGTTAATCATTTACAGTCAGAAATAGAATTATCCCCTGGAGAACATTCTATTTATGCGGTAGCGGTTGACCCAGAAGCCAAGATTAAGAGTAGGCCAGGCACAGTGAATACTTTTACAGTAAGTAAAAATTTCTTTGTGTCTATGTTTGAAAGATTGAATTTGCAAACCACGATTGTTACCTTGGTAGCTGTTTTATTTTCAATGATTTGGCTTTATCAGGTTAAAAAACAAGAAATAGTTAGGGTGTAAAATTAAACTTATGAACAAAAGTGCGGTTAAATCTTTGAAATCTTCTTTTACCATCCTTTTTGGTTTTCAACTGGTTTTGATTATTGTTTTAGGAATATTAATTGAGACCTTATATCGAAATCAATTAAAATTAGCTACTGCTCGTGATTCTTATTTTAATTCTTATCTTTTGGCGGATGAACTGCGACAAAGTTCAGATGATCTCACTCGCATGGCTCGATCTTATGTAGCAACCGGCAAAGAAAAATTTGAGCGAGCTTATTGGGAAATTTTAGATATTCGTGAAGGTAAAATTGAACGTCCGGTAGATTATAATCGTATTTATTGGGATTTTGTTATGGCTACAGGGCAGAGACCAGCTGGAAGTGGAGACAAAATATCTTTGGAAGATTTAATGATTAAAGAAGGTTTTACTGCTAGTGAGCTTGAAAAATTAACTTTAGCAGAGAATAATTCAAACGACTTGGTCAAAACAGAAAGAATGGCTATGAATGCTGTAAAGGGACTATTTGATGATGGTTCTGGTAATTTTACTATCCAAAAAGAACCAGATCGTGATTTTGCCATCGGATTAATGTATGGTGATGATTATTATAAAATAAAAGCTAGCATAATGCGTCCGATTGATGATTTTTTTAAGATGTTTCAGGCACGCGAAGAACAAACTGTTTCTAAATATCTTCAATTATCCAATATTCTTTTTTGGATTAGTTTGTTATTAAGCGGTTTAATAATTATTATTTTTATATTTTCTTTTGTAATAATAAGGCATCAGATCACTGAAAGAGATGATGTGGAGAGAGAATTAAATGATTTGCATAAAAGTTTAGAAGAAAAAATTAAAGCCAGAACTTTGGAGTTGGAACACTCAAAAATTAAATTAAACAAAGCTTTGAAAGAATCGGAAAATATGAATAGATTGATGGTTGGTCGTGAATTAATGATGATTAAACTAAAAAAACAGATAAAAAATTCGGACACTCTTGATATAAAAGATGAATATGAAAATAAGAAATAAAATTTTTTTAAATCTTTTTTCTCTCTCCCTTGCCACTTTGTTGATTGTGGTTGGTTTTGTATATTTTTTTAGTCGTAATATTGTTATTAGTAATATCGGTAGTTATAATTATTTATTGGCGCAAAATGAAATTGATTCAGTAGATCGTTTTATAGATAGACGGTTGGAGCGATGGCAATCATATGTTGGAAGTAACGAGAATCTTCTTGAAGCTTTGAAACAGTCCAATGATCAATTCGCAAACATGATTGGACGAGATGAATTTATTAGTGAGCAGGATGAAGCGTGGAAAAAAATAGAAAAAACTGCAGTCACTCCATTTATGGAAACTATTTTGGAAAATTCTATTTCTGATGGTTTGCGTTTGCGTACTAAATTTTATGAAGGAGAAACTGGTTACAAGATTTTTCCTGAGTTTTTTATTACTAATAGGTATGGCGTATTGGTTGCTTCAACAAATAAAACCACTGATTATTTACAATCTGATGAGGAGTGGTGGCAGAGGGCAGTAAGTGAAGGTGTATGGGTCAATGATGTTTCGTTGGATACGAGTAGTGGTGTAAATAGTTTAGAGTTTTGTATCCGCATAGATAATTTAGAAGGTGATTTTGTTGGGGTTGCCAAAGTTGTTTATGATATAAAAGATGTTTTTGGTATAGTTGAAAAAGCGAATGAGTCGTCAGAAGATAAGATGATAGAAAATCTAGGTTTTACTCGGAAGACAACTGTCGCTAATTTGCTTACCAAAGATGGTAAATTAATTTATTCAACTAAAGATGGGTATGGTAATTTGATAGATTCTGAGCTTTTTTTATTAGCTAATCAAATGTTATCGATTGGTAGTAAACCTTTTTTGATAAGAATGGATGAGGGGGTTGAAGAATTATATAGCACTGGTGTTTCTAAAGGTTCAGGTAATTTTGGTGGTTTGGGATGGACCTTGATAATTGAAAAAGAAACACAGGAGGTATTGGCGCCTTTGAATTCGTTAATAAAGTGGTTATTATTTATCGTTTTTGTAATTTTTGTTTTAATTTCAGTTGTGGGTTGGTGGCTGTCTTTATCTTTCGTGAGACCGATTAAAAAATTAATAGATGATGTAGAACAAGTTGAAAATGGTAATCTGAATTTAAAAATTAATTCATTGACTCATGATGAAATTGGCCAGTTGCACAATGCATTTGGTGATATGGTGATGGCAGTAAAAAAATCTCGCCAAGATGTGGATAGGAAAGTAGAGGAACAAACTGCGGAGATCAACCAAAAAGCCACAATATTAGCGGATCAACAAAAAGCAATTTTGAATATTTTGGAAGATGTAGAAGCAGAAAAAGATAGAGTGGCTCGGGAACGAGATAAAATGAATATTATTTTGCATAGTATTGGTGATGGAGTATTTGTAGTAGATAAGGATTATAAGATAATTTTATTTAATGAAGTAGCGGAAAAAATTTCTGGTTTTAGCATAGAAGAAGTAATGGGTAAACCTTATGGTGAAGTTTTGAAATTTTTGTCTGAAAAAGACGAAAAAATTAATGATGAATTTATCCGTGATGCTGTTTCTAGCGGTGAGATTAAACAGATGGCCAATCACACCGTGTTGGTACAAAAAGATGGCAATCGTGTCCCAGTGGCCGATTCAGCCGCTCCTTTTAAAGATAAAAATGGTAAAGTGATTGGTTGTGTGATAGTTTTTCGTGATGTTACCAAAGAGCGTGAGATTGATCAAATGAAAACTGAGTTTGTTTCCGTAGCTTCTCATCAGTTGCGCACACCTTTGACTGGTATAAAATGGTTTGCAGAATTATTGTTAAAAAATAAATTAGATGATACTACTAGAGATTATATTACGCAAATTTCTATTAGTAATCAACGAATGGTGCATTTGGTAGATGATTTACTAAATGTATCACGAATTGATACTGGCCGTAAATTTGATATTAATTTATTGGATATTGATATTGTGCCATTGGTAAAAAGTGTAATTGAAGAGCAGATGCCGGGCGCCACAGAAAAACATGTTTCTATTTCTTGTGCTATCGATGCTCCACATAAATTAATATTGGCGGTTGATGAATTGAAAATAAGGCAAGTATTTCAAAATTTAATAAGTAATTCTATTAAATATTCAAAAGAAAACACAACCATCGTAGTTGGTTGTAAACAGGAGCCAAAAGAAGTGACTTTTTATGTGAAAGATGGTGGTATTGGTATTCCAAAACATCAACAAAATCAGATATTTAAAAAATTCTTCCGTGCAGAAAATGTATTTACTGTTCATACCGATGGCACTGGTTTGGGGTTGTATATTGTCAAAGCTATTGTAGAGGCACATGGCGGTAAAGTGTGGTTTGAATCAGAGGAAAATAAAGGTACAACTTTTTATTTTTCTTTGCCATTTAAGGCAAAAAAATCTAAATAATATGTCCAAAAAATTGTTACATGATACAAAATATCATAAAGCAATTGAGGAAAAAATGAAAAGGGATAAAGAAAGAACGGAAAATTATTTGAATATAGCTGGGGTAATGATAGTGGTGATTAATCGCCAAGGTAAAATTACATTGATGAATAAAAAGGGTAATGAAATTTTGGGTTATAAAAATGGAGATTTGATTGGTAAAAATTGGTTCACAACTTGTTTACCAAAAGAAAACAGAAAGGTTTTAAGAAGTTTTTTTCAAAAATGTCTTATAGGTAAATTAAAGTTTACAGAACATTATGAAAATGAGGTGATAACTAAGAAAGGAGAGAAAAAGTTGATATCTTGGTACAATACTGTGTTGAAAGATAAAAATGGCGTTATTGTAGGGACTTTAAGTTCTGGAGAAGATGTTACAAAGCAAAAAAAATTAGAAGAAGAGTTGATTCATTCAAAGGAGTTTTATTTGTCTCTAATAGAGAGCAGTAATGATGGTATAATTATTCTTCAGGACAATAATATTAAATTTTTTAATAAACAGATCCTTGAAATTACTGGGTTTTTGGAAAAGGAGATATATGGGAAATCATTTTTAAATTTTGTTTCTGATAAGTATAAGAAATTAGTATCTGATAGATATAAGTTGAGAGTAGAGGGAAAAAAGGTAGATCCTAGATATGGAATAGAATTGTTAAAGAAAAATGGCAGTTCTTTTCCAGTAGAAATCAATACTTCAACTGTAAAATATAATGGTCGTATGGCTGTGTTGGCTATTATTAGAGATATGACCAAAGCAAAAGAAATAGATAAAATGAAATCTGAATTTGTTTCTGTAGCTTCTCATCAGTTGCGTACCCCACTTACTGGTATAAAATGGTTTTCCGAATTATTGCTTGGAGGGAAAGCCGGGGTTTTATCGGACAAGCAAGAAGATTTTATTGAACAAATTTTAAAAAGTTCTGGTCGTATGATGAATTTGGTGGATGACTTGCTAGATGTTTCGCATATTGAAGCTAGTGAAAAGTATCAAGTTATTTTGAAAAAGGTGAATGGTTGTTCCATTTTTAATTCAGTTATTGAGGAACAAAAAATTATTGCTAATAATAAAAAAATTAAAATTGATCATTTGTGTGGTATTAAAGAAGATTTTTTTATTAAAGCTGATAAGAATAAATTACCGCAAGCTATTGCTAATTTATTAAGTAATTCAATAAAGTATACTCATAGCGGAGGCAAAATTTTTGTTGGTTGCAAGAGAGTTGATGGTGGTGTTATATATTTTGTGAAAGATAATGGTATAGGTATACCAGCCAATCAACAAAATAAAGTATTTGAAAAGTTTTTTCGAGCTGATAATGTTGCTAGTGTTGAGTCGGGCACTGGTTTGGGATTGTATATTACAAAGTATATAGTAGACAAACATCATGGTAAAATATGGTTTGAATCAAAAGAAGGCAAAGGAACAGAATTTAATATTTTTTTACAAACAATTTAATTTATTTTTAATT
>Ga0172379_10007711_pt1 | contig 13859 bp, 12 predicted proteins | sample GrowelOW334metaG_FD_119756 | JGI IMG/M metagenome (GOLD analysis project Ga0172379, IMG submission 119756) | Groundwater microbial communities from an aquifer near a municipal landfill in Southern Ontario, Canada - Groundwater well OW334 metaG | ecosystem: Environmental > Aquatic > Deep... | reverse complement strand
TTATTGTAGCAGAGTTCAGCTTCCCGGTTTAGAGCAATATGCATTCACTTTCGCATAAAATGGTACCCCCGGCAGGACCCTTCGCTCCGCTCAGGGAAAGCTCGAACCTTGTACTGGCCTGCCATGAGACGCTTCAGCGTCGAATGGTACCCCCGGCAGGACCCTTCGCTCCGCTCAGGGCAAGCTCGAACCTTGTACTGGCTTGCCATGAGACGCTTCAGCGTCGAATGGTACCCCATCCTGCAACGTATGCGAACGGATTGGGCGCAGGACATCATTGAACTTGGCAGGGAAATAAGACTCGTTGGTATCGTCCTTTCGGGAGCGGCAGAATTGCCTCTTCAATCAGTCCATAGCCTTGAACATTGTTTTTGACCCATTGACATCTAGAGTTTATTTCGTAGAATGTGTCAAGTTCCAGCATCCAAAGTTGTATGACTGACATTGAAGTAAAACTGCAGAGAGCCGAGGAACTTACTGGCGTTGTCTTCTCTGACAAAGGTCTATTGCAGCAAGCACTGACACATCGTTCAGCGGTGCAAGAGTCATTGGATTGCAATAACCGTTTGTGCTTCGTCGGCACAGAAGCGATCAGACATATTGCCGCCGAGCATGTTTATCGTTTGACCGAAAAAGAAGGTTCATCGCTGCGAAAGAAATACGGTTCGCACGAAGGAGCGTTATCGGAAGCAACAGGCCATTTCACTTCTGTTGAATCCACGGGTGGTGCTGCACAGCGCATCGGCTTACCCGAGGTTCTTATTGTCGGTGATGAACGGCTCCGAAAGAATCACATCAAAGTTTTTTCAGAAGGCTTCCGCGCTGTGGTCGCGGCGGTCATGTTTGATAAGGGATTTGATGTTACCAAACGGAAGGTTCAATCATGGCTGATACAGCCCCGTATGAAGAAAGAAAAGGGCGGCGGCGAAGACAACAGGCACAAGCTGGAAAGACTCGCACAAGAAATGTTCGGGGCAGGTCAGTTGAGGTGCATGCAATGTCCCGAAGGTCATCCATTGAGTATTCCTTCCTGCCCCGTCGTTGTTGATTTGTTTTTCGGTAACAACTATCTCACTTCTGGTCGCGGCGAAAACCAGAAAGCTGCCAAGAAAAATGCAATCAACAACGCATTGCAGAATAGGTCTGCGTGGGGCAAAACCCAGCAATAAGAGCGATTACAGACTCGGAATCGCGTTACTCGCCGAAAAGCCACGCATCACCAAATCAATCATAATGATGACTGTGACGATGAACGTGACTGCCGCAAAAACTTTCCCGAAGGAAGACACTTTACCGTCTTTGTTCCGCTCAATTGTGAGCATCCTTGTCAGGATATAGAAGCCGACCATGATACCGATTTCAGTGAGCATGATGAGGAAGGGGAAGGTATGGAAAGAATTGCTGATTGTCACTGCATCTTAGTCCATGTCCCACAGCCAGAAGACTTGAATCCCGTATCGCCTGCATCAATGGTTACTATCGCTTGTGAGTCAGTATTTTCATTCGCGATTATATCGCCCAGTTGACCGCTGAAACCGCCCAAGCGTGCGTAGTAACAACTTGAAGCTCCAGTGCTTTTATAAGTACCTGCGTCAATGTCAGTTCCGATAATAAACATACCATCACCGAAAGATGTTTGGCTTGTCGTGATTGCAGAAAGGTCTTGCGTCCATGTCCCGCAGCCAGAAGACTTGAATCCTTTATCGGTCGGCGCAATCGTGACAATAGCTGGCGCGTTAGTATTTTCGTTAGCGACAATGTCACCAAGTTCACCACTGAAACCACTCAGACGTGCATAATAGCAGCCCGACGACCCTTTTCTAGTTCTGTACGTTCCTGCCTGAATATCCGTGCCAACAACGTAGTTTCCATCTTTGAATTGCGACGATGATGTATTGGCAGGTGGCGGCGTTGAAGAAACCTTTGCTGGTTGCTGCCAGTCACCACCGTGGGTCATCAGCTTCCATGCAATCCAAACCACATCCTTACGGCTCATGCCACCATCAATCTGAACGTCATTTGTATACAGGACATCGTTTATTTTGGCGTGTTGTAGGAAGCGGTCATACCAATTGCCACCTACATCGCTTGTGACTACACCAAGGGCGTTGTATGCCATTTTGAGGGCTTCGGCAAAGTTCACAGTCTGATTGGGCTTGAATGTGCCATTGGCATAGCCTTGGATGATGCCCTGTTGTTTTGCGTAACGCACATAGGCTGCATACCATCCGTTTTCGTCAACATCTTTGAATCCACTCTTGCCACCAGTGTCACTGACATTGATACCTTTGGCTCCAAGGATGATTTTGAGGAACTCGGCACGATTGACGGCATTGTCGGGTTTGAACGTGCCATCAGGATAGCCCTGTAATATGCCAGACTGCTTCGCCCATCCGATTGCGTCTTTGTACGGGTTTTCACTGCTCACATCGGTAAACAGTTGCGTGTCTATTTGTGTTTCTTTGCTTGATGCTGATGATGATTTAAGAGAAGAAGCACTCTTTGCCGACGACGAGGTTGTAGAAAGTAAATCGTACTTTGTAGCCATCGCGCCGTTATTCACGCTGAAACCAAGAGGCGCGATGCCAGCGGGCGTCTTGAAGGTGATTTCATCGTATGACCAAGACGAAATGCTGCTGGGGTCTAACTGATTGGAACCTCTCGCAACTTGCAAAAATATACTGCCCTTGTTGTCACCGAAAAATGCACCCTTCACTTTGTAAGTCGTATTTGCTTTCAGTTCAAAGACGTTCTGCCCCGTGGTCATATCAATGAGGTCAGTCACGAAGGGATCAGCTTTGTAGCTGCCAATTTCTCGCTCGGTATCCTCGGTAAGGTCATTGCAGCCAGCAGTGCCAAAACAGTGCTGCGTGTTTGTCCGCAGTTGAAGAATGACCACACCGTTCACGGGAATGTCAGCGGGTGGGTGGAAGGAAAGGTTATTGTTGTCCCACTTATCAATCGTTAGTCCGTCATTGCTATCATTGGGATCGTAGCATTTTTTGTTCGCCTTATCAGCTACAGATGCGATGCATAATTTGTTCCAGTAAGGGTCGTCGCCGTCCACATTATCACCTGTGACAATGACAGGCTGGTTGTACTTCCACTCGTTAGTCATTGTCGTAGGAACGACAGCATGTGCGTGGCTCACGGTGAAAACTGCTGCGATTGTAACGATGTAAAGATACGACTTTGAGCGTGCCATACAGTGATAGGGAAAGAAGGGCAGCTTGCTTGCTTCAATAGCGCAAGCAGGGAGCTTTGGTTGCTGGATAGTTTACATTGTACCGTTCAGATTACAAACCTTGGTTTGTAAACCATTAAGCATAAACAGACGACAATCAAGGTCGTGAAAAACACGGACATCCGCACAAAACTGGCAGAACGCATACGGCAGCTACGCGCCCAGCACAATCTCACGCAGGAAAAGCTGGCACAGAAGGCTGGGTTGAGCTTGTACTACGTTCAAATCCTTGAAGCCCGCGTACAAAAGAAGAACGCCACTATCATCACGCTGGAAAAGCTAGCAAGGGCATTTGATATGGAAATCTGGGAATTGCTGCGGTTCCCGTCGTAATCCTGCTGTTCGGCTGGTAAAAGGCGTAAAATACGGGCATTACCGTATGTCTCAAAGTTGTAATGCGACTAAAAGTTTCACCAAAAGCTGCCGTACAAACTATAGATTCACTTGTGAAAGAAGGTACAGAAATGCGCCTAAGGCTGAAGACAACATTTGATGCAATGGAAAAAGCCATTAAAGCAGAAAAGGAAGAATATGAATTGGCACGTGAAGAAAAGAAGCAGAAGGCAATCAAAGCAGCAAAAAGCCAAACCAATACCATTGAATTTCAAATGCCAGATGGCAAAAAAATCTCAATGCCAAATCCTGCCAGATCATTTGCCAATCTTGATTTGATAACAGCATTTTCAATGCCATCGGCGTCACCGCTTTTTGGTGATTCCGACTTTGTGTCAAAGATAAGCGAACAAGAAATGAAAGAATTAAGGCGGCAATTCGCAGATTGGCGGGACAGAACCAAACAAGGACTGGAAAGCGTCTTTATGGACTTCACGCCCGTTCATACTTTCATGGACGCAAGAGGTGAATGGTATTCCCAGTCTTTCCCGCTAGGCGAAAGACGCACCGAGGAATACATAAACATCACCCGTCAGCTTGATGCCAAAGTTGCAGTACTCATTGGTTTCTATAAGACATTATCTGAAAATATACGCAGCCCACTGATTTACTTACCCGACCAAGCGAAGGTGTGTTTTTACGATTTCATATGTCCGCTCAAAGCAGGCGACAACGAAGCATCGTTGTGCGTCTTCTTGTTTCAGCACAGCATTGGCGAAAAAGTAGAAATGGTTGACGCCTATAATTATATGTTCGGCGACCAGCACTTGACGCTCGACACGATTGAAAAGAATAAAATCAAGAACGCAGCCGATGGCATCAATCGCAAGACAAACAAAGCGTTCGGATTCCCGATAGTTGCCAAGGATACAAACACAGTCAATCTGACGGTACCTACACGCGTGACACAAAATCTCCTCTAAAATCGCTCCCGTTTTTCACGGTAGGAAAGTACAAAAAAGGCTTCTGAAAGCCTAAATGGGTTCCCGTCCTTCAACAGAAGTCTGTTTTCTATTGTGTCGTCAGTGGAAACTGACGCATCACGACAGGCATACGAAAAATTGCTCAACAAACCGTTAAACGACGATGAGTACGCGGAAGCGAGTAACAGCCTCGTCGGTTTTTTCGCATCGCTCATTGAGATAGACCGCGACCTACGCCTTAACCAGCAAACCGATGACCTATGACATTTCACATGTTCGGGTTACGCCAGTGCCACCCATGAACGGCTTGGTTGCTTTCGCAAGCCTTGTCCTAAACGGCAACCTTCGCCTCAACTCCATTGCCATTCACCGAAAGCTGGATGGGTCTGGCTTCCGTCTGACGTATCCGACGAAACGCGCTGGAAACGAAGACCGCATGATTTTCCATCCAATCACACCCGATTTGTCCAAGGCAATTGAGCGGGTGCTGTTTGAGGAATATCGAAAACTGCACGACTAATCAGCCCTGACCCTACCGCCCCAAAGTTGTAACCATGATTGATACCGTTGTCCTCAAAGTGCCATACCCGAAGTTCACTGTCACCTATCCCGACATGTTTACTCCCAATCCCAGCGGCCTCACCCGAGCACCTTTCCTGCCCTTCCACGGACAGCCATACATCAAGTGCGTTAACAACCCGACGAAGGATGACAAACGCGACGGCGTGTACCGTCCGCGCCTGACCATCGTGAAGCGCGTCGGCGGCGGTCAGGGCGGTTTCGCCATCAACCTGCATATCGAATTGTCACTTCCGAAACTTCTCTACGGGAACAACTTCGATGAACTGCGGAATAGCGACTTCGACACGATCATCGCAACACTTAAAAAGCAGCTGCTCTTCATGGGTGTACTTGTATCGAAGGACGACTTGATAGGCGCAGATGTTCATACAGTCCACTACAGCAAAAACATCGCCTTTAGCGACTTCGCGACGGCATCGCAGGTGTTGACGCTAATCCCGAAGATGAAACTCACGAAGCGGCTCGATCTCAACCGTACTCATTTCATCAACGACGGCGAAGCTGTGCGTTCCTATGCGAAATCCCATGAGTTCGTGATGTACGACAAGATCGCCGACTTGCAGCAAAGCAAGGACAGAGCAACCGAGAAGGACGACAGAGAGTTCAATCCGCAGATGGACATGTTCACGGAACTACGCAGGGCTTCACCCATCGAAGTCCTGCGACTGGAACTGCGACTGAAAAGCCGTCAGAAAATGAAGACGTTCTTTGCAAAGCTCGACATAACGAACGATCTCACATTTTGGTCTATATTCAGCGAGAACGTGTCACAACGCTGTTTACAGCATTACTGGCAGGACATCTATGACGCGCTGCGCCCCGTGCTGCTCCAAGGCCTCACCCCAACCGAGCAGTGTGCTCTCATCATGCGGCAACGCCGCGAATGGACACCGCAGCGCGTGATGGCACTCGTCGGCCTGTGCGTGATGCTACGCGAAGACGGTCATAGGAAACTGCGCCGTGAGTTCGAGAAGAAGTTCTCGCCCCGCACGTTGCAGCGGATGTACAAAGATGTGAAAGGGCTAGACTTCAAAATCCTCAACCGCGCACAGCCGTTTGAGCACATTACAAAAGTGCTTGCCGAGTTCAAGCCGTCGAAGCTGAAAGACATTGCCCCTGCTTTACAGATGTAATACATTGTCAATCACTGTCATATATGCAGCAAGAGTTCTACCTCACCGAAGAAGTCGCAGCGATGCTTCGCGTCAGCACTATGACAATCTACCGTGCCATCAAGGCAGGTAGGCTCACGGCATATAAGTTCGGCAAGGACTGGCGCATAAGGAATGACGACTTCGAACGGTTCCTCGCAGCGCACAAACGTTCCCCTCATAAAAAATGAAAGCCCTTGGCATCGCTCGCGTCTCAGACCCCGAGCAGGAAGACGGCCAGTCCACACCCGCGCAGGTACGCAGGGTGACCGAACACGCGGCACACAAGAATCTCGACCTGCTACAGGTGTATGAGATCACCGAGTCATCCACGAAGGACACCCGCAAGAAGTTTGAAGCGGTCATCAAGCGCATCAAGGAATCGTCCGAACCGATTGCGCTGATCGTGGATACGATTGACCGCTTGCAGCGCAGCTTCCGCGAATCTGTCGAACTCGGCGATCTGTTAAAACAGGGAAAGCTCGAACTTCACTTCCTGCGGGAAAACCTCATCCTGAACAAAGACTCCAACAGTGCCGACTTGCTGCGCTGGGACATGGGCGTGATGTTCGCCCGAAGCTATGTCCTGCAACTCAGCGACAATGTGAAACGCGCAAGCGATCAGAAAATCCGCAGCGGCGAGTGGACGGGTAAAGCGCCCTGCGGCTACCGCAACGTAACACTTGAAAACGAGAAGAAGTGGATCGAAGTGGATGACGACCGCGCTCCGCTCGTCGTGAAGGCGTTCGAGTGGTATGCCGCCGGTGACATTTCTATCCGAGCGTTAGCGAAGAAGCTGCGCGAGGCCGGACTCACGACGAACACAAAATCCCAGTGTCCGATGTACAGCAGCTACCTTGAAAACCAAATCCTCAAGAATCCGTTCTACTACGGCGAAATGCTCTACAAGGGCAAGCTCCACCCTCACAAGTACGAGACGCTCATCCCGAAGTGGCTCTGGCTGAAATGTGAACAGGTGCGGCTCAACTGGGGCAAAAAGCCGTTCAAGTGGGGCGCGAAGTGCTTCGCATTCAAGGGACTGCTCGAATGCTCCAAGTGCGGCTGGATGCTGTCGAGCTACGAGCAGAAGAACTTCACCTACATCCGTTGCCACAACTGCAAGGCCATTCACTGCCGCGAGGACACCTTGCTCAAGCAGGCATCGGCCATCTTCGCGTCCATGACCTTGCCTGATGCTGTCGTGGAAGACCTGACAGGACAACTGCGGAAAGGACATGAAACAGAGCGGGATTTTTACGAGCAGAACGTCAGCCGTATTCAGAAGGAACTCGCGAAGCTCGACCATCGCAAGCACGTCATGTACGAGGATCGGCTCGACGGGCGTATTACCCACGACGAGTACGACAAACTGATTGTGCAGACCAAGGCGAAGGAAGAGCAACTGCACGACGAAATGCGGTCACATGGCAAGGCCGACGAAACATTCCTGATCTCGTGTTCCTACTTGCTGGAACTGCTCAAACGAGCATCCGACCTTTTCGAGCGTTCGCAACCCGCCCAAAAGAATCAACTTCTGCGCTTCGTGCTTGCGAACGGAACCGTGGAAGGCGAAAACCTCATCTACAACCTGAAAAGTCCGTTCTCGGGCATCGTTCAGTGTATCAAATCACAAGAATGGTACCCCCGGCAGGACTCGAACCTGCGGCCAACAGGTTAGAAACCTGCTGCTCTATCCACCTGAGCTACGGGGGCGGATTTCATGCTTCCTTAGAATACCATTGTTTCCTAAAAAATTTCACTTCCCCCTGAGCTTCCTCCGGACGAGACCTACTCCGGCAGCGGCTCCCGAAGCCAGGAAGATGATCAGGCCCGGACCGGTCGGCTGACGGGCCGGAGTCGGAATACGGTAGGTCGGAATTTCGACGGGTTGATTCCCTCCAGGCTGATTTTCTCCGGGGGTCACCGAATATTGACTTTGCGGGATGACACCGGCGGTGTAAACCGGGGCGGCTCCGCGCGGCAGAGTGCAGTCTAAGTTACAGGAATCCCCGTCTAAGTTGTTGCCGTCGTCACATTCCTCATTGGGATCCTGTATTCCATCTCCGCAGCGCGGAAGCATGCAGTTTAAGCGGCAGGTTGTTCCGGAATAATCGCCGTTCCGGCTGCCGGCATCGCATTCTTCGGTAAGCGGATTGATGACTCCGTCACCGCAATCCGGAAGCTTTACATAATGACAGTTAATATCACAGTCGGCAGCCGGTTGACCGTTATCCGGTCCCTGGTCACATTCCTCATTCAGAGCCGTCTCGACGACTCCGTCACCGCAGGATCCATTCTTCAGCTTGCAGAGAGATGAGCAATCCGAATCGGACTGGAAATTGAGTCCGTCCAGGTCGCACTCTTCACCCGGTTCCAGGATGCCGTTGCCGCAGTTTGGCAGAGACTTGAGCTGACAGGTAATCGTGCAGTTGGAATCGGCCTGGCCGTTCCTTTGGCCCTCATCACACTGTTCCTGGGGTTGTCTGATCTCGTCGCCGCAGAAAGCGTAGGCGTAGCTGGAACTTGGCAGAGACCGGGAATAATAGGAGGAGTAGAAGGAAGAGCTGGAAGAGAATCTCCGGGAAGACGAGGAACTTGAGGAACCTGAGGAGCCGGACCTTGAGGAACTGGAAGAGGGACTGCAGCAAATGGTCAGACCGGCTTGGGAGAATCCGGCGGCGACACATTGATAGCGGCTGAGGGTTGGCTTGACTCCGCAGGCAGTCCCGCTCTGGGCGCAGGCAGCGCAACCGCCGCCGGTGGTGCAGAGAGAACAGTTGTAGACACTGCTGGCCAGGGAGGAGCTTCTGGAAGTGCCGCTTGAACCGGAGGAGCGGGAGGAACGGGAAGAACCCGATGAACGGGATGAGCCGGAGCTGCCACCACTCGAACCTCCGCTGCTTCCACCACTCGAACCCCCTGAAGAACCCCCGCTCGAACCTCCCGAAGAGCCGCCGGAAGAACCACCACTCGAACCTCCGCTGCTTCCACCTGAGCTGCCACCACTAGAACCTCCTGAAGAACCTCCCGACGAGCCGCCGGAAGAACCCCCACTCGAACCTCCGCTGCTTCCACCTGAGCTGCTACCGCTAGAACCTCCTGAAGAACCTCCCGACGAGCCGCCGGAAGAACCCCCACTCGAACCTCCGCTGCTTCCACCGCTACTTCCGCTGCTTGATACGAAGGAATGTGATGAACCTGAACTGACGCTGGAACCAGAGGAACGAGACGAGCCTGATGATCCGGAGGATCGGCTTGAACCGGAGCTTCCGCTGGAGGCTGAGGAACGTGATGAACCTGAAGAACCGGAGGATCGGCTTGAACCGCTGGAGCCGGATGAGCGCGAAGACCCGGAGCTGGGACTGGAGACGGATGAGCGTGAGGAACCTGATGAACCGGAGGAACGAGATGATCCGGAGCTGGGACTGGAGCCGGAGGAACGAGATGAACCCGATGAACGCGAAGAAGACCCGGAGCTTCCGCCGCTTGATCCACCGCTCGACCCTCCTGAACTCCCACCACTACTTCCGCCGCTTGATCCCCCGCTGCTGCCACCACTCGAACCTCCCGAAGAACCCCCCGACGAACCGCCGGAAGAACCACCACTTGATCCTCCGGAACTTCCGCCACTCGATCCCCCGCTACTGCCACCGGAACTGTGACTGCTTGAATGAGAGCTATTTGACGAACCCGAGGAATTTGATGAGCCTGAGGAATTTGATGAAGAACCGGAGCTGCCGCCGCTTGATCCCCCGCTGCTGCCACCGGAGCTGCCGCCGCTTGAGCCCCCGCTGCTGCCGCTTGAGCCGGTACCGCTGGAGCCGGTACCACTTGAACCTGTGCCGCTGGAACCTGTGCCACTCGAGCCGGTACCGCTGGAACCTGTGCCACTTGAGCCGGTACCACTAGAACCTGTTCCGCTGGAGCCACCGCTTGAGCCTCCAGGGCTTGAAGGATTAGGGCAACAGATATCCGAATAAAGTTCATCAGTGATATGGCAACTGCAGGTGGCACTATCCCATGTTTTTGTGTAATAATTGCACATCATTCCGCAATAGCTTCCCGTGCAACTAGGGTCGGGCGGACAGCCGGTGGATGAAGAACTGCTATAACATGTCGCAGCACAATAAGGGTGGCCGGCGGGATCGGGCGGCGTTCCCGGACAGCAGGTTTGTCCTGTAGTGCACGTTTCCTGACCGCAATTCGGCATGGGGCCAGTCGAAGAACTATACGGCCAACCACAAAACCCCTCTTCGCAAACTTGCCCGGCTTGGCAACAAAAAGAACCACACAAAGCTTGATTTGGTGGGCACGTCGGCCCCGATCCCCCCGTAGACGCTTGACCACTGAATCTACTGCTAATAATTTTTATTTTTCCGACAACATTGGCGTCGTACAGCACTAAACCGATCACAAAGCCGAGTACGACCCCGATCAAAATCCTGGAGAAATCTTCTCTGAGTGCCATTGAAGTAGAGTCTACCTTATGTGGCCGGTTATATGACAAGGCCTTATTAAGCAGCCCAAAGCATCACGAAAATTCAAACAAAAAGATCTCAATGTAATCCTGTTAAAGTTCTTATTCTTTATTTCGTTGTTCCCGTTTGAAGCATCAAAATCACCAGCAACAAACCGATAAGTACTCCCAGACCAATGCGTGCGATTGAGGCTCTTGTTGTCATAAGCTGGAGAATCTTAACATGCTTTCGGAAGCAGATGAGTTGAATACATAAAATTCTGTGTCTCGGTATATATTATTTTTCATACAAGAGACGATGATTGTCCGTCCCGGCAAGATCGCAACACTTCACAGGAAGCTGCGTAATCCATAGACTTGCCGTCATGAGAAAGAACAACCCCCCGAACGTTAAACAAAAAAGCCAGGTCTGGATTTATCTGCTGTTCGTCCTGGTGACCAGCTTTTTTACCTATGTTTTCCATTTCTCTTATCCGCCTTATCCGTTTTGGGATGAGCCTTATCACATCGCCTCGGCACAGAAATATTTGAATGGAGTTTCCTTCATGGAACAGCACCCGCCGCTGGGCAAGCTGTTTATTGCCCTCGGGGAAAAAATCACCAGAAGCGATCCTAAGGAAAGCCAGTTTATTAACACCGATTACGCCCGCAACATTCCAACGCCGTTCGATTTCACCGGTTATCGCCTGTTCCCGACGCTTTTCGGCTGGCTGACCGCGCCGTTGCTGTTTTTAATATTCTTGTTGTTTACGGAAAGCGCACCGCTCTCCGCTCTTTTTTCATTCCTGTATATATTCGATAATGCCGAGATTCTCCAGAGCCGGTCCGCGATGCTGGATTCGACACTGACGTTTTTCAGCGTTCTTACGATTTATCTTTTCCTGCTGATCATCAAATCCAAGAACAACAAGGATATCTGGCAGCACATTTTTCTTTCTTTCCTGTTCGGCGCATCGTTCGGTCTGGTCGTGACCACCAAAGTCGTCGGTTTGATCCTTATTCTTCTGCTGCCGGCGGCATTATGGTGGTTTTTCCCCGACTGGCGGCGGATCGTCCGCCTGCTGGTTCCATATTTATTTGGATTCCTTCTGGTTTACATCACCGTCTGGCAGATTCATTTTTCACTTGGAAGCCGTATCGTTCCCCAATTGCCGGACAACGGCTATTACCAGGCATCCGGTGAATACAAACAGATCCTGAACAACCATGAAAACGGATCGCTTAAGTACTTCCCGATAATGCTCCGCGATTCGCTCAAGTACGTAACCCATTACAACAGCGGCGTCCCGCATCTTGATCTTTGTAAAGTGGAAGAAAACGGCAGCCCGGCATACTTTTGGCCATTCGGAGCCAGGACCATCGATTTCCGCTGGGAAAAGGCCGAGAACGGCCAATATCGTTATCTTTATCTGGTATCCAATCCGGCAGGCTGGGGGCTGGGTCTTCTTGGAATCGTACTCGGGACGATCGTTTTCATCGGACCATTTTTCACTCAACCGAAAGAAAAATTCAGTAAAAATTACCTGCTTGGAGTCTTCCTCGGACTTTATTTCTGTTACATGATCGCCGTCCTCCAGATCACGCGGGTGATGTATCTGTACCACTATTTCCTGCCGTTGATTTTCAGCTACATAATTTTCGGTCTGGTTGTCGGTAATATTCCGCGAATCGGACAGTTTGTTCTCAACGAAAACCGCAGACTCCTGATCATGACTTTCCTGGGCCTCCTTGTTTTTGCCTTCTTTCAGTTTTACCGGCCGTTCACTTATTACGAACCGATGACCAACGGACAGGTAAAGCTTCGCAACTTAAACCCGCTTTGGGAGATAAAATGTGTCGAATGCGCCCCGTCCAGCACGCTGGTATCTCCACGCGATAAATAAAAGGGATTTGGGTTGGGGTTGGGGTTCTATTTTATGTCTTTTTCATATTTCCCTAACCCTAACCCTAACCCTAATATATAGACCGTATCCTCTTCAAACTCCTTATGCGCTTCACGAAAATCATTGCAACTCTCGGCCCTTCTACCGCTACCCCGGAAGCCATCAGCCGGTTTTCCAAACTGGGCGTAAACATCTGCCGGCTAAATTTCTCACACGGCGATTACAAAATCCACGGAAAGGTCATCGAAATGATCCGCGCGGTCAATCGCCAGGGCGGATCACTGGCCATTATGATCGATATCAAAGGCCCCGAGGTCCGGACGGTTGACGTCGCCCAGGCGATCAAGGTCAGAAAAGGCGAGCGCGTTATCTTCACATCGAAGCCGACCGGCAAGGAAAAACATAAAACCATTACCGTCGATTACGATAAATTCGCCGACGATGTCCGCCATGCCCGGTGCATTCTGATCGACAACGGTGCGATCGAATTCCGGATGGAAAGCATTTTGCGGAATGGATCGGTCAGCGCCGTGGCTCTGGAAGACGGGTCAATCGGATCGCGAAGACATGTAAATCTCCCCGGTGCCAACAACAGCCTCCCGTCATTCACGCCCAAAGACTGGGCCGATATCCGGTTCGGCATAAAACAGGATGTAGATTTTTTCGCGACGTCTTTTGTCCGGACCGGCAAAGACATCCAGGAACTGAGGAGCTTTCTCCGCAAAAACAAGAGTTCCGGCGAGATCATCGCCAAAATCGAGACTCCCCAGGCCGTCGAGAACATCGACGACATTCTGGATGCCGCCGACGGGATAATGGTGGCCCGGGGGGACCTGGGAGCCGAGGTTCCTTTCGAAGATGTCCCGAAGATTCAGGAAATGATCGTCGCCAAGTGCCGCAGTCACGGCAAGCCGGTGATCGTTGCAACACACATGCTTGAAAGTATGATCTTAAGCCCCATGCCCACCCGCGCCGAGGTTACCGACATCGCCTACGCCGCACGTCTGCAAACCGACAGCACCATGCTTTCCGGCGAAACCGCCAGCGGGATGTACCCGTTCAAGGCAATTGCCGCGATGGACAAAACGCTCAGGAACAACGAACGGCAGGAACCGGATTATGAGCATTTATTCCGGCAGATGCATACGCCGGAGGATTTACTCGATATAAATTTCCCCCGCCGTGAACAGGCCCTTTCGGCCTGCG
>Ga0172379_10007710_pt1 | contig 13860 bp, 10 predicted proteins | sample GrowelOW334metaG_FD_119756 | JGI IMG/M metagenome (GOLD analysis project Ga0172379, IMG submission 119756) | Groundwater microbial communities from an aquifer near a municipal landfill in Southern Ontario, Canada - Groundwater well OW334 metaG | ecosystem: Environmental > Aquatic > Deep... | reverse complement strand
TGGTTGGAGTGATTATTTAGGTGATTGGCGGATTATTAATCATCAAAAAAATAATCACTTTTTCAATCACCTAAAAATCACCCTCCGATAATCACCAAACAAAACCCCAATTCAATCTAAAAACTCCCTCCAACCCTTTAAACCCCTTCCGCCCCCCAAAAAAAATAATATGAAACCACAAAAAAGAACTAAAATCGTTTGTACCATTGGTCCAGCCTCTTCTTCGATCGTTAAACTTACTCGATTGATTCGGGGCGGTATGAACGTGGCTCGATTAAATTTGTCGCACGGTGATTATAAAAGTCATCGGGCGACGATTGGAAATATTCGCGCGGTTGAAAAAAAACTCGGTGAACCGATTGCTATTATCGGTGATCTTCAAGGACCAAAAATTAGGATTGGCGATTTGCCAACCGACGGTTTGAAAATTGTTAAAGGTGAAACAATCGAAGTTCCTGTTACTTATCCGAACCTTTTTCGTGACGTTAAAAAAGGCGACCGGATTTTGCTTGATGATGGAATTATGGATGGTGAGTGTATTGGTGGTAAGTCTGGTTTTTTAAAAATTAAAGTTAATGTCGGCGGCACACTTACTTCTCATAAAGGTTTAAATTTTCCGGATTCGACGCTTAAGATTGAGCCGCTCACCGAAAAAGATCGAAAGGACGCAGCTTTTTGTGTTCGCGAAGGTGTGCATTACGTGGCCATGTCGTTTGTCACTGACCCTAAAGACATTCGTAATCTGCGTCGTCTTTTAAAAACCAAAGCCAAAACCAATCAACCAATCCCCATGATCATCGCGAAAATCGAAAAACACGAAGCGGTTCGTCGTTTCGATGAAATTCTCAAGGAAGTCGATGCGGTCATGGTAGCTCGCGGTGATTTGGGTATCGAAATTCCGGCCGAGCAGGTGCCTTTGGTTCAGAAAGAAATAATTGAAAAGTGTCGGACCATTGGTAAGTCGGTTATCGTGGCCACCCAAATGCTTGATTCTATGATCCGAAATCCTCGACCGACGCGGGCCGAGGTTTCCGACGTCGCCAACGCGGTTATCGATCATACTGATGCGGTCATGCTGTCAGGTGAAACAGCAACTGGTAAATATCCGGTCGAGGCGGTTGAGACCATGGCTAAAATTATTATGGAAACGGAAGCTTCGCCCTTCGATGATGTCTCGCCAGACGAGGCAGCCGGTTTTGTAAAAGTTATCGAGGACGCCATCGGCGGCGCAGCTAACTTATTGTCACGTACCGTTAAGGCTAATGCTATTTTAGTTGCCACACTTTCCGGCAGTACGGCTCGTCTTGTCAGTCGTTTCCGACCAGAGTTGCCAATCATTGCCGCGACCGCTTCCGAGTTTGTCCGTCATCAACTGTGTTTGTCCTGGGCGGTCTCGCCTATTGCCATTCCAAAAACTTTTAATATTGACGATTTGATTTCAAAATCCATTAAAAGATTAAAAAAAGAACGCTTAGTAAAACAAGGCGAAAAAATAATCATCCTAGCCGGTCAGCCAGTTGGTAAACGGGTGAATTTTGTGGAAATTAAAGAAATATAGGTAGAAAATGTAGAGGGTAGAAGACGCAGATTTTTTTTGGTGGTTGGGTGGGGAAAACAGTCCTCATCCCAGGCCCCTTCTCCTAGCAGGAGAAGGGTTGGAGTGATTTTTTTCGATTAGACTAAATTGAAACCCAAACCCCTCTCCTGCTAGGAGAGGGGTGCCGGGGGTGAGGACCGATGTCGCAATTCAATAATTCAATAATTCGAAAATTCAATAATTTAGAAATTTCCACCATATGTCCAACTTCATTCTTTGGTTTAAACAAATTAAAATTACTGATGTTGGTTTGGTTGGTGGAAAAAATGCGGCGCTTGGTGAAATGTTCCGCCTTCGTCGGACTTCCTCCTTCGCTCGCGCCGAGCTACGGAAGGACAAGTCGGCGAGACAGGCTCGTCTTGGTTTGCAATCTAGTAAAAAAAATAAAATCAGTTTTCCGGTGCCGCCAGGTTTTGCGGTTACCGCCGAAGCCTTTCGGTTTTTTTTAACTGAGGGAAAAATTGCCAAACAAGTTTGGCAAACAGTTGAGGCCATCGATGTTCAAAATACTGAGGCATTGGCTCGTGAGGGCAAAAAAATTCGCGAGTTAATAATGTCGACGCCAATGCCGGACGAGCTGACAAAAATGATTATTAAGTCTTATGAAAAATTATCAGCCGAGCTTGGTTCAAAAGCTATCATGGTAGCGGTACGTTCTTCGGCCACCGCCGAGGATTTGCCAGGTGCTTCTTTTGCTGGTCAGCATGATTCCTATTTAAATATTTCAGGTAAAAGTGAAGTCGTCGAAGCAGTTAAAAAATGTTTTGCCTCGCTTTTTACCGACCGAGCCATTTCTTATCGCGTCAATAATAAATTCAAACACCGTTTGGTTTCCATGTCGGTCGGGGTGCAATTTTTAATTCGTTCCGATCGGGCGGCTTCCGGGGTTATGTTTACTATCGATACCGAATCGGGTTTTGAGCGAATTGTGAACATTGATTCTTCCTGGGGTTATGGCGAGGCTATTGTTCAAGGCAAGGCGGTGCCCGATCATTTTTCGGTTTTTAAAAATACCCTGGAAATCCATCGACCGATTTTGGAACGGAAACTTGGTAGCAAGCTTTTAAAATATGTCATGAAGAAAGATGGTGGCAGCAGGATTGTGGCGACTGAGGCCAAGGAACGCCGCAAGTTTTCGATTAGCGACGACGAAGTTTTGCAATTAGCCAAATGGGCGGTGGAGATTGAAAAAGCTTTTGATAAACCGATGGATATTGAATGGGCCAAGGACGGTCCAACTGGTCGACTGTTTATTGTTCAAGCTCGACCAGAGACAGTTGAGGCGCAAAAAAATACCGAGGTGATTGAAGAATATCGTCTTGACCAACCAGGGAAAATTATTATTAAAGGCATCGCTGTCGGTTCGAAAATCGGTTCTGGTCGAGCCAGGTTGGTTAAGAATCCAAAACAGATTGACGCTTTTCAAACTGGCGATGTTTTGGTGGCCAGAATGACTGATCCGGCTTGGGAACCGATTATGAAAAAAGCCGCGGCCATTGTGACCGATGGTGGTGGTCGCACTTCGCATGCCGCTATCGTCAGCCGCGAACTCGGTGTGCCTTGTGTGGTTGGCACGGGGAATGGCACACGAATGATAAAAGATGGTTCAAAAATTACGGTTTCTTGTGCCGAAGGCGAGGACGGTCGGATTTATGCCGGCGAGTTGTCGTTTCGTGTCAAACGAACGAATATTTCCAAGGTGCCAAAATTACCAATTAAAATCATGATGAACGTCGGACAACCGGATACGGCTTTTGAATTGTGTCGTATTCCAAACGATGGTGTTGGTTTGGCTCGTGAAGAGTTCATTATTGCCAACATGGTTAAGGCTCATCCCATGGCCCTCGTCAGATATCCAAAATTAAAAGACCGCAGTTTGGTAGCCAAGATTGCTAAGCTGACGGTTGGTTATAAAAAACCAACGGATTTTTACATCGAGAAATTGGCGAGCGGTATTGCCAAAATTGCCGCGGCTTTTTATCCGAATGATGTTATTGTACGTTTTTCTGATTTCAAAACTAATGAATATGCTTCGCTTTTAGGCGGTGCGGAATTCGAACCTAAGGAAGAAAATCCCATGATCGGTTGGCTCGGTGCTTCGCGATATTATGATCGGGATTTTGAACCGGCTTTTCTTTTGGAATGTGAGGCCATTCGCCGGGTGCGCGATGAAATGGGTTTGAGTAATGTTGTCCCCATGGTGCCGTTTTGTCGAACGGTCGAGGAAGGGCAGAAGGTACTCGCGGTTATGAAAAAAGCTGGCTTGGCGCGCGGAAAAAATCAGCTTCGAGTTTTTGTGATGGCCGAGATTCCCTCGAATATTATTTTGGCTGACGAGTTTGCCGAAATTTTTGACGGTTTCAGTATTGGTTCAAACGATTTAACTCAACTCACTCTCGGTCTAGATCGCGATTCTCCGCGTTTGCACGCCGTGGCCGACGAACGGAATCCGGCGGTGGTCGAACTTATTAAAAAAGTTATCAAAGTTGCTCGTGAACACAAAATCAAAGTCGGCATCTGCGGCCAAGCCCCATCAGATTATCCCGCCTTCGCCACCATGCTCATGAAAGCCGGTATTGACAGCTTGTCCTTAAACCCAGATTCCGTTTTACCAACCCGTCTGGCTTTAGCAAAGTTGCGAGGAAATGTAAAAAGGTAAAAATGTAAAAAATGTCCTCCATAACTCAATAATTCGGAAATTCAATAATTCAATAATTAAAATCAACCAAAACATGCTATAATCACCAACATATGGCCGACTCTACCTCACAAACTGCCGACGATCGCATAAAAGCGGCCGTTCAAATCACTCAAGAATTTGAACAGTCGGTGGCGGCGATTAAAAACGAACACGATGATTTGGTTAAAAAAACCATTAAAGCTGGTGAAGCGAAAGTTGCTGATCGGGTTCGTGTTTTTATTTCAAAAATTTTTACCTCTAAAACAAACTAATTTTTTTGTATGACTGACGCCCCCATTGTTCCAAAAGAAAATGAAGTACCTCCAGCAGCTGAAATACCCCCAACCGTGGCTGAAACATCAGCTGAGTTATCGAAGATCGATACGATCGATTCTCCGAAAGCGGTTTTGGATCTGTTTGAAAGATTAGCTAAGGCTTATGAAGCTGAAGGCCGTTCAGACGCTCGCGACGAAGCGGCAATTAAGGTGCTGGATTTTTTGGCCAAGGTTGTTGATAAAAAAAGTGCGAAGATTGATGAAATTATCGCTTCGGCTCCGACTTTAGTTTCTGAAGTTCTTAACCGTATTGGCCTGACCGAAGGCCATGCAGAAATTTTGTCGCCTTTAAAAAGCGATACTGGAACTTTAAGATATCGATTGGACGTGGTTCATAATTTTGCCAAACAAAAATTAAGAGCTTTGCGAAGCAGCGAAAGAGAAACAAAAGAACGAGAAGAAAGAAAAGCGGATTATACAGAAAGATTAGGTGAATTAAATGCAGTGGTGAAAAAAAAGACCATTAGTTCGGAGGTTACTCCACCAGCTTCAGAAAAACCCGTTGTGTCATTAAAGGAAATTCCATTGGTCGAAAGAACCAATACTGGTTTTGAAAAAGAGGGTTTAACAAAACTTAAAAAAACAGCAGCTCTTTATGATCGGAGGGTAAAAGAAATTAGTGAAGATAATTATAAAGCTTTTGGAGAGCGGAGTAAGTTAAATATAACAGATCCGGATTATTCAATATTATCTAAAAGGATTGACGATAACCTTCGAAAGATATCTGGTTTTAAAAAAATTAAAAAAATAGTTGACGCGGCTATTGATCGTAAGGCGGGAACTGAAACAGAAGAACCGGAAGCAGTAGCTGTTGCTACTGCAGTTGAAACATCTGAACCGGTTGTTGCTGCCGATTCCTCCACAGAACCTGAAGCCAAAGCCGAAGTTGTAGAAAAAATTGATACCAAACCAATGCTGGCTTTCCTTAAAGCTTTTGGTTTACCAAAATCCGAATATGCCGGGACGAATAAAAAACCGTCTGATCAGTTGATTCTCGAAAATTTTAATGATTATAAAAAGGTTTTTGAGCACGTCATTGGAAATTGGAAAAGTATCCCTGGTAGTTTAAGGCCGCCAATGCTTATTGAAGATAGTCAGGGTAATAAATTACCAACTTTTGCCAAATTTGCTGAGGCCCTGATTGATGCTAGTCCAAAGGATCGAGAAAAAATTAAAAATTCTTACATCGAGTTTACTTCGGTGGTTGGTGGCGGCGGGGCAATCGGCTCGTTGGCTGGAGCAGAACTTTCTGGTAACAGCGGTTCATCTGGCGTAAATCCGGAAACTTTTTTTGCGAGCCATAAAACCACCGCAAATCTGGGGGCGACCAGAAGATCTTCGGTTGTTCCAGGTACAACTTCGGCCGCTCGGCCGGTTGAAGCAGCTCGAGCTGTGCCAGTTGCACCGGTGGCCGAAGCTTTGTTGCCTAAAGTTCCTGAAGAAAAAAAGAAAGTTGCGGATCGTGGAGTTTTGTCTGATAAAAAAGTTGAGCGAAAAACTGAGACGGCGGCAGAAGTCGAGACAACGTTTGAAAATTTGCCGGTTGGCGGGCAGTTAAAATTTGCTGGGGCGGACGATGACCATTCGTTTGTTGTCGAGAAAACGCCTGATGGTAAATTTAAATTAATCGAAATCGACGGTGACGAATCTAAATATAAAGGAATTGTCGATAATTTATCCTTACAGAAAGGACCGGACGGCTCATTTCTTAGTCTTACTTGGAAGGGTGGGGAATATCGTAAAAATGGTGGTTACAGAAGATTACCAACCAAACCGGCTGCGGCTGGCGTTGAAGCGGCCAAACCGATTGCCACTGCTGAAGTTTCTAAACCAGCTGTTGTAGCTAAACCAGAAGGAGCTTTACCTTCACCAAAGAAAGGAAAAGATGTCGAAGAGTTACCTGAAGTGGATGTCGGGGTTCCTGTCGAGTCTTCACCTAAAGCCTCTGTTTTTGAAATGCCCGTAAAAAAGACGCTCATAGAAAAGGTTTATCGAAGACTTGTAGGAAAAGATGCAAATTTTGATTTAAACGAAAAAGAAACTGAGGGAATTAAAGAGTTGGAGAAAAAAGGTCGAGCGATTTTTGAGGAATTAACCTCGACTGAACCATTGTGGACAGAGTTTAAAGTGAAGCTCGAAGAATTAAGAACAAGACTTGGTCGAGAGATAGAAATGTCGGATGTGGTTTTTGATCCAAGTTTTCGTAAAATACAAAAAGATTTAGTAGGAGATAAACCTGTTTTGTCGGTTCCACAACAAATTCGTCGTCTTTTTGTTCTTGAAAATATTTTAAATTCGATTGGAAAAGGTTTGGAAGCTTATAAAACAGGAACCGCAGATAAATCAAAGGCTGGTGTTTTAGGCGAAGACCTTAAGGACCTTTATGATTTGATTCAAGACATGTCGCCAGTTACTGTGCCTAAAGAATCGGTCGATTCCGCCGATGAACCAGAAGTAGACGAAAAGGATAAGGTGGTAGCTGCTCCAGTCGAGACTACCACAAACGAGGCAAAAATCTTGGCGGAATACAGAAAGTTAAAAGGTTCTGAATTGCAAAAAAAATCTTTTGATTTGGATTTGGAAGCAGAAAAAGATCCAGACAATGAAGAACTAAAGTTAAAACAAAAAGTTCTTGTTCAAGTTTTGGGTGAAAAGTACCGAGAACTTGTCAGAATTTTTATCAAAGATCATGAAGGCGATTTGATTTCTGGTTTGGAAGAAAGAATTAATTTTTTGAAGGCGGAATCAGCTGATCTTAAGGGAAAAATAAGAGAGGCTAGAAAGTTGAGTGAGCCGGTTGGTGAATTAAAGTCAGCCTTGACTAAGTCTCTAAGTGAATTGGATGCGGTACAAACATTGTTTGATCAAAGAAAAGCTGAGTCTGCGACAACTTCGACCGAAACCAGCGCTGCCCCACAACCACCAGAAACCGACAAAACAGTTCCGGAATCGGATTCCGTCGAAGCGCCAACTGATTTGGAAAAAGCTCCAATTAATGAATTGTTTTCTCGTTTCAGCGGCCTGGCGGCCGGTAAAGATAAAGATAAAATAAAAGAGGTTTTAGATAGAAGATTTGAAGATTTAGTAGCCGAAGAAAAAGGGAAACGAAATAGTGCAACGGTCGGTGAATTAAGAGAAGAAGTTTCTGCTTTACAAAAGGAAGAATTAAAATTAATTTCTGAAATTGCTGATGAAAAATTAATGTGGTTAAATCGAACTAAGCTTGTGGCGGCTCAGGATCTTTTGGCGGCAAAAGAAAAAGCTATTATTCCTCCGGTCGTCGAAGCGCCGATTGATTTAAGTTCTTCAATTAATGATTTGTCTTTTCGGCTTGAAAAATTAAGAATTAAAGAAGCAGCTGAACCTGGTGATGAACCTAGTCAAGAAGTCACCTTAATCCAAGAAGAGCTAAACAAAAGGTATCAAAATATTGTTCGGACACTAATGGAAACAATGAAAGAACTTCCGGCTGATAGATTAGAAGAAAAAATTTCAAGATTAACCAAAGAAGAAAAAAGGTTGGTTGAAAGCAACAAAAATCCAGAACGTTTGTTGAAAGTTCGGGCTGAAATTGAGGCAGCTAAAGATCTGTTGAGGTTACTAGAGACCGAAGAAGAAGCCACTTCGTCAGCTGCCGAGGTTTCTGGTACTCCGTCTTCTGAGATGGCTCCAACTGAAACCGCTCCACCAGCTGAGGCTCCTCTCGAGACCGAAACATCTCCAGTAAATCCGGTGGCTGTATCGCCAGTTAGGCCAGTTGAATTTAATGAGGTAACAGGAGAAAAAAGCTTGAAAGATATGGATGCAAGCGAGCTGCAAAAAAAGGCTCGTGAATTAAGTGGTGAAAAAAGTAAATTAGAAGCAAGATTGCTAACTGCAAGCAAAAATAAAAAGCCTAAACTTCAAGCGCGAATAGATAGTTTGAACGAACAATTAACACAAGTCAATCAACAACTCGCTTCCAGATAAAAAGAAAAACCAGTAATTTAACCCAACTTAAAAATTCCCCTTTAACCCCCTCGGCCATAGCCTACGGGCGAGGCCTTAGTCCCCCATGCCACTCCGTAGCTCGCCTCGAGCGAAGGGTGGTTAAACCCCTTCGATCGTTGGGGATATTCACTCTTGCCTAAATTCGTCCTTTTTGTTAATATAATTGCCGTCGGAACAAACGCGGATTGGTGGTGTGGCCCGGTTAACACGTCTCCCCGTCATGGAGAACTCGCTTTCGCTAGGGCTACGGCGAGGTGTAGATCAAAATTTCTTTTACTCTATTTATCAAGAAAAAATTTAAATCACTCACAGACGGATTGGTGGTGTAGCCCGGTTAACACGTCTCCCTGTCACGGAGAAGATCAAGGGTTCAAATCCCTTCCAGTCCGCCAGTGTGTGATTTAAATTTTTTCTGTCAATAAAAAATACCAGTCGTCAGGCTGGTATTTTTCTATTTGTTTTTCTCTAAACCAAAACCTTATCTGTTTCCTCTCTCGTGGCCACCTTTTTTGCGACAAGTAAATCAAGGGTCGAGATTATTCTTTTCTCACATTTTTTAACCGGTTCAATTAATTCGCCACGCAGGTCAGACAATTTTTGGTCAAGATAATCCTTGGAAACCATTTTGGTTTCAAATTTGGCAAATTCATTTTTGAAGGCAGCTTTTAGTTCATCTTTAGTGACCATTTTTTGTTCGATGCCGGACATTCTTTCTTCTATTTCAGAAAATGATTGTTTAATTGAACCAAAAATTTCTTGATTTTCAGAAGTCGTCTTTTTTACAAGACGAGTAAGTTTAAGAACATTTTGGTTGGTTTTTTTAACAACCTCGGTAACAACTTCAAAAATATCTTGTTTGGTCAGTTGTTTGGCCATATCGGAAAATTTTTGGTGTGAATTATATGGTTGGGAAAATTAAAAACCTTAACTCAAAACTTCAACTATTTCTTTTTCAGTGACAAGTTTTTTTGTTGCAAGCAAATCAAGCGTCGAGATTAATCTTTTCTCACATCTTTTAACCGGTTCAATTAATTCGCCACGCAGGTCAGATAATTTTTGGTCAAGATAGTCCTTGGAAACCATTCTGGTCTCAAATTTGGCAAATTCGTTTTTAAATTCAGCTTTTAATTCGTCTTTGGTAACCATTTTTTGTTCTATTTCGGAGAAAGACTGTTTAATCGAACTAAAAATCTCTTGATTCTCAAAAGCTGTCTTTTGGATAAGATCAAAAATTTTTTGAATATCTTGTTTTATCGACGGTTTGGCCATATCGGAAAACTTTAGAAGAAATAAAACGGGGAAGTAATAAAAATCTATCACAAAAAATCCTTTTTGTCCAGACTAAAAACCGTGAAGGTTTTTGGATTTTTTGGTGGTTGTGTATAACCCCCTCACCCCTTACCCTCTCCCGCCGGAGAGGGAGAATATTTTTTTTGTTGGTTTTTAAAAAATAACAAAAAATAACGCGGCCCTCCTTCGCTAGGGCTACGGAAGGGTGAACGAGATCCCTCTCCCTTCGACTCGGCTCAGGGCTCTGAAGCCTATCGAAGAGCTGGCTCGGGATGACGGCGAGGAAGATATAAAAATCAAATCATCTCCCTCTCCTCATAACCGTGGACTAATCGGGAGAGGACTCGGCCTGCTCCGCCGAAGCCTAGCGAAGGGGAGGGTGAGGGGCGTCCCCAACCAAAATAATTCTCCCTCTCCGGCGGGAGAGGGTTGGGGTGAGGGGTTACACCAACTTCCCAAGATCAAGTGATTCCGTAAAAGAAATCTTGTCCACAAATTCTGGGGCGTGGCTGACAACGATCATGCAGCCTTGGTATTCCTGCAGAGCCTCAGCGATGACTGGTAGATGGCGGAAGTTGATGTGATTGGTTGGTTCGTCGAGGATGAGGAGACCGGGTTCTTGTAAAACGAAGCGAGCGAAACAGAGGAGGCCTTTTTGACCTTCGGATAAGGAGCCAATTTTATTTTTGAGGACATCGCCGGTCAATAAAAATCTGGCGGCCACTCCGCGGAGTTTTTCGTTGTCGGGTACTTCCATCATTGATTCGAGTGAGGCGTAAGCTGTTTCTTCGAAATTGAGACCGGAGAAATCTTGGCGATAGTAGCCGACTTTTACGCCGGGGGTGATGACGGCACCAGACTCTTTGTTTTCGAAAAGGGCACGCAAGAGGGTGCTTTTACCAATGCCGTTCGGACCGGAAATAAACAAACGTTGTTGTTTGCGCATTTTGATGGCCACTTCGACTTGTTTTGGCTCGTGGTCCTTAATGACTTTGACTGAGGTGATGGTGACTACTGGTTCGGTAAAAATTTGCGCGGGAATATTAAAGTCGCTGATGGTGCGATCGTCACGTTTGACATCGACCATATTTTCTTCGGCGTCAGCGACTTGATCGCGAAGTTTGCTGGCCAGAGCGCGCATTTTTCCGCCTTTATGGGAAAAAAAGTTTATTTTGTCTTTACGATCCTGAATTTCTTTTAAGAGCTGGGCATTTTTGGCACGGTCACGTTCGACTCGAGCGGAAATTTCTTCGACCACGTTTAAATAGTTGCCTTCATAACGCTCAACCTTGCCGGTGAAAACATCGAGGTGCAAAACGCCTTCGGTAAAGGCATTCAAAAAATCTGCGTCGTGGGAAATGACCAAAACGGTTTTGAGATAACACATGAGGAAACCGGTGAGATGTTCGATGCCTTCGGTATCAAGATTGTTGGTCGGTTCGTCGAGGAGCAGAATGTCTGGGTCTTGAATGAGTGCGTAAGCGAGGAGGAGACGGGCTTGTTGGCCGCCGGAAAAATCGTGAATTTTTTTATCGTATTCAGTTTTTATGTTGACGACCTCGAGAACATCGGAAATGCGACGATCGAGGTTGTAAATTTTTTCGGCAAAAGCTCGAGCAAAAAATTCACTCACGGTTTGATCCAAACATTCCGGTGGCATGACCTGTGTGGCGATGGCAATACTGGCCCCTGGTTTGAGGTGAATTTTGCCTTCGGTCGGTTTGAGTGTGCCGAGCAATAATTTAAAAATTGTACTTTTGCCAGCCCCGTTTTGGCCCATGAGCGTAATCTTGGCATTCTCACGAACTGAAAAATCCGCCTCTTTCAGCAGCAGGTTATCTTTATCATAGCCAAACGAGACTTTTTCAAAGCGAATAATGACGTTTCCGTGATCCATAAAATTTGTTTAATTCGAGCGGATTGTAGCAGAGAATTAAGGTTTTGGCAATGATATGAATTGTCGAATTGTCACGAATATACGAATATACGAATTATCGCCAGTTTTTTTTGGACGCAACCAACCCAACAATAGCGATAATTCGCATATTCGTATATTCGCCAAGATTCGCAATTTCATAATCAAGATTCGCAATTTCAAAGTTAATTTTCTAGTGGTTTTCTTTCAAATAATCTATAATACAAAAAGAATTATTCTTAACCCTTTATCTTTATGAAAAAAGTCGGTGAAGAAAATTTCGGTTTGGTAGAAAGTACAAAGATCGCTCTTTTTAAAGGGAAACAAATTCGAAGGATTCTCTATCAAGGAGAATGGTGGTTTTCGGTTATTGATGTTATCGAGGCACTGACAGGTAGTGTGAATTCTCGTGATTATTGGTTTAAGATGAAAATAAGAGTTAAGGAAGAAGATGGATTTGAACCGTCGACAGTTTGTCGACAGTTGAAATTAGTTGCCGAAGACGGGAAGATGCGTGAAACAGATTGTGTCAACACCGAGGATATTTTTCGTATAATCCAATCCATCCCATCACCAAAAGCCGAACCTCTCAAACGCTGGTTGGCCAAAGTTGGTTATGAAAGAATTCAGGAAATAGAAAATCCCGAGCTCGCCACCAAACGAACTCGAATGCTCTATAAACTTAAAGGATACAGCGAGGATTGGATTGAAAAACGTCTGCGAGGTATTGTCATTCGCGAGGAACTTACCGATGAATGGAAAAACCGCGGGGTGCAAAGTCAAAAAGATTACGAGATTTTGACCGCGGAAATTTCTAAAGCGACTTTTGGAGTTACTCCGAGCCAGTACAAAAAACTCAAGGGTTTAAAACGAGAAAATCTTCGTGATCATATGGACGACTTCGAACTTATTTTTAATATGCTCGGCGAGCGGGCGACCACTGAAATTCATCGGAATGAAGATTCAAAATGTTTGATAAAACTTCGAGGTGACGCCAAAGCTGGTGGTGATATCGCCGGTGGTGCTAGAAAGAATTTGGAAAAACGTCTTGGTCGGTCGATTGTTACCAAGAAAAACTTTTTAAAAAATCCGGAAAGTAAAAAGAAGTTAAAATAATTATTCATAACCTTTATCTATATGAAAAAAGGCTACAAAGAAAATATCGAAGCGTTAACTTTGGCCAACGAAGATTTTCGCCATGTGCTTTATACAGCCGAACATTGCCAGTTGGTTTTAATGTCGCTGGCTCCAAGCACAGAAATTGGTTCCGAAGTGCACGAGGACGGTGATCAATTTTTCCGTTTCGAACAAGGCGAGGGGAAAGTCGTGATCAATGAAACTGAGTATGTTGTCGGTGATGGTGATGCGGTGATCGTTCCAGCGGGTTCAACTCACAACGTCATAAACACCTCAGCTACCGACGCCCTTAAACTTTACACAATCTACACCCCACCACATCATCAAGATGGTGTCGTCCGAGCCACTCGCGCTGCGGCCGAGGCCGATGGTCCGGAGTTTGATGGGAAGACTACTGAGTAGGATGGGGGGGTGCGAATAACGAATCGATTACGAATTTACGAATATACGAATGTTGGCGATCGTAGAGACAGGGCAATGCCCTGTCTTTTTGGATGAAATTCATATTTGTATATTCGTAAATTCGTAGTAAAATTCGTTATTCGCACCCCCAAAAAAAAGAAAGCCCGCACAAGTTGAAGACTTGGCGGGGGACGACTTAGTGAACCAGTGGAAATAAACTGCCATGAATCACCACCTTGAGAGAATTGTTTCGTGGAATCAGGACGACAAGGCCGGCCGAGAAAAGTTCCTTGATTCGCGCGATGGTCGTATCACAGATACTTACCGGTTCGCGAAGAACAAAAGAGACTTCTTGCCGGGCCCAGTCTTCCTGATAGTCGTCAATTTGACGATCGTTTATTTTCTGTAGTGTGAGCAGAACGATGAGTCTCCTTTGGTAGAGGAAGAGATTGTTGGCGAACATGTCAACCTCCGGTTGTTGGTGGTGGCACGTAGTTTCTCCTCCATATCAATT
>Ga0172379_10007709_pt1 | contig 13860 bp, 11 predicted proteins | sample GrowelOW334metaG_FD_119756 | JGI IMG/M metagenome (GOLD analysis project Ga0172379, IMG submission 119756) | Groundwater microbial communities from an aquifer near a municipal landfill in Southern Ontario, Canada - Groundwater well OW334 metaG | ecosystem: Environmental > Aquatic > Deep... | reverse complement strand
GATCCGCCGCGCTGCCATTCTCGGCGCGCTGCCGGGTCTGTGTCAGCCCCGTCACACATTCAGGTGACGCACACTTGGGTGGTCGTGGGCCGTCCAGAAACAAGGCCGACTGGACCAGAGGTGTCAATTGCCGCGGAGGTGCGGGTTTGAAGTCTGCGACGCGACGGTTGATGTCCGCCAAATTTTCGGACGTCAGCGTCCTGGCCAGCCGGTCGGCTTTTCCTTGCAACTGTGGGTTGCTGCCTTCGCGCAAAGCCAGCCGGAACCAATACACGGCCTTCTCCGGTTCGGAGGAGGTAAAACCCATCATGTTGTCAGTGTGCGCATTTCCAATTTCTTCCTGAGCAGAAGGCACCCCGGCGAGGGCGAGCGTCTCGATGGCCTTCCATCTTTCGACCACCACGAGCGGGCCGCGATTGAAAGGGGAGCTTTCCAGCGCCACGGCCAAACTCCACAGCGCCTCAAACTCTCCGCCGGCGGCGGCCTTGCGCAGCCAGCGGAGTGAGGCGGCTCCATCATGCTCCGCACCGATACGGAGGCTGCTCTTCACCCGCGCCATGCCCAGGCAGGCTCCTGTTTCTCCTTTGGCGGCGGCACGCTCATACCATTCACGGGCCAGTTCCAGCTCGATCAGGCAGCCGATGCCCAGCTCGTGGCGGACACCGAGGCGCAATTGCGCCTCGACCACTTGCTGCGCTGCGGCCCGCTCCGTCCAGCGATACGCCTCCAGCATGTTGGGCTTGCCATCCCGGCCGCGCAGGAGGCGCTCCCCGAGTGCGTGTTGTGCGGCGGCTTCGCCTTTCTCAGCAGCGGCGCGGACTTCTGCCACAGGCGCGGCGAGCCAGCGTGCGTCCGACGCCGGCCCGGGCGTCGCCGCTGATACGGGCCGGAGTGCCGCTGCGCCAGCCGCCATCAGTCCGAGGACGATTGAGCGAAGCCTGCCGTTGAGGAAGGGAGGATTGGTCATGGTGCGCGGTGGAAATCAGTTGCCCGCCGGGCGGTAGCTCAGGCCAAGCTGGGCATGAACGGCGGAGGGGGAATCAATGGGGGTTCCGACCGGGACAAGCTTCAGCATCACGTAGAGGTCCTTGGGCCGCTGGTCATAAAACTGGAACCAGATGAGATACTCCTGCTCCTGCTTCAACTCGCCGCCTGTCAGCGGCTGGACGAAAACCTGGTAGGGAGTCACCGACTCCTCCCACGGCACGTCCCTGATGCCGGGGCCGCCGCGGAAGAACTGGCGGAAGCCCTTCATCTTCCCGGTGCGCGGCAGGACATACCAGTTGCTCGGAATGTTGCGTTGCAGTCCGGCGAACGCCCACGCCAAATCACGCGCCTCACCCTTCGGCACGGTGAAACGGATGCCATCGAACCCGGTGCCGTGCTGGTTCAGCATGACTTGCAGGAACTTTTCCGTGCTGCCGGACTCCTTCAACTCAACCTTGGTGAACGCGTCCGCCGCCGCCTGAGTGGCTTCTTCGAACTGCCGGCCGTTGGCGGGCGTCTCCTCCTCCATCCACTTTGCGCGAGCGGCGGCGGCCTGACGCAGCAGGGCGGCGGACTCTTTGTCCGCAGCATCTGCGGCGACGGTCGCGACGAACACAAACATCAGCGTCGAGGCGACGCGGGCCATGTTGCAACGCCAGCCCCGGCATTTGGTTTGGTGGGTGTGGTGCGGGCTCGCGGTGGTCATGGGCTTGTGCGTTGGCGATGAGGTTGGGGATTTGGGAAGTTTATTTCAGCAGCTTCGGCGCAAGCCGTTCGGCCAGTTCAGCGCCCGCAGTTTGCAGCGCGGTCTTGGCGGCGATCTGTTCGGAAATGTCCACCACCACGCTGGTCTGGCGTTCCACAAGGAGCGTGCCTGTGGCGGTGTCGCGAATTTTCAGCTCCACGCGGGCCTTGCATGTTTGCAGGTTGCCCCGGCGCGGGCCGCGCTCGCTGAAGGCTTCGCCGAGGATTTCAAAGTCCGGCTTCGTCTTCGATTTGTCGTCCACGAGCGTGAAGCCGCACTCGCGCAGGATGAGCCCGATCTCCGTCTCCGCAGCCGGGTCCACCGTCGGTGCGCCGAAATGGACTTCTGGAATCTTCACCAGCACGGCCGGACGCGCGCCGGCCTTCAGAGATTTTTTCAGCGCTTCCAGGCGCTCCTCACGGGTGCGAACCCTGGCGGCGAGTGTGTCGCTCTTCGTCGTGATGGTCCTGGCGATCTTGCCGGCCAGCTCGGTGGCGAGGTCGCTGAGGGAGGTGCCCGCGTTGCCACGCGCAATCTCGCCATACACACGGCTGGTTTCCGCGCTGATGATCTTGGCCACGGCGAGCGTTTCGTTGCCGGCCTTGAAGACGCGGCCCGTGACCAGAACTTTCGCGCCGGTGAGCTGGCCGACCTTTGCAGCGGTCTCAGCCTTCACGGTGCCGGAGAGGCCCAGCTCCTGTTCCCCAAGCGCCTTTTCCAGCTCGGCACGCTCCAGCGTGATGAGGTCGCCTTCCGTCGAGAGCAAGGCGTTGAGCAGCGTTGCAATCTTCGGGCCCGCATCGCGCAGGCCGTCATCTGTGGCCTCGAAGTTGAACACGGCGACGGTGAGCGGCGGCGCGGCGGCGAAGGCGGGAGCACAGAGCAGCAAGCCCAGCAGGAGGGAGCCGATGATTTTCATGACAGTTCGGAGGTGTGACGGGAGGCTGGAATGGTTCATGGGGTGGAGGCGAGTAATGTTGACGGCGGTGACAAGGCCAGTTCGGCCAGACGCATCAGGGCCAGCTGCGCAGCCGGGGAGCTGTCGAGTCCGGCGAGCATGGACGCCGGAGCGAGCACCACCGCTCCGCGACCGACCTGCACCCGTTCCACCAGTGGAGGAACGGAGGGTGAAACTGCTCGCGGGCTCTGGAGCCAGACCACCGCCAGTCCCTCCTTGGCGCGGGCCAGCACAGCCGCTTCCAACCGAAACTCGCCCAGGTTTGAGCCCGGCGTGGAAACCAACAAGGCCAGCCGCCCGCGAAAATCGTTCCAACTTTTCGCACCGGTCAGCTCGTTGACCGCAATCCCGTGCGCCGCGAGCACGGGCCGCAGCAGGCCGGACTCATCGGACAAACCAACCGCCTGCCCACCGGCGAGGAGCTTGAATGCGGTGAGCAGGTTTTCCGGGTGCGCCCAGACTTCTGTGACGCCCAGCAGCTTGCCGTCGGCGTCGAGCCAGCGCGCCGCAAAACGGGCGGGCGCCCGCAACTTCGGAAACTCAATTTCTGCGGTTTCCAGAATGGTCTGGCCGGGCAGAACGGTGAGTCGCTTCCACGCACGAGGACCGCCCACCGGCGCGACCGTGGCCGAGGAGAGCTGGAGCAGTTGAATTCGCACCTCGATCCGGGCCGCCTCTGGGGCGGAATTGCGGAAACGCACTTCCACTGCGCGCAGGCCGTCGGCAAAAACCTGTTGTGGCTCCGGCAAACGCACCACTTCCAACGCACGGGCTGAAACCACCAGCAGCACGAAGGCAATCGATGAGCTCACCAGTCCGAGCCGGGGTGTTCGCCACCGCGCCACGTCCCTGCCGGACGCCGAAATCGAACCGGGTGGCACAGGCCGCCGGCCTGTGCCACCCGTCGACTGCGCCGCGTCCGGGCTCATAGCGCTTCCCCCAGCGCCGTCGCGCGGATGCGATAACCGGCGGCGGCCTTGCGCGGCTCACCGCTGGACCACGCCAACCGATCCCCCACCACCAGCACATTTCCCCTGGCGTCAAAAAGGATTTCGAACGTCTCTCCGTTCAATGCCACCCGCTGGCCGCTGAAGGTGATGAAACGGCGGCATATCCCATCGTGGCAGATCTGGACCAGCAGCGGCACGGAGGCCGGTGGCTGCGCGTCGGAGGCCAGCACGAGCTGGGAGCCTCGACCGTCCAGCAGCACGGTTTGCAGTTGGTCCGGAAAAAGGCCGGCCAGTTCGTGGTAAATCTTCCGGCTCTGCGCCAGTTCGGCGGCGCTGAAGCCGAGGGAGTGCCCCCGGCGGAATCCGGCGAAAAAGCCCAGCACCAGGCACGCAGTCGCAAGACCCAGCCCCCAGGCCCACAAGTGACCGCCCGATCTTCCGGGCGATCCCCGCGAGCCGGCTGCTTCACCGGCTTCCGCCCGGCGGAGTTGGCGGACGACGGTCTGCGGGAATTTCTCCCAGTATTCCGGCGCCCGTTCGGGCACGCGCACCGCGCGGAGCAACTCGTTCAACTCATCATCTCTCCGGTTCATGCGCCACCTCCGCGAACCCGCACGCTGGCGAGCAGTTTTTTCAGCTTTCGCCGCGCCATGAAGACGCGCCAGGAGACGGTTGTTTCCGCGCATCCCAGCGCACGGGCGGCTTCGGCGTGATTCAGGCCGTCGCAGACCGTGAGCACGATGGCCGCGCGCTGCGCCGGATCGAGCTTGAGCATGGCTTCCTGAACCTGTTGCGAGAGCGGAGCGCCGTCCGGAGCGAGGGTTTCGCGCTGTTCGCTCCACGCTTGATGGACCGTGTTCCGCCGGGCCGCCCGGGAACGCCAGTTGAGACATCGGTTCGCCGCGATGCGGTAAAGCCACGAGGAAAAACTCGCGTCACCCCGGAACCCGCCGAGCTGCCCCCATGCGGCGATGAAGGTCTCCTGCGCCAAATCCTCGGCTTCGGCGAGCGAGCCGGTCATGCGGTAGGCGAGAGCGTGAATCATGCGCTGATGGCGGCTGACAAGCCGCGCAAACGCCGCGTGGTCGCCCGTCTGACTGTCGCGAACCCACCCCAATTCCTCATCCGTGTCGGCCATGCAACGTTAGTTTTCCACCGTAGGACAGACGGGAGGGTGAAATCCTTGGAGGGAAGTGAAAGAATTGCGAACTGCGGGAAGTCTGCGTCGAAAACGGCGCACACCAGCCATCGCCCTCCATCACCCCTAACACTTCACCGATCCACACCCATCACAGCAACCGCGTCTGCTTCTCGTCTTTCGCCAGGGCTTCGCCGAAGCTTTCCACGCGCGCGCGGCGGCTCTCCATGATGTTCTTTTCCAGCTTCAAGTCGTAGGCCACCGGATAGTTGCCGTCGTAGCAGGCCATGCAGAAGCCGGCGCGCGGCAGCCCCGTGGCCTTCACCATGCCCTCCTGTGAAAGGTAGTGGAGGGAATCTGCGTTGAGATACTGGCGGATCTCGTCCTGCGAGTGGTTCGCCGCCATCAGCTTGTTGCGGTCTGGGAAATCAATGCCGTAGACGCACGGGTTCATGTGCGGCGGGCAGGAGACAAGCACGTGCACTTCCTTCGCACCGGCTTCCTTGAGGCTGTTCACGCGTGTCTTGCACGTCGTGCCGCGCACGATGGAGTCGTCCACGATGATGACCCGTTTGTCGCGCACAAGATCGCCGATCAGGTTGAGTTTCACGCGCACGGCGAAGTCGCGGATGAGCTGGCTGGGCTGGAGGAAGCTGCGCCCGACGTAGTGGTTGCGGACGAAGGCCATCTCGTAGGGAATGCCGGACTGCAGGGAGTAGCCCAGCGCGGCGGAGTTGCCGCTGTCCGGCACGGGGATGACGAGGTCCGCCGCGATGGGGTGTTCATGGGCGAGCTGGCGGCCCATCTCGACGCGGGCGCGATAGACGTTGCGCCCGTTGAGGTTGCTGTCCGGGCGCGCGAAATAGACGTATTCGAAAATGCAGAAGGCCCGGCGTTCGTGCGCGGGAAACGCCTGCACGCTCTTCAATCCGTCCTTGTTGATGATGACCACCTCGCCCGGCTCCACGTCGCGGACAAACTTGGCGTGGATCAAATCAAGCGCGCAGGTCTCGCTGGACAGCACCCAGGCGTCCCCCACCTTGCCGATGGACAACGGACGGAAGCCGTGCGGGTCGCGCACGCCGATGAGTTCCTGCTCGGTCATGATGACGAGCGAGAACGCGCCCTCGATGCGGCGGACGGCGCTGATGAGCGCGTTTTCCCCGCGCGGGTCGGTGGGCTGCGCCAGCAGGTGGAGAATGATCTCGCTGTCCACCGTGGTCTGGAAAATGGATCCCCTGGCCTCCAGTTCCTCGCGGAGCTGGGATGCGTTGGTGAGGTTGCCGTTGTGCGCCACGGCGATCTGCCCGCGCGCGCAATCCACCGTCAGCGGCTGGGCGTTGCGGATGTGCGAGGAGCCGGTGGTGGAGTAGCGCGTGTGCCCGACGGCCATGGAACCGACGAGCTTGTGCAGATCCGCGCCGTCAAAAATCTGCGGCACCAGGCCCATGCCCTTCTGCTCGCGGAACTGCTTGCCGTCGCACGCGACGATGCCCGCGCTCTCCTGCCCGCGGTGCTGGAGCGCGTAGAGACCGTAGTAAGCCAGTTCGGCGGCGTTGGGATGTCCGAAAATCCCAAAGACTCCGCAGTAATGTTTTGGGTGGTTGGGCGATTGCATCGGGCGCGCTGCGGGCGAGACTCAAGCGGACGACCGGCGCGTTGGCAAGTGGAGAGTGCAACGCCGCCGCCGTCCGGGCACGTGATCCCGCTGCCGCCTTCCAGGTTCTGGAGGGAGCGGGAGCTGAAGCTGCGCGCCCGCCTTGCAGCTCCCGGTTGCCTGCGATACGCTGACGGCATGTCAAAGTGGTTGGCTCTCATTGCAGCGGCGTGGTCCACGCTGGTCATTTCCGGCGACTTGCACGGAGCCGCCTCCGCGCCGGAAGCTCCCGTGAAGAAGGTCTATGTCCTCCCCATCCGCGAGGACATCATGCCGCCGCTGGTCTACGTGGTGCGCCGGGGCGTGAAGGAGGCGATGGAGGCCAAGGCCGACCTGCTGGTGATCGACATGGACACCCACGGCGGGCGTGTGGACGTGACCGAGGAAATCATCGGCATCATCGACAAGTTCCCCGGCCAGACCGTGACCTTCGTGAACAAGAAGGCCTTCAGCGCCGGCGCATTCATCTCCTTCGCCACGCAGAAAATTTACATGGCCCCCCAGAGTGTCATCGGCGCAGCCGCCCCGGTGATGGCGTCACCCACGGGAGGAATCCAGGAAATCGGGGGCACGATGGAAGTGAAGGCATCCTCCGCCATCAGCGGGCTGGTCCGGGTCAATGCGGAGAAGAACGGCCACAATCCCGCCGTCGCCGATGCGATGATTAAAAAGACGACGGAGCTCAAGCTCGATGGCAAGATCATCAACGAGAAGGGCCAGATCCTCACGCTCACCAACCAGGAAGCCGAACGCGAATACGGCCAGCCCGCCAAGCCGCTGCTCTCCGCCGGCACCGTGGACAGCCTGGACGCGCTGCTCAAGAAGCTGGGGATGGGGGCGGCGAAGGTGAAAAACGTCGAGCCCAGCGGCGCCGAGAAGCTTGCCTCCTGGATCAACACCATCAGCCCGCTGCTGCTCATCATCGGCATCGCGGGGATTTACATCGAGTTCAAGACGCCGGGCTTTGGTTTGCCGGGCATCATCGGCATCACGGCGTTCGCGATCTATTTCTTCGGCGGCTACGTCGCCGGGCTGACCGGCCTGGAGTGGGTGGCGGTGTTTGTCGCGGGAATCGCGCTGGTGTCGCTGGAGCTGTTCTTTTTTCCGGGCACCCTCGTGCTCGGCTTCGCGGGTCTGGGCCTCATCCTCGTCTCGCTCGTGATGGCCATGGTGGACCTGTATCCGGGCGCGTCCAGCTTCCCCACGCTGCCGCAGTTGCGACTGCCGCTGAACGACCTCTGCATTGCGGCATTTGGCTCATTGGTGGTGATCGCCCTTCTCAGCCGTATCCTGCCCAAGACGAACGCCTACCAGGCCATGGTCTCGCAAGGTGCGAGCGGCGCGCAGACCGAGGCGTCCATCGAGTCGGCGCAGCAACAGCGTCTCGGCCAGGTGGGCGTGGCGCTTTCCACGCTGCGGCCCGGCGGCAAGGCGCAGTTCGGCGACCAGATTTTCGATGTCGTCTCGGAGGGCGACCTGATCGAAAAAGGCAGCCAGGTCCGCATCATCGGCAACAGCGGGCATGAGGCCGTGGTCAAAGCGGCCTGAGCGGGTGGTCTGATTTTGGGTGCAGGGCCAAGCATGCCGCTTCGCTTCCTGCCTCCTCCGTTCCGTCAAACTTCATCACTGAGGCCGGCGCCCGCCGCCGCCGGTCCGGAGCAAGCAACTTGACACCAGCCGCGCATCCGACCTGAATTCGCCGCGCGCGCCAGATTCCATCCACAGCATGAACCTACCCACCGGCACGACTTCCCCCGCTCCGCTTTCGACGGAGGCAGACAACAGCTCGGCAACGACATATCTGGCAAAAATCGCGGCGGGACTGGCTTTGCTGACTCTCTTCGTCTTCCTGCCGGCGGTGAATTGCGAGTTCATCAATTACGACGACGACGTGTTCGTCACGAACAACCCCAAGGTGGCGGCCGGGCTCACCTGGGAGGGAATCAAGTGGGCGTTCACCTCGGCGGACATCGACTACTGGCGGCCGTTGAGCTGGCTCTCGCACATGCTCGACGTCGAGCTGTTTGGCCCCGTGGCCGGAGCCCACCATTTGATGAACCTTTTGATTCACTGCGCTGCGGTGGTCATGGCCTTTCTTGCCCTGCACCGCCTGACCCGGGCGGTGTGGCCCAGTGCGGTGGTGGCTGCGCTGTTCGCGTGGCATCCGCTGCATGTCGAGTCCGTCGTCTGGGTGGCCGAGCGGAAGGACGTGCTCTGCGGTTTTTTCTGGTTCTTCACCCTCTGGGCCTACGCGCGCTACGTGGAGAGTCCGAGCCCGCGCAACTATCTCACGGTGTTCGCCGGGTTTGTGCTGGGCGTGATGTCCAAGCCCATGATCGTGACGCTGCCCTGCGTGCTTTTCCTGCTCGATTACTGGCCGCTGCGGAGGATTGACGCCTCCGTGCTGATGTTGTGGCGAAGCGGCACCTGGCGCTCCTCGCTCCCGAAGCTTTGGGCCCTGGTCCGCGAGAAACTGCCGCTCCTGGCGGTGATCGCGGTCCTTTCAGTTTCGACGGTCTACTCCCAGCACCGGGTGGGGACGTTGAGCAAAATGGACGAATGGTCTGCGGTCCTTCGCTTCCAAAACGCCCTCGTCAGCTATGCAAGCTATCTTGTCCAAACGGTGCTGCCGGTCGATCTGTGCGTCATATATCCGCTGAAGGACATCCCAGCCTGGCAATGGCTGGCGAGCGGGTTGCTGCTCGTGGCGATCTCGCTCGCCTCCCTGCGCCTGGCCAGGCGGGCTCCCTTCGTGATCGTGGGATGGCTGTGGTTCGTCGGAGTCATGGTCCCTGTGATCGGAATATTGCAGGTGGGCGGGCAGGCCCGTGCGGATCGCTACACGTATCTGCCGCTGACAGGCGTCTTCATCGCCGTGGTCTGGGGTGCTTTTCAGTGGGCGGGCGGCCACGCAGGACGGCAGCGGATGCTGTCGCGGGGCGTCTTCCTGGCCTTGCTGGGGTGTGCGCTCGTTGCGCGCAGCCAGATACCCCACTGGGAGACCAGCGTCACTGTCTTCCGCCGCGCGGTGGACGTGACGTCGAAAAATGTGATCGCTTTGAACAACCTGGCGAGCGAACTCCTGATCCGCAACCAGCCACGCGAAGCCCTCCGCTATGCGCAGGAGGCGGCCGGGTTTACTCCGTGGCAGATGCCTTGGATCAACGTGATGTCCAGCCATCTGGTCCTCAACGATTATCCCAGCGCACAGCGCGCGATGCTCGCCGCGTTGAAACTGGATCCAAAGAGCGATCTTGCCAACGGAGCGATACAGCAACTGGCCTTCGTTTCATCGAAGCAGCCGGAAAACATTCTCCTGAGAAAACTGCTCGTCAGCGCCCATGTCGCCCGTGGAGATTTCAACGCCGCCGCCCTGCAGCTTGCGGAGGTGGCTCGAATCGCACCCAACGACATTGATGCCCGGATCGACCGGGCCGCCTATCTCGCCGCCGCCGGAAAGGAGGCCGAGGCCATCACTGTTCTGGAGGACGCGCTGAAGCAATCCCCCGCGAATGCGCTCGCACACAGCAACCTTGGATCTCTCCTCACCAGACAGGGGCGCACACAGGAGGCCATTTCCCACCATCTGGCCGCCCTGGCCGCAGATCCGGAGAACTACACCAGCCGGCACAACTACGCGCTGCTGCTGGCCCGGACCGGACGGACGGTCGAGGCCAGGAACGAGTTTGAGCGCGTGCTTCAGCGCAACCGGGACTTTGAGCCAACCTTGCAGCGCCTCGCATGGCTGCTGGCCACCCGCGCGGAGTGTCGCGATGGCACCCAGGCACTCGCGTTGGCCACGCGGTTGCTCCAGGTCATAAAGAAGGACACGCCCGAAAATCTCGATGCGTTCGGTGCCGCGGCCGCGGCGGCAGGCGACTTTGACCGGGCGATCAAATCTGCACAGATGGCGATTGATCTGGCCCGGAAAAACAATCAGGCCCCGCTGGCGGATGCCATCCGTGCCCGCCTTTCCCTTTATCAATCGCACCAGCCTTACACGGAATCCTCCGTGCGTCCCCCCAGTCTGATCAACAAGCCCTGAAGTCGCGCTGAAGCAGGCGCGTTCCCGCCTCCGGCCGGCCCTTCGCGTTCTTCACTATTTACTAATCACTCACCACTCCTCACTTTCCCCTCCCGTGCCGCTTCCTCCGCTCATCGAGATTGTCCCGCTCACGTCGCCCGTGCGCGCGGAAATCACCGTGCCCGGCTCCAAGAGCATCACCAACCGCGCCCTCATCCTCGCCGCGCTCGCCTACGGGCGCACCACCTTGCGCGGCGCGCTGTGGAGCGAGGACACGCAGGTGATGACCGACTGCCTCCGCGCGCTCGGCTTCACCGTGACTGTGGACGATGACCCCGCCGAGTCCTGCAACCGCACCATCACCGTGGACGGCCTCGGCGGACGCCTCCCGCGCGCGGGCACGGCGGAGCGGCCGCTGGAGTTGTTCGTCGGCAACGCAGGCACGGCGGCGCGCTTCCTTGCGGCGATGGTCAGCCTCGGCGACGGCGTGTATCGCCTCAGCGGCGTGCCCCGGATGCACGAGCGCCCGCAAGCCGCGCTCTTCTCCGCCCTGCGCGAACTCGGCTACCGCGTGGACTCGCCGAACGACAAGCTGCCGGCCCTCATCTTCGGTAGGAGACGACGTGAGGAGTCTCTGACTAATTCCCCAGATCCCAGACCCCAGACCCCAGACCCAAGTCAGAGACTCCTCACGTCGTCTCCTACGGGGAAGTGTTCCGTCAGCGTCACGGAAAGCTCGCAGTTCGCCTCCGCGCTGCTGCTGGCCGGCGGCGTGGGCGGCTGGCAGGTGGAAATCACCGGCGCGAACGAGGACGAACTGCCCTACGTGGACATGACCCGCGAGCTGGTGAAGGTCTTCCCGACCAAGGGCGGCGAGTTCCAAATCGAGCCGGACGCGTCGAGTGGGAGTTATTTCATCGGAGCACAGGCACTACGCGCGCATTTTGAGGTGCTAGATGACCTGAAGGCAGGAAAGACTTCGCTGAACACGAGCAGCATCAAGGTGTGGTGTTGGGGGATAAGCAGATGGCAAATCGACTTCGCCTTTTCGGATTTGATTACACCAAACTACAATCTTGGGCACAGGCCACAAAACCCATTCGATTTGGTTGAACGTCCGAAAACCGTTTCGCGCGCGAAGGAACTCGGGGACAGCATAATGACCTTCATTGTCATTGCGCCGATTTTTGACCGCCAAACTCGTTTCACCGACCTCGGCCGCCTGCGCGTGCAGGAGTGCGAGCGCGTCGTCGCGTTGCGGACGGAGCTGACCAAGTGCGGCGCGAAGGTCATCGAGGAGGGCGACACGCTGACGGTCTTCCCCTCCGCCCTCCACGGCGCGGAAATCGAGACCTACGACGACCACCGCATGGCGATGTGCTTCGCGGTTCTCGGCTTGAAAGTGCCCGGCATCAAAATCAAGAATCCCGCCTGCGTGAAGAAGACCTTCCCCAATTTTTTCCAGAAGCTCGCCACCCCGCCCCCGAATGGCCTCGGTGCCGAAATCCGCGACGCCGCCACCGGGCGGAAGCTCGCGGTGGAGGAGTTGTTTGCTGACTGACGCCTTCGTAGTCGCAACCTTTAGGTTGCGCCTGGCCTGACGCGCAGGCTAAAGCCTGCGACTACGAGCGCCGCCGACCTTCAACCCGAAACGCCAAACCCCAAACCCGAAACCCTGTTTTGACCAAACCCTTCGTCATCGCCATTGACGGTCCCAGCGCCAGCGGCAAGGGCGTCACCTCGCGCCGCCTTGCGCAGATGCTCGGCCTGCTCACCGTGGACACCGGCGCGATGTATCGCACGCTCGCGTGGCATTGTCTCCGCATGAAGGTGGACGTGAGCGACGACAAGAAGGTCGCCGCGCTCTGCCGCAAGTGGAAGACCTCGCTCGTCGTCGCCGACGGTCATGTGCGCCTGCTGGTGGACGGCTATTATCCCGCGCAGGAAATCCGCACGTCCGAGGCCAGCGCCGCCGTCGCGCACGTCGCGCAGATCCGGTTCGTGCGCGACTGGATGAAGGCCAAGCAGCGCGAGTGCCTCCAGTTTGGCAGCCTCGTGATGGAGGGCCGCGACATCGGCTCGAACGTCTTCCCTGAGACGGACTACAAGTTCTTCCTCGACGCCAGCCCCGAGGTCCGCAAGACCCGCCGCGAGCGGGACGGCGTGAAGGAAGACGTCCACGCCCGCGACAAGCGCGACAGCCAGCGCGCGCACTCGCCGCTCATGCCCTCGCTCGGCGCGAGGATCATAGACAACTCGCACCAGGTCGTGCAGGAGACGTGCGACATCATGGTCGAGGAAATCAACGAGCGGCGGAAGGCGAACCGGCTGGCGCCGCTGAAGGCCGTGGCGTGAAAAGCTCCGGGCCCCAAGGCGCGTGTGTTCAGTGTGAAGTGAGGGCAACGCACCGAGCCTTCTCCCTTCCTCGGAGGAGGGGAGAAGGTGGCCGCAGGCCGGATGAGGGGTGGAGCCGCCCGTGCCGCCGACGCCAACCCCTCACCCCGGCCCTCTCCCCTTGCTCCGCAAAGGGAGAGGGGGCCTGTCCCTTTTTTTCGGCGACGTGGTTTCAGTTTGAAGCCTGGAGCTTGGGTTTAGGAGCTTCGTCTCGCGCATGAAGCCCGTCTATCGCGTCACCTGGCTTTCCGCCCGCGCCTACTACCGGCTCTGGCATCGTTGGCGCGTGTTCAACGCCGGGCGCGTTCCCCGCACCGGCCCGGTCATCATCGCGGCGAACCACGCCAGCTACCTTGATCCGGCGTTGATCGGCAGCGGCGTGCCGCGCCCCATCAACTACCTTGCGCGCGAATCGCTCTTCCGCTCGCCCGTGTTCGGCTGGTATCTGCGCGCGCTCAACGTCGTGCCCGTGGATCGGGATGGCGGCGGCGCGGCGGGCCTGAAGGGCATCCTCGACCGGTTGCTCAACGGCGGGGCCGTCATTCTGTTCCCCGAGGGCACGCGCACAAGTGACGGTCAGTTGCAGCCGGCGCGCGCCGGCATCGGCCTGACCGTCATCAAGTCCAACGCGCCCGTCGTGCCCGTGCGTGTCTTCGGCACGTTCGCGGCGTGGAGCCGGCATCAGGCGCTCCCGCACCCGCGTCGTGTGATGGTGAAGTATGGCGAGCCGATGGATTTCCGGGAGCTGCGCGAGGAGGCCAAAATCTGTTCCAAGCCCCGGCTGAAGGTGATTTATCAGGAGGTTGCGGACCAGCTCATGGCCGCGATCGCGAAGCTGGAGCCGGTGGAGGATGCGCCGCCCGCAGGCGTCCAGAGCCGGTCAGCGAATCGTTGAGCCCCGCCCCGCCTCATACCAATTACCGGTGAAATCTGGTTGAACCCAGGCGCAGGGAACTGCGTTCCTCCCTCTCCCTTTGCGGAGCAAGGGGAGAGGGCCGGGGTGAGGG
>Ga0172379_10007708_pt1 | contig 13860 bp, 9 predicted proteins | sample GrowelOW334metaG_FD_119756 | JGI IMG/M metagenome (GOLD analysis project Ga0172379, IMG submission 119756) | Groundwater microbial communities from an aquifer near a municipal landfill in Southern Ontario, Canada - Groundwater well OW334 metaG | ecosystem: Environmental > Aquatic > Deep... | reverse complement strand
GCAAGCCTTCGTTTTCCGAAGCATGAACCAAGAGTTTGGCATGCGATAATAATTGCGTCAATGTCTCGCCAGTTTGATTACCAGTAAAAATTATATTTTTATTATCAACGGCTAATTTTTTTAATTTTGTTACGTAAGCATTGGTAAAATAACCTTCGCCAACAATAACTAATTTTAAGTTTTTTATAATTTCAGGATTAGTTTCTGCCAATTCTTGCCAAGCCGAAATTAAATAATGCACACCTTTGTGGGGGATTAAGCGAGTAAGGGCCATTACATATTGACCAGAAACTAAACCACATTTATTTAATTCTGTGGTATTGATAGTTTTTTTATAATCAGGTACTCCGTAAGGAATAAAAATAATTTCTTTATCGTAAACATCACGACAATATTGTTTAATGGTTTGCGAAATGCCAATTGTTTTATGGGCAAAGTGGCAGGCAGTCCATTCACCAATTCTTAAAAACCAACGAGCAAAAGCGCCCCATTTTTGGTGTTTGCGATCCAATGAATGTAGTGTAGTAACAATTTTAATTTGGGGAGCAAAAAGGCGGGGGAGCCAAGAAATCAAAGATGGACCAACGCCGTGGTAGTGAATAATTTCGTATTTATTTTTAATTGCATCCAAGGTCGCTAAAAAAGCATGTGAAATAGCATCAAGATGTTTGGTGTGAATAGATGGTAAATGTTTGATATTTACACCGGTATAATTGTATTCGCCATATTTGCCAGTGTACCAAGAACGGGAATAAACAGTGACTTTGTGCCCTAAATTAACCAAGCGTTTAGCTAAGTCTTCGGTATGTCTTTCCACGCCACCGGTAGTGGCAGGTAGACCTTTTTGTCCAATAAAGGCTATTTTCATATGTTTTTAGCTAGATTTAGCTAAAATTTAAGGATTATTCCGGGCACGGAGATAACAGAGTATTATAGCACTTTTTTGGGGGTTTGTCAATACCCCTCCTTGCCCTCCCCTTATAAAGGGGAGGAAACGAAATGTTCACTTTTCTCCCCTTTATAAGGGGAGAATTAAAGAGGGGTATTTTACAATTAAAAAACCCGCTGTTAGGCGGGTTAAAATTATATTTTTATTACTTTATGTTCCCACTCTTTTAGAGTAAGAATAGGTAAATTTTCTCTAAAGCTTTTTAATTTAGTTAGTTTTGTTGATTTTGTTTTATTGTAGTGACAGAAAATTTTTATTGGTAAAATATTTTGGCCAAATCTTACTCTATCTTTTTTATTACTAAAATAATATTTTACCAAGAGATTGGCACCTGCCGAAGTTCCGGCAATTATTTTATTTTTAAATAATTTTTTTAAGTCTAAATCTTTTAAAGGTTTTTTTAAGGAATCATCTTTACCACCACGCAAGTAAATAATATTAGCTTTTTTAATTTGGCTAACTAGAGTTTGTGGATTTTTTGTTGCTTCTAAAAATTTTAGCTTCGGATGTTTGGTGTAGGTAACAAATTGTTGTTTTTCTTGTTCTATCAATTCTGGCCATCTTTTTTCAATTGCTGCAAAATTTATTAACAAAATTATTGGTTGCTTAACACCTTTTACTATTTCTTGAAAAAATTCTTTATTTTCCCAGGTTTTGTTGCTAGTTCGACCACCGTGTAAAATGTATTTTGTCATAGGTATTTAGTATAAGGAAAGTTCGTCAGGTGGTTCGTTTTCTCCCCCTACCAGGGGGAGCACGAGGGGGTCGTAATCAAGAAAAGACGAGGATATTATAATAACTAGGTTAAACATTACTAACGACCCCACCCTGCCTCCCCTAAAAGGGGAGGATTAAGAATTGTGTTTGTGCGCGCGTGAGTGAGTGTTTAAAAATTTTAAATTTCAAATTAAAAATTATCACGCCATCCCTCTCAATTTATTTATCCTATCCTCAATCGGTGGGTGAGTAGAAAAAAGTGAAGAAAAACTTTTGGATTTAAAAGGATTGGAAATAAACAAATGGGCGGTGGCCGAACTGGCGTGTGCCATTGGAGTAGAGGAAGCTGAAATTTTTTCCAAAGCTCGGGCCAGGCCTTCTGGATAGCGCGTAAGCAAAGCGCCCGAGGCATCGGCCAAATATTCACGTTTACGAGAAATTGCCAACTTGATTAATTCAGCAATGATTGGTGAAAGAATTACCAAAGCAATACCGACCAACATAATTATTGTGCCTAATTGGCCTCCACCTTTGTCACTGTCCCTTTTGCCACCCAAAATCCTGGCGCGAAAAAACATATCCGAGATCAAGGCAATCGCGCCCACCAAAACGACCACAATCATCATTATGCGAATATCATAATTTTTTATATGAGACAATTCATGAGCAATTACCCCCTCTAATTCTTCGTTTTCCAAAGCTTCAATTATTCCAGTTGTTAGGGCAATACTTGCATGTTGCGGGTCACGGCCCGTGGCAAAAGCATTAAGGGCAGGGGAATTGATAAGATAAACTTTGGGTACAGGAGTGCCAGCAGTAATGGCCAAATTTTCTACTAGTCGATAAACATATGGGTTGTCCGATATGGTAATTTGTTTAGCACCAGTCGAGGCAAGAGCAATTTTGTCGCCACTATAATAACTTATAGTTGTCATTAATAAAGAGATTATCAAAGCTATTAATACCATGCCATTACCATATTGCAAATAATAACCCAAAAAATAACCAATAGCGAGTATAATGATAATAAAAATTGCAATCAGGAATACTGTTTTGCGTTTATTTGAGTCTATTTGGTTGTACATAATTATAATTTTACTTCTACGTTCTGTCTTTCACTTGCATCTTCGATTTCAAAGAAATTGTATTTGGTAAATTTAAGCATGCCGGCAAAAGCATTGTTGGGGAAAGTTTCCATCTTGGTGTTGAAATCGCGGACCATGCCATTGTAAAAACGACGGCTAGCTTGAATTTTGTTTTCGGTATCAGAAAGTTCGTCCATTAATTGACCAACATTTTGGTTAGCTTTTAAATCTGGGTAAGCTTCCATGGCAATTTGTAATTTACCAAGCATACCACCAAGTAAGCCCTCGGTTTTGGCTATTTCGGCAGTATTTCCAGAATCTTGGGCACTCATGGCACCGGCACGAGCTTTAGTGATGTTTTCCAACAAATCTTTCTCGTGGGTCATGTAACCTTTAACACTGTTTACTAAATTAGGGATCAAATCATGACGTCTTTTTAGTTGTACATCAATATCACTCCAAGCTTCTTTGGTGCGGTTGTTCATGGTAACTAAACCATTGTACAAAGACACTATCCATAATATGGCCACGACCACGAGTCCGACCAAAATATATAGTACGATCATCATATAAATTAAATTAAGTGTTATTTTTGGCTTTAAATTAGCCAAAGATAACTTATTGAATTAAAATTGATTATAGGGTATAATCTTAGTACTATTTTAGTCTTTTTTTAAGTAATAGTCAATTTATGCTAACTGTTATTATCTTTATTTTAGTTCTGGCGGTTTTAGTCTTAGCTCATGAATTTGGGCATTTTATTGCTGCGCGCAAAAGTGGTATGCGAGTATATGAATTTGGTTTTGGTTTTCCTCCTAGAGTTTTGGGAATTTACAGAGACCCTCATACTAAAAAGTTTGTTTGGGTTTTTTGGAACAGAAAAGAAAAAGAAGATGCTTACCCAGCTACAGTTTATTCTTTCAATTTATTACCCTTGGGTGGTTTTTGTAAAATTAAAGGTGAAAATGGTGAATCGGAAAATGAAACTGATAGTTTTGGCGCACAAAAAGCTTGGAAAAAGATTATTGTGCTGGTAGCTGGGGTAACCATGAACTTTTTATTAGCCGGTATTTTGTTGGGCTTAGGTTTTATGATTGGTTTGCCAGCCGACTTATCGGGCGGAGTTCCAAGTAATGCCAAGGTAATTAGTCCAGCCAAAGTTTTGGTGCAAAATGTTGATAATGATTCACCAGCCAAAGAAGCAGGGATTGTTTTTGGCGATGAAATTGTGAGTTTGGGAACCGAACAAATAAAAAGTTCGGCGCAAATGGTAGAATATGTAAAAACCCATGGTAACGAAGCAATTAGTTTAATTGTTAAGCGTGGTGGTGAAGAAAAAACTTTGGTTATTATTCCGCGAATTGTAAAAATTGGTGAAAGTGAGCCACGCTTGGGAGTAGCTTTGGCAGATGCCGGAGTGATTAGTTTTCCTTGGTATGTGGCAATTTACAAAGGTTTTGTCGCTGCTTTTTGGGCTTTAATAAATATTTTTGTAGCCTTTTATTTATTAATAAAAAATTTAATTGTTGGCCAAGGTTTAGCTTTTGAAGTTTCGGGTCCGGTCGGTATTGCCACGATTGTTGGTCAAAGTGCTAAACTGGGTTTTAATTATTTACTCCAAGTCACGGCCATGATTTCTTTAAGTTTGGCTGCCATGAATATTTTGCCCATTCCTGCTTTAGATGGTGGACGCGTGTTGTTTATTATTATTGGTAAAATTATTCGTCGTCCAGTACCACTTAAATATGAACAATTAGCACATACCATTGGTTTTATGTTGTTAATGATTTTGATTGTAGTAATTACTTGGCGCGATGTTGTGGGTTTAATAAAATAATTGTATGGAAGATGAAAAAGAATTAAAGAATTTAACTGTTTTGAGTGAAGTTCATAGTAAAATTTGGGGTGATGTTGATTTTAACGATAAAGCACAAAAAATGAAATTTATTCTTTTTTTGTGGGAAGTAGAATTAGAGGATTTTCAAAGAAAATCACTGTGGTCTACTGATTTGAGTCAGGTACAGTTTATGGTTGATGAAATTAAGGAAGGTAGAAGTGATAATATTGATGAAAGTGTGGCAGATAATGTTTTAAAAATTTTAGAAAAATATTTTGAATCTTTATTTGATGATGAAAAAAGAAAGGAATTTAATATTGAAGGCCGTTTTAAAGAATTTTCAGTTGATCCTGATTATTTAAGAAGAGTTGAAGTTGCTGAAAATAAACCTATTACTATAACCCCAATTAATGTTAAAAGACGTTAAAAATTATCGTTTTTATTTATGCAAGAACAATTACAAAAAATTAAACAAGAGTTTTTAAAAGGATTAGTTGAAATTAAAGATACTCTGCAATTAGAAAAATTGGAAAATGAATTTTTTTCTCGCAAATCGGGGAAAATAAATGACGTCATGCAAGTATTAAAAGATTTATCAGTAGAAGCCAAAAAAGAATTTGGTGTTTTGGTAAATGAATTTAAAAAAGATTTAGAAGAAAAATTAGCCGAAAAAAAAGCCGAATTGGCCAATGAAAAACTAGGCAGTTTACTCCAAACAGAAAGTATTGATGTAACCCAACCTAAATTACCCAAAGTTGAACCAGGGCATTTACACCCAATGACAATTGTCCATAACGAATTGGAAGATGTTTTTACTTCTATGGGTTTTATGGTCTTGGACGGTCCGGAATTAGAAAGTGATTATTACAATTTTCAAGCGCTTAATATTCCAATTACTTCTCCAGCTCGTGACACTCAAGATACCTTTTTTATCAAAGATCATGCTAATTGGGTAATGCGTACCCAAACTTCGCCAGTACAGGTGCGGGCAATGCAAAAATATGGGGCACCACTCCGGGCGGTTGTTCCTGGTCGTTGTTTTCGCAACGAAGCTACCGATGGCAGTCACGAACATACTTTTTATCAGTTAGAAGGAATTGTTATAGATAAAGAAATTTCCATTGCTAATTTAATTGGCGTAATGAAAGAATTGTTACAAGGAGTTTTAAAAAGAGCCGTGGAAGTCAGGTTGCGTCCCGGACATTTTGATTTTGTGGAACCTGGTTTTGAGTTAGATATGAAATGTTTAATTTGTGGTGGAGTTGGTTGTGGAGCTTGTAAACATAGTGGCTGGGTAGAAACTTTGCCTTGTGGCTTGGTGCACCCCGAAGTAATTAAAGCCGGAGGATTAGATCCCAAAGAGTGGACCGGTTTTGCTTTTGGACTTGGCAGTATGCGACTTTGCATGCAAAAGTTTGGCATTGAAGATATTCGTCACTTACATGCTGGTAATATAAATTTTTTAAAACAATTTTAATATGCGAGTTAGTTATAATTGGTTAAAATACTATATCGATTTACCGGATTCTCTTACTCCCGAAGAAGTAGCTCATAAATTAACTATGAGTACTGTTGAAGTTGAACAAATAGAAAAACAAGGACAGAATTTGGAAAAAATTGTGGTAGGTAAAGTTGCTAGTGTGCAAAAACATCCCAATGCCGATAAACTAAATATTTGTACTGTTGAGTTTGGTGAAAAATTTCCTGTGCAGATTGTTTGTGGTGGTTCCAATGTCCGTGAAGGAATGCTGGTGGCTTTGGCAGGACTGGGCGCCAAAGTACGTTGGCATGGAGAAGGTGAGTTAGTAGAATTACAAAAAGTAAAAATTCGTGATGTTGAATCTTATGGTATGATTTGTGCTTCTACCGAAATTGGTTTGGGACAAATGTTTCCTTTAAAAGAAGAAAAAGAAATTTTAGATTTAACTACTTTAAAATTAAAAGTTGGCCAACCTTTAGCTCAAGCTTTGAATTTAAACGACACGGTGTTTGATATTGATAATAAATCAATGACCAATCGTCCTGATTTGTGGGGTCATTATGGTTTGGCCAGAGAAGTTTCGGCTTTGTATAATAAAAAATTAAAAATTTATAAAACAAAAAAGACAGTTGTTTCTAATAAGGCAAAAACAAATTTAGAAGTAAAAGTGGAAGACTCTAAACTTTGCCCTAGATATATGGCAGTAGCAATTGAAGGTGTAAAAATAGAACCTTCGCCACAGTGGTTACAAAGTTTGTTATTGGCTGTTGGTTTGCGTCCCATAAATAATATTGTAGATATTACTAATTTTATTTTGTATGATTTGGGACAACCGATGCATGCTTTTGATATGGAAGGAATAAAGAACAAGGATAATGGAGTAAGTATAGTTGTGCGTAAAGGAAAAAACGGTGAAATATTTAAAACTTTAGACGACAAAGAACATCAATTATCCGAAGATGATGTTGTTATTACTGATAGTGAAAAAGTTATTGCCCTCGGTGGAATTATGGGTGGTTTAAATAGCCAAATAAAAGATGAAACAACTTCGGTTGTATTTGAAGCAGCTAATTTTAATGATACCACAGTGCGTAAAACCGCACTACGCCTTGGAATAAGAACTGATTCGTCTGCACGTTTTGAAAAAAGTCTGGATCCAAATAATGCAGAATTGGCAATAAATCGTGCAATAGAGTTAACTTTGGAGATGTGTCCCAAGGCAAAGGTAGTAAGTAAAATAGTTGATAAAGTTAATTTTCATCTTAACCAAGGACCAGTGGAATTATTTTGGAATTTTTTAAGAATGAAATTGGGTATAGAAATAAATAAAAAACAAGTAATTAAAATTTTAGAAAGTTTGGGTTTTGTGGTGAAAGAGAAAAAAGAAAGTTTAGCAGTAACCATTCCAACTTGGCGAGCCACCAAAGATATTTCTATTAAAGAGGATTTAATAGAAGAAATTGCTCGTATTTATGGTTATGATAATTTTATTACTTCCTTGCCATTGTTTCCCATTATTCCTCCAGAAAGAAATGAATTGCGCTTATTAGAAAGACAAATAAAAAATATTTTAAGTTTGGAATGTGGCTTTACTGAAGTGTATAATTATTCTTTTGTTTCTCCCGACACAATTGAGAAAATGGGTTTTTCCGTTGATAGACATCTTGAATTAAGCAACCCGATTGCCAAAGATAAACCATTTTTGCGGGTTAGTTTATTGCCAAATTTATTGGAAAATGTAGAAAAAAATTTACATGTGGTGGATAATTTAAAATTATTTGAAGTTGGCAAAGTTTTTGATAAGAGTAAACCAGGACAAAGAGTAGAGAACAATAGTGATGAACTTTTACCACGCCAAAATACAATGTTAGGTTTTGTTTACTCTGCCAAAGGTGATGAACAACCTTTTTATACTGTTTCTGCGGTTGTAGCAGAGTTAATGAAAAAATTTAGTGTCCAATATCAGTTAGAACCGGCCATAGAAATTGAACATAAATTTATTCATCCGGGAAGACAGGCCTTTATTAAAGTAGGTGATGATACTTTTGGCATAATTACGGAATTACATCCACAAGTCCAGGCTTCATTTGGCATAGAACAAAGAGTTGGTTTAGTTGAATTGAATTTGGATAGGCTTTTGGAATATTCTTTAGATAAAAGTAAATATCAAAAAATTGCATTTTATCCAACGGTAGTACGTGACTTAGCCTTTGTGGTAGATAAAAATATTGTGCACGACAAAATTGTGGCTACTTTAAGTAAAGTTGATGCTTTAATTACCAATGTGGAATTGTTTGATGTGTATGAAGGCAAGAATCTTGGTGAAAATAAAAAGAGTTTGGCCTATCACCTAACATATCAATCACCAGAGCGTACATTAACAGCCGAAGAAGTTGATAAAATTCAAGGAGAAGTTATTAAAGTTATTGCCAAAGATTTTAATGGTGAAGTGCGAAAGTAAATTCATCCACATGGTGGTTTATAATAATTTGTGGTATAATTACTTTACTTAAAAATTAATTTTCGTGGGTAATGCTTATCCCCATGAATAAAAGGAGTGGAATATGTTAGAAAGTAGTAAAGATCTTTTGTACATTGTTTTATCATTGTGCATTTTGTGGTTTACGATATTTTTATGTTGGTTAATTTATCAAGCTGCCAGAGTTTTAAAAAATGCCAATGAAATTATTGAAAATTTAACTCATAAATTAGAATTGATTAGTGACGCGGTTGGCTTTATTAAAGGTAAAGTTGATCATTTGTCATCTAGTATGGGTACAGTAACCGGTTTGATTTCTGGTTTAGTCGAAAAATTTTTAATGAATAAATTAAACGACAAATTAACCGAAAGAGCCAATAAAAAGAAAACAAAAAAATAATTTTTTAAAAAAATATAGCTAAAAATTAACCCGCCGATGAGGCGGGTTTAGTGTTGATTTTGTTTAAAAGATAAGGTAAGATAACCCAGTAAATATGTCATTCACTCATCTTCACGTTCACTCGCATTATTCACTTTTAGATGGTTTAGTCCAAATTAAACCCCTAATTAAGGCTGCTAAAAAGCGCGGTTTTACGGCATTAGCGCTTACCGATTATGGTTCACTCTATGGGGCAATTGAATTTTATGAAGAATGTCTGAAAGAAGAAATTAAACCAATAATCGGTTTTGAAGCCTTTGTCGCTCCACGTACTCGTTTGGACAAAGATTTAGAACAAGACAAAGAAATTTATCATCTTACACTCTTGGCCGAAAATTATGAAGGTTATAGAAATTTAATTTTATTATCTTCACTTGGGCATTTGGAAGGTTTTTTTAATGATAAACCGAGAATTGATCAAGAACTTTTAAAGAAACATAGTAAAGGGGTAATTTGTTTGTCTGGTTGTATCCAGGGACAAATTCCCAGTTTATTGAAAAAAGGTTTAGATGAAGAAGCTAAGAAATTAATTTTGGTTTACAAAGAAATTTTTGCTGAAAATAATTTCTTTTTAGAATTACAAGATCACCCCGCCATTGCTGGACAAATTGAAGTAAACACGAAATTAATTGCTTTAAGCAAAGAATTAAATGTACCAATGGTTGTTACTCGTGACGTGCATTATTTAAATACCGAAGATGCCGAAGCTCAAGATATTTTAACTTGTATTCGTGAAGGTTGGAAAGTAGACCAAACTAATCGTGAAGATTACCGACAAATCGATCGTTCCTTAAATACCGAAAAAGATATTTTATCACGTTTTCGTCATGTAAAAGAAGCCATAGATAATACAAGTAAAATTGCCGAAAGAATTAATTTGGAAATTCCTTTAAATGTTTGGCATTTTGCGCCGGTTGATTTGCCACCTGGTAAAACTACTAACCAAGTTTTGGAAGAAAAAGTTTGGGAAAAAATAAAAAATTATTATCCTGAAGTTACTGAAGAAGTAAAAGAGCGAGCAAATTATGAATTAAATGTTATTCAAACCAAGGGTTATTCACCTTATTTTTTGTGTGTTTCTGATTATGTAAATTATGCTAAAACTCATGGTATTGTAGAAACTACCAGAGGTTCGGGTGCTGGTTCACTTGTTTCTTATGTTTTGGGAATTACTACTGTAGATCCACTTCGTTTTAAACTGCCATTTGAAAGATTTTTAAATCCTCATCGTCCAAGTCCACCCGATATTGATACAGATTTTGCCGATGATCGTCGTGACGACATGATTAAATATGTTACCGAAAAATATGGTAAAGATAAAGTTGCGCAAATTATTACTTTTGGAACGATGGCCGCGCGAGCTTCAGCTCGTGACGTAGGGCGCGCTTTGGGTTATTCTTATAGTTTTTGTGATCAAGTTGCCAAACTTATTCCAATGGGCTCACAAGGTTTTCCCATGACTTTGGAGAGAGCCCTGGCCGAAGAACCGGATTTAAAAAAATTATTTAATACTAACCCCGAAGTTAATCGCTTATTAACTTTGGCGCAAAAAGTAGAAGGTTGTGCGCGCCATACTTCTATTCATGCTGCAGGTGTGGTAATTGCCCCAACAGCTTTAACTGATTTTACTCCGGTACAATATGAAACCGGGGGAGGCAGAATTATTACTCAATATGAAATGCATTCGGTAGAAACTGCCGGAGTTTTAAAAATGGATTTTTTGGGTATCCGTAATTTGGCAATTTTGGGTAAAGCTGTAGAAATTGTTGAAGCAACTTTAAATGAAAAAATTGATGTTTATAATTTGCCGTTAGATGATAAATTGACCTATGAAATGTTGACTCGTGGTGAAACAATGGGAACTTTTCAATTGGGTGGTTCGGGCATGACTCGTTGGCTAAAAGAACTTCAACCCAACACGATTGATGATATTATGGCCATGATTGCTTTGTTTCGTCCGGGTCCTATGGCCAATATTCCTGAATACATTGCTCGTAAACATGGCAAGAGCCCAATAACCTATTACCATCCCAAAATGGCTAAATTTTTGGATAAATCATTTGGTATTTTGGTTTATCAAGAAGATTTGTTGTTTACGGCTATAGAATTGGCTGGTTATGATTGGACTACTGTAGATAAATTTAGAAAAGCCGTTGGTAAAAAAATTCCCGAAGAAATGGCCAAACAACATATAATCTTTGTGGAAGGGTGTCAAAAACATTCTGCCATGACTAGAGTAGAAGCCGAAATGATTTGGAATTTGTTTGAACCTTTTCAAGGTTATGGATTCAATAAAGCGCATGCCGCTTCGTATGGCATTGTTGCTTATCAAACTTCGTATATGAAGGCTCATTATCCGGTGCAATATATGACGGCTGTACTTCAGGCCGAAGCCGGAGATGCCGAAAAAGTTGCGGAAATTGTTGGTGAGTGTCGACGTTTAAATATAGAAGTGCTACCGCCAGATGTTAATGAAAGTTTTCGTAATTTTGCCATGGTTTCGCGCCCTGGTGATTCAGGTCGTATTCGTTTTGGTTTATCAGCAGTAAAAAATGTTGGTGAACATATTTGTGAGGTAATTTATAAAGAACGAAAAGAACACGGACCGTACAAAAATTTAGAAGACTTGTTGCAAAGAGTGGGTGACAAAGATTTAAATAAAAAATCATTGGAAAGTTTAATTGAATGTGGAGCATTGGATTGTTTTGGTTATGATCGGGGGTTATTATTAGATAATATTGAAAATATTTTGAGTTTTGTGCGTGTCACTCGTGAAAAATTGGTTACCAATCAAAATTCTTTATTTGCTGGTACTAGCATTGCCCTAGACTCACAGGTTACCTTAAAAGGAGAAAGGATTGCCACGATGGATGAAAAAATGTTTTGGGAAAAAGATTTATTAGGTTTGTATTTGTCCCATCATCCTTTTGCCTATTACGAAAAAATAATGAAAAAAGTTTTGTTGCCTTTAAATGAAATGGAAGCACAAAATCGTGATCAATGGGTAGTAATTGGGGGAGTCGTGGATAGTTTAAAAAAGAAAATTTCCAAAAAAGGTGGTATGATGATGTTTGCTACTTTGGAAGATACTACTGGAAGAACCGAAATGTTGGTTTTTCCCAAGGCTTATGAACGCACCCAAGCAGTTTGGCAAGAAGGCAATATTTTGTGCGTGGTAGGTAAGACTGGTAAAGAAGACGGTGATAATAAAATTTTTGTAGAAAAGGCTGCTATTTTAACCAAAGAAAACGCCACTTCTCTTGGTAATCAATTGTCTTATGGTTTGTCGGTGAGAGATTATGCTCCGCAATTACAAGAGACTAGTTCGGTAATAATTAATTTAACCAAAGAAGAATTAAAAACTTACGGTGAAGCTTTAAAAAAAATATTACAAGATTATCCGGGTGATTATTTGCTCTATATAAAAGTGGGGGATAAATATATCAAAGCTCAGTCTTTAATTGATTGGAATACAGAAATTGAAACAAAATTAACCGAGTTAATTGGTAAAAATAAGATTGAAATTAAGGAATAAAAAACCGTGTCAAACGCGGTTTCATTATTTAATTTCCCAATTTGGATTGGCAACCAATTTATTCCAAGGAATAAATTTTTTATTTTTGGCTTTGTAATAACCAGCAATCGCAATCATTACCGCGTTGTCCATACAGTATTGTAAGTTTGGAGTTCTAAGTTCTAAGTTCAAAGTTGACAATTGTTCAGTTAAATTATCGCGAAGTTTTTTGTTGGCAGAGACACCCCCACCCAAAATTACAGTTTTTGGTTTATATTTTTGTGCAGCCTTTAAAGCTTTACCAACCAAGACATCAATAATTGCTTGTTCAAAACTAGCACAAAAATCATTGATGGTTATTTTTTTTTCTAGTTTATTGTCTCTTAACCAATACAAAGCCGAAGTTTTAAGGCCAGCAAAACTAAAATTGAAATTATCTCTATCCATCATTGGTCGGGGAAAATTTATGGCTTTGGTATTGCCAGTTTCGGCTAATTTAGAAATTTTTGGTCCGCCAGGATAGGGAAGTCCCAAAATTTTTGCGGCTTTATCAAAACATTCTCCCGCGGCATCATCCAAAGTAACACCAATTTTTTTGTATTTTCCTTGTTCTTTTATATAAATTAATTCCGTATGCCCACCAGAAGCTATAAGTGCAAGCGCAGGATATTTTATTTTATTTTTTTCTTTTTCCCCCTTTACTAAAGGGGGGTTAGAGGGGATTTCAACACTATGAATATGTCCTTCAATATGATTAACACTTACCAAGGGAATATCCCATAAATAAGCAAGTGTTTTAGCCGCTTCCACACCAACCATTAATCCAGTAATTAAACCCGGACCAGAAGTTACACAAATTACATCGGGTTTTTGGTGTCCCCCTCTTACCAAGAGGGGGTAGGGGGAGTTTGCCGGAGTTTTTCCTAACACTTCCTCAACCAAAGGCACAATTTTTTCTGCATGCATTCTACCAGCAATTTCTGGAACTACACCGCCATATTTTTTATGTATCTCAATTTGGCTAGCAGTTTTTTCCGCTAAAATTTTGAAATTGTGACTGACAACTTCCACTAAGGCTACTGAAGTATCATCACAAGAAGATTCAATTGCTAGGATTTTCATAATAGAACTATTGTAACAAAAACTTCCCAATTTGGGAAGTTTTGTACCGCTACGGGGAAATCTCACTCGCTCTCCGCAACAAAAACAAAACCACCCAAATGGGTGGCCTGTTTTTGTAGAAACATACACCTCGGCTCGGACGTTTTTTCTTAAACCCGGACTTGCGAAACGGGCTGACGAAGAGGTAGTTTTTCCGAACCAGTTTAGACGCCAGTTGGGCAAGTCCGGTAGTGGTCTT
>Ga0172379_10007707_pt1 | contig 13862 bp, 5 predicted proteins | sample GrowelOW334metaG_FD_119756 | JGI IMG/M metagenome (GOLD analysis project Ga0172379, IMG submission 119756) | Groundwater microbial communities from an aquifer near a municipal landfill in Southern Ontario, Canada - Groundwater well OW334 metaG | ecosystem: Environmental > Aquatic > Deep... | reverse complement strand
CTTTCTGACTAAAATTGGTATAAGAGAAACGGTAGGTTGTGTTCTTGTCACCACCCGAAATATCAATATTATTAGAGGTACTTACTCCGGTTTCAAATAATGATATAGGACCGTTTGCTCCGCTGGCAACCCAGGGAGTAGCTTTTCCATAATTTGGTGATGCAGGATCAAAAGCATCCCACTGATATACCATTAAATTTGGATCAAACTTTTCTCCGCGAGACGCATCTTCATAATAAGGTGTAGTGAGCACCTTAACTCCATCTCCATTTACATCGTTTAGCTCCAAACCTGGATGGGCTCCATCACTATAATATGTCGTTCCATAACCAGCACCATAATCTTGTTGATAGGTAGGGAAAGTACTTTTATCAATTGTACTGGTAGTTACATTGGAACTAAGTTTTACATTTGGTTTATTCGTTCCATTAGACAGACCCTTTTTCGTAGTAATTAAAACTACACCATTTGTTGCACGTGAACCATAAAGAGCACTTGCAGCTGCACCTTTCAACACACTGATTGATTCAATGTCATTGGGGTTAATATCAGAAGCAGAGTTTCCATAATCGTATCCACCACGACCGGTTAACTCACCTGAATTATTTGTATTTGAGTTATCAATCGGAATTCCATCAACAACAAATAAAGCCTGGTTATTACCAGTTAAAGAAGAAGAACCACGAATAATAACGTTGGTAGAACCTCCAAAGTTGGTATTGTTCTTAATTTGAATACCGGATACTTTACCAGAAAGTGAAGTCATGAAATTATCAGATTTTACCTGATTAACAGCATCTCCACTAACTTCCTGGACAGAATAACCCAACGATTTTTTCTCCCTGCTGATACCTAAAGCTGTAACAACAAGTTCATTCATAACTACTGCATCATTTTCTAATTTTACAACCATGTTGTTTTTTGCTTCAATATCCAAAGTTTTCATACCTACGTACGAAACTACAAGATCTTTTGCATTTCCCTGCAAACTGATTGTAAATACGCCATCTGTGTTCGTAATGGTACCAACAGTTGTACCTTTTACCAAAACAGAAGCACCAATAATTGGTTGCCCATCTTCCGCAGAAATTACTTTCCCTGTAACGGATCTTGATTGAGCATTAACCAAACCAAAGCCAACCAAAAAGAGGCAAGCCCATAAGAACGCTAGTTTTCTCATAAATTTAACATTTTGTTTATTAATCTTCTTTAATTTGCTATTATTTCCGATATGATCAGAAAATCAGATTGCAAAAATAGAGTATTAATATTTAGAAAACAAGATGTCTTGGTTACAAATAGAAAAATAAACTGTATTTTTTTTGTCAATGTGTTGTAAAATATCTTTAATAAATTACGATTTAACTCTTTTGTGTTTTATTAATCTCTTATTCAATCTTCGTATATATTTGTATTTCTGTTGTTTAAAAAACGGAAAAATTTCTTTAATTAATGAAGTATAAATCTAATAAATATTCAAACACAAATAACTATTTTTTTTATCAAACCAATTATTTAACATATAATAATGTCAAAATTTATAGAAAGATCAACAAAAAGCACCATAAATATCCAATTTACCTGCTTTTTCCTACAAAAATCTCATTTTAGTAAATTTAAATTTACAGATTGAAAGTAGTGGATTTACTAATTATGCATACTGTATGGCAGATTTTCAGGAAATATCTAAATATGTCAGAAAAAAAAAGGTCATATAAGAGTATGCACTTGTTAGTTAATTTTACTTTTACATAAAGTTTATGTTGACATTATATTAATACAGATTGTCTGTATAATTTGGTACAAAATAAAATAGGCCAGATCACAGAAATCCAGCCTATTAAACTACAATAAATAATACGATTATATTTAATCTTCAACATTAAACAGATTCCGGGAACTCAATTTCGTAATATTTCCCTGATTTGCTTTTATTTGTTTTAAATCAATAGTTTTTGGATCACCGGTAATTATGATTGAAATCGGCTTCCCTTTAATTTCCTTATTATAAAACGCAACAATCTGGTCGAATGTCAGATTATCAATTTTGGGCATATTTACTTTTGCAGGATCTTCGGTATAACCTAATAATTTCCAGCGATTGAAAACCTGACTTTTTGTTCGGAATGATGGTTTATCTGTCAGAGATGATTGTCGTAAATAAGTTCTGATATTCTCAATTTTATCAGGATACAGAGGCATATCCGTAAGCAGTTTCATATACAAATCAATAGCATCGGCAGCTTTATCACCCTGAGTTCCTACGAAACCGATAAAATACGCTTTTTTTGTTGGAATTGGAGGTGTGACTTCTGCCCCATATGCAGTGTAAGCCATAGAATTATTTTCTCTTATCTCGTTCATAACAAGCCCATTAAAACCGCCGCTAAAATACTGATTAAACGCATCATAAATTACTTTATTTTCAGGGTTATATTCACTTCCATTGATATAAAAATAGATTTTAGCCTGTTGTGCGCTTGAGTTTGGCAAAAAATAAACCATTGGTTTTGAATAGCTGATTCGGTCTTTAACAAAAGGGGATTCACTTTTTTTGACTCCCTCTTTTAATGGAAGATTTGACTTCAAAATATCAGCCACTTCATTGGCTTCTGTTTTGCCTACATAGTGAATATCAACATCATAATCAGTTGCACGAATAATTTCGCCGGTTAACTCACTAATTTTTAGGCTTAAAACGTCCGATAATTTCAATCTGTCAATATATGAGGAGCTATCCTTATACAGTACATATTTATTTAATGCATCTGAAAGCACTTCTACATCATTTTTTTCAATTGATACCCTGTTTTGGTAATAGGTTCCCTTAACCCGATCAAGTTGTTTGTCATCTAACTTAGGCATAAGAATCTGACGAGTCATTAAATTACAAGCTGCAGCCAAATTACTTTCATCCCCTTGCAACAAGATATAGAAATAATCATCTGTTACCGCATAAGTACACTTAGTGTTCAATTCACTGAACTGTCTTCTAACAGACTGCGCATCGCTTGAAGGTAAAATACCTGCAGAATTCATTAATTGAGTTGCGTATTCCAATTTAGGCATCTTTGTAGTTCCGATACCATACTTCAGAGTTAGAGTAAAAATGTCGTTTTGCTTATTTTTTGTACAAAACAAATTGATACCATCATATAATTTAATTGATTTCACATCCGAGAAATCATTATATTCTTCGTTTACTTTCACGATCGGCATTTTTTGAACATACTGTGCATATTCTGTTATTTGTCCTTTCGGTTGATCAAGCGGTTTAATATCAGGCTTTTTAAGTTTCTCTTTATCAGGAGTACCTTCTTCAATAGAGATTGTTACATGATTCCCGGAAAAATACTGTTTAGCTGCGCGCTGAATTTCGGCTTTTGTAATGGCATTAATCCGTTCATTTCTTGAGAAAAATTCAGAAACCGGAAGGTTATAAGAAAACAATTCTGTTAAAACTTCTGTTTTAGCTGAAGGTGTTTCCATCACCAAATCGTACTCCCGAAGCATATTATCTTTTACCGATTTAATCAGCCAATCTTCAATATTCCCATTTTTTAATTTATCTACCTCTGTCATTATCGTTTTCTCAGTAGCCTTATCGGACTCATACATTTTTTGATTAACATCAAAATAGGGTATTGCCATCACCATAATTCGCCCTTCGTTCCTACGGGCATCGTTAAATGCCTGAGCACTCGTAACATCGCCATTCAACGAAAGTTTATCCAACAACCCTGTTTTCATTGTGTTATTAAGGATATTGGTACAAATTTCAAGCAGCAGTTCATCTTTGTCTCCTTTTTTGACACCACTATAACCCCAAACTACTTGTGGATAATAAGATAATTTAGCGGAAAATTTAGGATTTCCTTCAAAATTAGCTGTTACAGCGGAAACACGTTCAGGCACTTTATGACTTTCCAAACGACCGAATTTGGCTTTAATCAATGAAATGGCTTGTTCGGAATCAAAATTTCCAACTAACACAAGAGCCATATTTTCCGGGACATACCAGGAATTATAAAACTCTATTAATTTACTTAGCCGTGGGTTCTTTAAATGATCGGGGTTTCCAATTACATCACGTCCATAAGGATCATTCGGATAAAGGTGGGAAATTATAAAGTTACTTACATGTGTATTTCTGTTATCCTGATACATATTATATTCTTCAAACACATTTTCCAATTCAGCCTGAAAAGAACGAAAAACCGGATTAATCAGGCGTTCAGAATTAACATCCAACCATTTTTCCAATTGGAAAGGAGGAAAATTATTGTAAAAAACAGTTTGGTCATAATTGGTACCTGCATTTAATCCTTCACCTCCCATGCCTTCTATTAAATTAGAAAAATCACTCGTGTTAGAATATTTAGCAGACTCTATTGATTCTCTATTGATTTTTTTGGTCAGGGTGTCGCGCAAAACAGGATCTTTAGTACTTGAATATTCATCGTACAATTTAATGATATCTTCGTACAATGGCTTTTCTTTCGCCCAATTTAATGCTCCAATTTTTGTAGTTCCTTTAAATAATAAATGTTCCAAATAATGAGCCAAACCGGTATATTCCAGGGGTTCGTCAATGGATCCGGCACGAACAACCAGCCGACCGGTTATATCCGGTTGATTTTTGTCTTCCCATAGATAGACTGTGAGACCATTATCAAGTATTAAACTTTTAAAGCCACTAATATCAGCAGCATTTAACGATAAAGAAATAAAGCTAATAAGCAGAAAGAGATACTTTTTCATAACTCTAAAATTTTAGTTTATAATAAAGTACAAAGTAAGTATTTATTTTCCAATTAACAAAATTTATTTGTAATTTTATTAAATGCAAATCGATTTATTAGATAAAGATTTAATTATGATTTTAGAGAAGACAACAACAACAATGATAAAGAATAAGGTATTTTAAGCTGTTAAGTCACTTAGCTATTAAATGATGAAAAAAACAATACTCTTCAAATTGATATTTCGAAAATCAAAATTAGTATTCTAAATGGTATATAACTGTTTTCATAAAAAAAGAAGCTGACTACTAATAGTCAACCTCTTCTTTTAAATTTGGAATCAGCCAGGGATTACAATACTTGAGTTATTAAATAAGTATCAGCATAGACACCAAAACTTCCGGCAGATACATACCATTTAATTGGAAAAGTGAAAGTTTTAGTATTACTATTATAATAATTTATATCTGCAGTCGGATAATAGGCCGAAACCATTCCATATGTAGCATCGATATATCCTGTTTGAAGATAAATATATGTACCCGCTGAATTTGTTGTTCCGATTATATTTACTTCACCCGGTTTAGCTGCTTCATCCCATTTAAACGTTACGTTATATCCTGTCGCCCAACAATCCTTAAATCTATAGAGTTTAGTTGATGGAGAATACTCTAAGGTTTGAGGCCAGTTCGCTTCAAAGAATGCACTTGTGTATGTACCATTTGCATAAGGTGCAAAATCCTCTTTAATTACTGAAAGCTCTAACCTTGGTAAAACAGTTTGAATTGCATAAGGTAAAGTTTGTTCCTGATCAATTGAAATTGAAATATGATATTTCTTCATAAGTTCCAAATCTTTTACAACTATTTCAATGTCTACAGAATCTTCACCTGCAGCAAATGTAACTGTAGCAGGAATTTGAAATTTATCTCCATAGACATTGCCTGCTGTTAATGCAACCGTTTGAGCTTTATCTGTAACTTTTCTTCCAATTGCTACCTTAAAACTGGTTTGATCAATACTTAAAACCGGTGAATTAGTATTACTAATTCCAAAATACACATTCGTACTATTTGGATTTGTGACAGGAGAAGGATCCCTAACTATATCTGCAGTACAAGCCGTAAACAATAGCGTTGTAAAACAAGCTATCAATACATTTTTTATTTTAAATGTTTTCATTTGTTTATCCTTTCTTTATGAATTAATTAATAACACCATCAGTTAAACCTGCACCATCTCCGGGCAGCGGCTGAGCTCCTCCATTATTGTTTGCTGAAACTGGAATACCCCGATTATTATTCGTTTCTTTTTGAGGAATACGCAACAATAAATATCCATCAGTAGCAGCAATATTAAATTTGAAGTCATCAGGGAAATTTGAAGTAACGCCATTCTTGAAACGAACTACATTTTTTCCTAAACGCATAATATCAGACATAGAAAAGCCTTCTCCCCACAATTCAATTCTTCTTTGCAACCATACTTCATCCTGAAAAGCACTGGCAGTTGCCGCAGTAGAAGTAACATAAGAAGGATCTCTGTAGGTTGAAACAAAATCTTTCAATATGGTCTTTCCAGCATTTAAATCTCCAGCCATAGCTGTCGCTTCGGCTTTAATAAGAATCATTTCCTCAACCCTCATTATACACCAGTCTCCGGCATTAATATTATTTCCAATGCCACCGTATTGTCCAAACTTAACATTTGTATAGGGAATAAACGGCAATTTAATATCTTGTATTGAAAGAGAGGCAACTGCATCGCCAGTCGCTCCGCCCCAAGATACACCAGCCAAATTGGCAGAATGAAGATTCTCATCTACCCACCAACCCTTACGTACATCGGTAGCAGGGATTTTATCAAATAAAAGTACATTTACCGATTTATAACAGGCTACTCCAGCTGTATATGAGTCTCCTGAAAAAGATCCTAATACTGCCGGCCACGAAGGATAAGCATCTGGAATATTGGTTGGAGTTAATATAATTGCCCACATCCAATTCTGATCGTTAGCACTAATAAAGGCTGGTGCAGATACCTGCCCTTTTGAATACGGAGTATATCCTGCCATAGCTTTATCTGCATCAGCAGCAGCAGCAGCCCAATTTTCCATATACAAATTTGCGCGGGCACGCAATCCATATGCAACTTGTTGATCAATTGCTCCCTTTGAAGTTCTTACATAACCTGCCAAATCTTTAATCGCAGCATCTAAGTCCGACATAATCAAAGCGTATACTTCTCTTTGTGTGGCACGTGGGTTATTCGCTGGATCAGCACTTACAATTTCGGTATTAATAGGGACCGAAGGTTTATCTTCGTTTCCTTTATACTTAAATTGATAATACGGAACCAGTGATAAATAATCAAATGCTCTGACAGCCTTAGCTTGCGCTTTATATATGATTAAAAGGGAGTCGTTAGTGTCAGCAGGAATTGTAGCTAATATATCATTAGCCAATTTCATCTGATTATAAAAAACAGCCCAACGCATATAAGGATTTGCATAAGTATCAGCCCTGTCGGTATATTGACTGCTAACAGAAAACCAATTATAATTGCTATTATCACTTACCATATCAGGACCATTCAAATCCTGTGAAAGACACACAGTAGGAAAACCGGCATCGTCATCTCTTGAAGATACAGATCCATAAACACAGTATTGATTGCCAATTACAGAAAACATACCATTTACATCTGCTGACACTCTTTCTGGAAGAGCCAAAGCAGTTTCAGTCTTTTGGGCGGAAGTTAAATTACCTCCCTCTGGAAAAGTATTTAAATCCGTACATGACGAGATAAAACCACATCCCAAAGCCAAAATAAATAATTTATGAGCTAATTTCATATTGTTTCTTTTTAAAATTAATTATTAAAGTTTTATAGATATACCACCCGTAAGTGTCCGTAAAGGAGAGTAAGTATAGTTACCGGAAGTAGTAGAACTACCTAATCCTAATGATTGTCTAGGATCTAAGCCCTGACGTGCAGATAATACTCCTAAATTATCTCCTGACACAAATATACGCAAGCTTGAAAATTGTAATTTATTAATCAATTTCTTAGGCAAAGTGTATCCAAATACAATACTATTTAAGCTTAGGTAATCCGAGCTAACTAAGAAGCGGGAAGATTGATATTGATACGAAACATCAAGTGCATCTATCCTTGGAATAGTCAAAGAAGGATTTTCAGGCGTCCATGATTTCAATATATCTTTACTCCAGTTTGTTCCTTTAGAATCACCACTGTGCATTAAAGCTTCGTAAGTACCATCATACAATTTCCCTCCTAACTGATATGAAAATTGAACAGAAAAATCAAAACCATAAGCATTCACCTGAGTACCAAAACCTCCGTATACTTTAGCCAAGGTGCTACCAAGGTCCGATTGTTTTGCCTTTGTATAATCATCTGTTATTGTTCTATCGCCATTATCAGGATCTACATAATACGTTGCTTTACCAGTTATTTGATCAACTCCGGCATATTCTCTCATATAAGTATTATAAAGAGAACCTCCTATTTTATAAATATAATTACTTCCTTTTTGACCTAATTCTTTAATAGCAGGTGCTAAATCGGTAATTTTATTTGTATAAGTAGTAGCATTAACATTTGCAGTCCATTCAACATTCCTGTTCTTGAAAATAGTACTGTTCAAGTCAACTTCAACACCATTATTAACTATAGAACCGACATTCGTTGGAAATGAAGAATAACCCAGTGAAACTTGCACCGGTTGATTATATAACAAATCGGTTGTTGTTCTGCTAAAATATTCTACACTACCATTTAATTTACTTTTGAAAAGTTCAAATTCCACACCGGTATTAAAAGCATAAGAAGTTTCCCAGGTAATGTCTTTATTTCCTTTATATGCATATTTTACTGCAAAGTCACCATTACTATTTGCAACGGTATATTGGTCGAGATACGCATAATAATTTCCTATGTTATCATTACCTTGTGTTCCAAAGCTGGCTTTTGCCTTTAACATATTAATCCAGTTAACATCACTCATAAAGTTTTCTTTACTGATTAACCAGGAAGCACCGGCACTACCAAAATTTCCCCAACGACTCTCAGGACTAAAACGGGAAGATGCATCTCTACGGTAAGACCCACTTAAGAAATACTTACCATCATAGTCATATTGAACACGCCCTAAAAATCCCATAGTAGCATATTGGTTGGTATATGAAGATACCTGAGGAGGTGTTTGAATTGCATTGTCCAATTCTCCAATGTATGGATCGTAAAGCATTGTATTTGCACCTGATAAACTTTGAATTTTTAACCTGTATGTTTCATAACCGGCTAAAAAATCAAAATTGTTTTTGTTTCCAATCGTTGTTTTATAGGTTGCAAGGTATTGTTCATTAACAGCCAATTGACGATCACTCGATACATAAACATATCCCTGACTTCCAACACTACCACCATAGAATTGATTATTTAAACTATTAGTTCGTTGGTTATAGACATTAGCTGCAATATTGGCTGTTAATTGAAATCCTTCAAAAGGAGTTACAATTGCATACCATTTTGCATTAAAAGCATCCGTATATGCATGTGATTTATCAAGTTGTAAAGTACTTGCCGGATTTGCCAATGGCATAAAAGCACGGGTAAAATTAGTAGATGAACCTCCAAAATCGTAAACCGTGTATCCTCTGTTGTCAACTTTGATAGTCCCATCAGCATTGCGTACATACATAGGGTATATTGGGGCTATCATATTGGTTACATAAAACAAATTACCGGAAGATCCCCAGGAAGTTTGGCCTCCCGGTGATTGAATATCGTAGTTTGAATATCCAAGATTTGTTCCTACTTTTAACCATTTTTTAGCCTGATAATCAACTTTAGCAAGACCGGTATAACGGGTAAATCCTGATCCTGAAACAATCCCGGAATCATCTAAATATCCGGCTGACATATAATAGTTGAGTTTATCCGATGAACCAGCAACGGAGACATTATATTCCTGACGCATGTTGCCTTTGTTAAAAAGTTCATTATACCAATTGTCAGGTTTATAGTAATAACTACCGTCAGTATAACCTAAAGTAGCATTCGGATTTAATTTAAAATTCGTTCCAATTAGATTTTCACCAGCAGGAACAGTATAAACCTGATAACCCAGACCTTGTTTTGAAGTTAATGTTGAATTTGCATATGCATAAGCTGAGGCTGCACTTTGCCCATTGTAAACTCTTGAGTTATACAATGCCTTATAATATGTTTCATAATACATTGCAGGATCTGTCATTACATCATAATTAGGCACAGCACGCGAATTTGAGCCCCATTTAGCATCCACGGTAATTACGGCTTCTTTAGAATCAGATTTTTTGGTTGTAATCAAAATAACCCCATTCGCACCACGTGATCCATAAATAGCATTAGCGGCTGCATCTTTAAGAACTGTCATACTTTCAATGTCCTGCGGATTTATTGCAGACATGCTACCATCGTAGGGAACTCCATCTACTACATACAATGGACTATTACTAGCACTCATGGAACCAATACCACGAATCCGAACAGTCGCTGTTGTACCGGGTTGTCCGTTATTTGATGTAACCTGTACTCCGGCAACTTGTCCTGCCAAAGCGTTAGTCACATTTGATACAGATCTTTCAGCAATTTTATCAGCCTTAATAATTGCAGCCGATCCTGTAAATGCCGACTTTTTAGCCGAACCATAGGCTACAACCATTAATTCCTCCAAATCAGATGTGGCAACTTCTAAACGAATAACCATTCCATCCTTTGCTTCCACATCTACAGTTTTCATTCCTACAAAAGAAACGACAATATTCTTGGCATTTCCCTGTAAACTGATTTTGAAATCTCCATCCACATTTGTAATGGTACCTACTGTAGTACCTTTTACCATTACAGTTGCACCAATAACAGGTTGCCCATCTTCAGCGTAAAGTACTTTTCCAGAAATGGATTTTGATTGAGCATTAATCAAACCTACGCCTACCAAAAAGAGGCAAGCCAATAAGAACGTTAGTTTTCTCATAAATTTAACATTTTGTTTATTAATCTTCTTTAATTTGCGAATTATATTCGACAGTTCTCGATAATTAAATGCAAAAATAGAGTATTAATATTTAGAAAACAACATATTTCACTAACAATTTGAGAAAATAATTATTTTTTTTTATCATAACGACTTGGATCTAAACTTACAAATTACGGTTTATTGTATTTTAACATCCTATAACACGGCACCTTCATTATATATCGCACTGTTTATCTGGTATTTAAAATTTATATTTCATCAACTAACTAATAAAACATAAATTTTATATATTTTCAAATACAAACAGAAATATTTTTTAGCAGACAAACATTTAACATATCAAAATTGTAAAAACAAAAGAATATTATTCAAAAACGTCAAATCTGAACATTTTTTGTGTATCTTAGCAAAAATTCACCACATATTATGGATTATTTTTCAAATTTCCCGGCAAAACAGGAACCATTGCCATAGGAATGCAAAAAACCCTTTATAAATAAATTTATAAAGGGTTTATCTTTCTGTTATTAAGTGACCGCAGCAGGATTCAAACCTGCAACCCCCACATCCGTAGTGTGGTACTCTATTCAGTTGAGCTATGCAGCCATTTTTCTTTTGAGAGTGCAAAGATAGGGCTAATTTTTAAATCAACAATGATTTTTCTGAAAAAAAGTTTGTTAGTCCGGTATAATTGAAAATTGACACATCCTTTTTATGCGATAACAAAATCCAATTGCTTTTTATCCAGATTTGTACGGGCAACTTTCACAGTCAGTTCATCACCCAATTGGTAACGTTTATGAAATCTACGGCCGACTAAACAATAATTTTTATCATCAAAACTATAGTAATCGTCGTCAAGATCACGAATAGGAATCATGCCTTCGCATTTATTTTCGACAAGTTCTACATAAATACCCCATTCCGTTACACCGGAAATAACTCCATCGAACACCTGCCCGATGCGTTCGGACATAAATTCTACCTGTTTATATTTGATGGAAGCACGTTCGGCATTGGCAGCCAGTTGCTCCATGGCTGAACTGTGTTCACAATAGCCTTCATATTCATCAGCACTCACGCTTTTTCCATCATGGGCATATTTTTCCAATAGTCGGTGAACCATCATATCGGGATAACGACGAATAGGAGAAGTAAAATGTGTGTAATAATCGAATGCCAACCCATAATGTCCCATGTTTGAAGTAGAATAAATTGCTTTTGCCATGGAACGAATAGCCAGTGTTTCAATCAGGTTTTGTTCTTTTTTCCCTTGCACTTCATCCAATAAAGTATTTATAGAACCTGATACAGCCTGTGGTTTACCGGTAGTTTTCAAATTATATCCAAATCGTTTTATAAACACAGAAAATGTAGCCAACTTTTCAGGATTTGGAACATCATGAATTCTATAGACAAACGTTTTTGCTTTTTGTCCTTTGCCGACCTTTCCAATGTGCGTAGCCACTGTTTTATTAGCCAGCAACATAAATTCTTCAATCATTTTATTGGAATCCTTTTGTTCTTTGAAAAATACTGAAACCGGTTTCCCTTTTTCATCAATTTCAAAACGGACTTCCACCCGGTCGAAAGCAATAGCACCGTTGTCGAAACGACCTTTTCGAAGAATCTTAGCTAAACGGTCAAGTGTAAGAATTTCCTCTTTAAAATCGCCTTCACCTGTTTCAATGACTGCCTGAGCTTCCTCATAAGCAAAACGGCGATTGCTGCAGGTTACGGTCTTAGCAATTTCATATTTGATTACTTCAGCATTATCATTCATCTGAAAAATAACCGAATAAGTCAACTTGTCTTCATTAGGCCTCAGAGAACAGATCCCATTGGATAAATGCTCCGGTAACATAGGAATGGTCCTATCGACCAAATAAACCGAAGTGGCACGTTGTTCAGCTTCCGTTTCAATGATTGTGCCGGGACGAACGTAGTGGGTCACATCGGCAATGTGTACTCCTACTTCCCACAAACCATTTTCCAGCTTTCGCAGGGAAAGTGCATCATCAAAGTCTTTCGCATCGCGCGGATCAACAGTAAATGTTGTCACATTACGCATATCAGTTCTTTTGGCAACTTCCTGGGCTGTAATACCTGCATCCATAACCGCAGCAGCAGCTTCCACTTCGGCCGGATATTTATACGGTAACCCAAATTCGGCCAGGATTGCATGCATTTCGGCTGTATTATCCCCTTTATCGCCCAATATATCAATCACTTCTCCAACCGGATTCTTCAAGTTGGGTTCCCACTCAAGCAATTTAACGACAGCTTTTTGTCCGGTCTTACCTCCTTTCAATTTGTTTTTCGGAATAAAAATGTCATTTGTCATGACTCTGTTATCCAAAATCAGGAATGCGTAATTTTCAGACACATCCAATATTCCGACAAAAGTATCTTTTGCCCGTTTGATAATCTCCACCACTTCACCTTCGGGTTGTTGCCCTTTTCGGTGTGCATACAGAAATACTTTTACCTCATCATTTAGCAAAGCATGATTGGTTTTTTGTTCCGGTATGAACACCAAATCACCACCATCATCCGGTATCAGGTAAGTCTTTACCCCATGCCGTTCAATCTTTCCGGTTATGTATCCGTTTCTTGAATTAACTTTAAACATACCACGGGAAGTTTCCACCAGAAAATCTTCATCCAATAATTCGTACAGTATCTGATTAATAAAAATCCGTTGTGATTCGGATTTAATATTTAACATGGTTGATACTTGCTTGTAATTGAACGTTTTTTCAAGATTCTCATTAAAGATATTGATAATATTACGTACCAATTCTGTTTTGCGGATGCGGGTACTTGGGGCAGGTCTTTTCTTTTTTGACATGATAATTTAAATTTGAATAATGTTCGGAGCAGGGAGTTGGAAGTAACAAACATGCAAATATACAACAAAGCTTTGACATGAATAGTTTTTTGTTAATTATTTATTTTATTTCAATTTGAAGAAATATTATGTATCTTCGTATTTCAAACCAGACAATATAAGTGATTAACGATAAAATGAAAATAAAGATTGCTTTTATAATTAATCCCTTTTCGGGAACCGG
>Ga0172379_10007706_pt1 | contig 13866 bp, 8 predicted proteins | sample GrowelOW334metaG_FD_119756 | JGI IMG/M metagenome (GOLD analysis project Ga0172379, IMG submission 119756) | Groundwater microbial communities from an aquifer near a municipal landfill in Southern Ontario, Canada - Groundwater well OW334 metaG | ecosystem: Environmental > Aquatic > Deep... | reverse complement strand
GTAAATGGGAATATTTGGTCTGCAAATACACTGCAAACATGATGTACCTTAGATGCAGCACTTCTCTGTGCATTTACTACAAGCGGATATATTAAGCTGTTTGCATTTTGAGTACCAAGTGTAATGTCATTTACATGAACGACACTATGATGATCATTAGTTGTCAGTTGATGATATTACAATACCTGAGTTAGTATCACCTTTACCTGAGTACATATATCATGAGCTACACTTAATGGTAGTTGATATATTAGTGGAACACTTATTACAGGAGACACGATCTATTCATTTATCTTATCTAACACATGAGGAGATACTACTGGTATGACCTTTACTATAGATACAACTACTCCCATCGTTACGGGCAACTATCCTACGAGTGGATCAACTGTCACATGAAATAGCTCTATCACTTTTACTTGGTCATGAATTGAGACAAATATTTCTGGATATGATTTGTATGTGGAATTGAGCGGAGGAATTATATATGCTACATGATCCACTACATGAGCTACTTCATATACTACATATATAGCTAATAATTCTGAATATACTTTTTACGTACTAGCTACAGACAAAGCAGGTAATACCTGATTATCTACTTCCATCCCTTTTTCTGTCAATGTGCCTCTGAGCGGAGTTATTGAACTAAGCGGCGCAGGTATACAATTATCATGATCTACTAAATACGTAAGCTCTACCTTCCCCGTATATCTTTGAACTAATACCACCTGTAATTATTCTATCACGGGAGACATCACTATGGGCGCACGAACATCTGGCGTTTTAACAGGTTGAACAAGCATTACGTATTTTCCTATAGCGTCTGGAGCTGATTGACTTAAAACTATATATGTTTCTTTGTCCACAGGTAATGAGTATCTCTCTACAACGCTTACCGGATATCTTGATACTACTGCGCCTAACACTCCAAGTTTAACAAGTCCAACAAGCGGAGCAACAGCAACCGGAGCGTTTACTCTTACGTGGGCAACAGTCATTGATAGTGGAGTCGGATTATCATGATATCAATATTTTGTCTCTACAACAGGAACTTTTGCTACGCTAATTAAGTCATGATTTACCAATGCTACAACAACTTCAGTGGCTATTGCTAATATGGAGCTTGGAACAACAGGAACATTCTACTGGTATATCAAAGCAATCGATACATTAAATAATTCATGAACATCAGCAATCCAATCATTCTATTACAGCGGAATCATTGATAGTACTCCAGATTCATTTTCTTTCAATAGTATAACAAGCGCAAGAATTGATAGGGTGTATGGATCTAATACGGTAACCATAACTGGCTTATCTACTAATGTCCCTGCGCTTGCTACAGTAAATAGATGAGTTTTGTATATCAGTGGAAATATGGTAGGAACAACAGGATATGTACAAAATGGATGGACTGTGAAGATAGAACTTATCTCTAGCGACGAATATGACCATGCGGTTACCAGCACGTTAACTATCGGCTGACTCTCTGTTACTTTCCGCATCACTACAGAAACCGAAACCGATGCAAATAACGACATCACAGATTATACTGATATTTCAACGAATCTTTCTAGTACAGAACAACTTCAGATCATCGCTATCTTTGGAGCGCTCAGAGATCTTTATGGCGGAGCAAAACAAGATGAATTTTTCAATTCACTTATGGTTATGATTCAAAGCAAAATAAATGATTTGTGATCAAGCAGCGCTGATGTAAATAAACGCGATGCATTACAATATCTTTACGATCTCGCTGAACAATATCGCGGCGATGGAGGAACGAGCACAGATATTTCTAGCGCTTCACGGATAGTTAACGGGGTTTATACTGCGCCCAATGGGAAAAGATACACCATCACCTATGATTCTGCAAAAAAACAATTTACCTCATCAAATTTCATCACACCAAAATACTTCCCTACCCTTGATGTATTGAAATACAATGTCGATATTAATAATCCTGCAGGATCACAATATGCAAATGCCAAAACCATCAAAGCACGATGGTGACGCATAACGATTGATGGGGCGCGACAAACATCTCCATATACTGCGCCAAATCACAAGGTATTCTACTTCTTTAAGAGTACGGAAGGACAATATTCATCATATACATTCACGACAGAAAAATATTTTGATAGTTTAGAAGCAGTCAAAGAAAATATTTATAATAACAACAGATAAAATAATTAATAATGAATAATGTTGGAATCGTATTATGAGATACTATTGTAATTTATAATAGTTCATAATAAGAAAAAATCCGACATTTTTCACTTTTCACTATTCATTTTTCATTAATTTTTAGTGGTATAGTTTGATCAACTCTTTGACGGTGGCGTTCCGAGAAAAATCTTTTGATGAAATCATATAGTCAGGGTTAGCTATCCACTGATCACGTTCAAGAATCGCTTGAATAATTTCTCTCTTGGAAGTTGGTGGAATAAATTTTACATTGCCTCGGACTACTTCTGGAATTGAAGCGATATAAGTCGTGAGGAGCGGTTTTTTCATAGCTGCACTTTCTGTATGCACTGAGCCGAATCATTCAGAGAGTGATGGCGCAACAACCAAATCGGAGCTAGCAACTAAGGTGCGTAGTTCGTTCTTTTCGAAGCCATCGAATAGTTGAACAGATGATCAGAGATGATATTTTCTGATTTTTTCTTTGATATGTTCGGTTCTTTTGGATTCGATAAGATTGAAAACAAAAAGCAATTGTGCATCTACAACAACAAGTTCAGGCAAGGCTTCGACTAGGTAATCGAGTCATTTAGATTTCCCCGCATGACCAAAATAGGTAATTACAAAACGATTGTTTCGTCCATATTGATTTTTCCATATTTTGATTTCAGATGGATCAACTTCATTGGGATTTCGGAAATTTGTATCTACGCCGTTGTAAATCATTGCAATTTTTTTGTCTGAGATACCATAGACGAGACGTATGGAGTTCATGGTATATTGCGATACGCAATGATAGATATCATATGGCAACCAGAATATAATCTTTTCAAATAATCTATATATTCCGCCACTCCATCGTCATTTGTAACGCGTCCGAAGCCTTCAAAAAATTTCATGAACCGTGAGGATCACTCTTTTGTGAAATAATTTTCCGAGCAATGACGCAGGGATTGCCCCACCATACGTACTTGTATGAATGACATGAATGTCTACATGATTTTTCAAAATTTTCCTTCCAAGAAAAAACGCACGAAACATAAATCACAATCTCGTTTTGCCTGTTCTATAGATATACAGATGATCATGTTGTTCTTCTTTGGGAAGCTTACGATCAAACCGACTCGTTACGATACTCACCGAGAATCCCTTCGTCAAAAGTCTGCTAATGATATTTTCAAAAACAGTTTCTGATCCTCATCTATGGGGAGTATAATAATCAAGAACAAAGAGAATATGTGCGTTCATCTACGGATACATAAAATGAAATATGATAATTTGTATCTTTTTGAAAAACAATTTCCACAGTAACTTAAGAGCAGCCACTTTCTGAACTATTTTCCAAAAAAAGTCCTCTAAAAATTTGCTTTTTTTTGCATTTGTGGGTATAATTAACTTAGATGCTAGATCCAAGACGCAAGAACTATTTAGCTAAATAACCATATCGTTCGTGCCTCATGGATCATATATCATGTATCTCTTTAGCTTTTAAGGTGATAATGAGAAGAAAAAAGACATTAACATTTCATCAGAGAATCCATCATCATCTGAGAAAACACTTTCACAGACACATACATAAGGTGTTGTATTTTGTCAATCACGTGCATTACCATCTTTTTCATAGTTTAGAATTACTTGTCATAATTGCAGTCACTATTTCTTCATGATCATTATTATTCGCAAATCTTACCGGACTCAATGAAAACCTTTATAGAAACAATGATAGTGAAGTGGCGCAACAACTTTTGAATGCGATGCAAAATCCAGCTAGCTCACTCAAACAAGGAAATATTATTTCTATCTGGAATATGGAGCTGGACGTAGAAAATAGTTTTGCCAAATGATATTGCACCTATGGAGCAGCAAGGATTTCTCCAGAATTTTTTCCGTTCATTGATGAGAAAACACAACAAAGAACATGGTGAGGAAACGCCGTCGATCGATGTAAAAACGCATCGGACACCTGATATAAGATTTGATCAATTCCAAGTCAATGAGCATTAATTATTTATGACGCAGGAGGAAGATTTTGAAGTTATGGTCATGTAGGAAAAGTTCTTCATTATGATAACCAACGCAGCAAAATTATTGTCAGAGATATGGCTTGGGTCGGTAGATGAACGATGTCTGATCGTCGAGAAGATCTCACTACTGCAAATGTAAAATGTTATATCTACAATAGCAAAACAAACACACCAGACCCGGTTATTGCTCCTGTAGAGCCAACTATTCCTGCAGAACCAATTCTTCCTATCGTACATACATGAACAACAACACCGATTACCACACCAACAATTCCAAATACACCAGCTAAAGTAGTTACTCCCATACAACCAGTAATTCCTGTTAAACCACCGGTAATAATTACACCAACAGTTCCTGTAGACATTTCACAAACATCAATCAATAAAAACATAGAACTTACATTTACGAACCTAAGCGATATCGCCGAACATTTTATGACACAAAATGATGTAATTATAACTCTCGTTTCAAAGTCACCTCTGAAACTTGGTGAAGTAGCTACCTTAACGCTTGAAATAAAAGATAAAAAATCTGGCAAACTTTATTCGGGTTTGCTCCCGTTCTCGTTTACGTTCCTCTCAACGAATGACGTGCTTCAATCAAGCATTACGAATGTTCAAATGATAAATAACTGATCCGTAGATATCTCTATCCTCGCTCAAAAATTAGGAATGGCGGTCATCGTAATCAATATGGATGATACGAAAATTGGTGAATTTAGTTTAGAAGTGAAATAGTTGGAATAATAAATTTCTATTTTCATAATGAAGCTTATTATTTTTCTTGAGCAATTCGGACTACAATTTTTTATGATTTATTTTGTATTGACTTACTTTATCTAATGCTTATACTCTTTGTGCTAAACAAAAATATGTTAAACTAAATCCATAAGAAAATGACAACAAAAGAAATTACAACAATCGCAATATCTGTGAAAGATTTTGAAGAATTCGGATGCCCAGGTTGTGGTGGAATATTTGGGTACTCAAGTATGTCTGGTGGCGGTGCCGCCGTATGGCATTGTGAATGTGAATTAACTACCGTAATTTTGGCAGATGATATTACGATATCTCCTGTATCAATCAATGATGTACGACCAGTTTTACAGGAGCATCCAAGAAAGGGCATACCTATTGATCGTAAAAAACTCATCAAGGAGAGAACCGATAATATCTCTTTAGACGAAATCGATCATCTTACAAAATGGATGAGACTTGCTTATGGAGAAAATGTAAAAATAAAAAAAGTAGGCAGTCATAGTTCAAAATCCAGGCATTTGCCTATCATTTCTGCTATTCCTAAATCGGAAAGTAATGTAAAAGTGACATGGTTCGCTCAAAATTATCATTTTCATTTCTTGGGAGTAAAACTTCAGGCACCCGTGTACGCTACCTTGATGTATCCTATCATAAACATGTTTGGTGGATATGCTTTATCAGGGCATGTAAACACGAAAATTGCACCGGCTATTACCAACTTTATGAAACATTATCACAATCAAGAACTTTTACAAAATTTTGGTATGGATTGTGGGGATGGCTATTTCTCTGCATTGACTACACGATATCTGCACGAGGTATCAAAACTCGATAAAGAGACTATCATGGATATTTGTTTGAGAAAAAGCAACTATGGGAAAGTGGATAATATTCACGGTAATTCCGTTGATCTTGAAAAATTGATAAAAGCTATCGGACTCAAAGGCGAACAGGGATATTGTGAATTTGATGTTTCACCCGACAAAGAAGGGATATTCTCAAAAATAAAGATTCATGAATTTTGTAGTGCAGTGCCCGTTGGTGGCAGCTCTATTGAAGTTACCTTGAAGAAGGATGCTCTATTGCCAGCCCTTACACTACCATCGAGTAATGTCTATGTAAAAGCATCAGATACCATATTAGGGAAGCACATTACTGGGGAAATAAAGGATGGAAAAGAAAAATTAGTTGATAGTTTTGTCCCATTGATTCCTACTTCATTTATTAAATATAAGGAAGGAACTAAGGAGAATCAAATGAAACTTAGAAAGTGTCCTTATCCTACTCATCGTTGTTATTGGGATGAAAATCTAGAAACAAGAGATTTTATTATCAATATTCCTAATCCATTGGATGCTACACTCGTAGCGTTATACCTTACGAAAGTGATAGATCCTATTGTAGCAGCAATGTCATTTGAAGCGTAATATGTAAATATATTCTTAAGAGCATCTTGTTATGAGGTGTTCTTTTTTTTATTTCCTAAAATTTTATAATCATTTATATGCATCTCATCTAAAATCAATCCTCTGTATTTCTCATCTATTATCCTTTTTGCAGAAAATAATTCCTATTTTTCCTTTTCTGATTCTATACCATCACGGATATCATCTAATAGCGACGATATCGTATCCAGACAAACGAAGTACAATGATAGAACTATAAACAAAATTTCTTCTTTCATTTTAGAAGGCATCGTATCCACTCTTTTTTGCCATGTTTTTGTCATTTTTCCGTCGAACTTTTTATACCGAACCGCTTTCGAAAACTGTAATCACTTCACTTCGTTTGTACTAACAGATTCTCAAGTCGTCGGTATAACTCAATCATCCAAAAAAATTACGTTTTACTGATTTTTTTGGCGGTTGAGTATAAATATTTCACAAATTCATCTTGATTTATCTTCTCTTTCTCAAAATCAAATACAGTATTCCATTTTTCAAACATTACAACATCCATCAGCACAGCAACAGGTTTATTATTTACAAACACATATTTTTCTTGTTTTCATAAATCATCCAGACGTTCTTTTGTCTTTGTCCTAAGATCGGTAATAGAAATACATTGGTTAGTAAGCATAATTTTTATTACGAATTTAATAGATATTTGTATTTAAACGAAAACCCCACATTTCTGCGGGGATCTCTTATGATTAGTAAAGTTGCTAAACTGCTTGGTCTGCTTCAATTATCGCTTCAGCTGCATCTTCTTCTATCTCGGTCTCTACAGCTATAAGCGCTTCATCATCAAGGACTTTTTTTCCCATTCTCATTTCCTTGATTTTGTTTTGGATATCTTTTTCAATATTTTTTCTTGTCTTCTCATCACTATCTAGCGCAGCAACAAATTTCTCTTTTCCCTGGAATTTTTGTTTACCGAACGTATAGAATGCTCCTGCTCTGTCTACTAATTTAAGCACTGTTGCCGCTTCGACAATGTCTGCGGTTTTGTCATATCCGACACCCCATTTAACTGGTAATTCTGCTGTTTTGAATGGCGCAGATATCTTATTCTTTGAGATCTTGATTTTGGCTAAATAGCCAATCTGCTCTTTATCTACAAGCAATTTATCTCCTCTGCGAATCTCCACTCTCTGAGATGCGAAGAACTTGAGCGCATTACCTCCAGGAGTAGTTTCCGGATTACCGAACATTATTCAAATTTTCATACGTATCTGATTAATAAATATGCACGTAGTTCAGCTTTTGGCTAAAATAGAAGATAATTTTCTGAGTCCCTGAGACATCATTCTCGCCTGGAGTCCCATATACGAATCTCCCATATCCCCTTCTACTTCAGCTCTAGGGACTAATGCCGCTACCGAATCAATAACAATCAATCTAACTGCTCCGGATTTTGCTAATTCTTCAGCTATTTGTAACGCTTGCTCTCCGAAATCTGGTTGTGAAAGCAAAAGATTATCCACATCAACACCAAGTTTCTTGGCATACTGAGGATCAAGCGCATGCTCTGCATCGATAAATGCGCAGGTTTCTCCTCTCTTTTGGATCTCTGCTATCGCGTGAAGCGCGATGGTTGTTTTACCAGAAGATTCTGGTCCATAAATTTCTACGACTCTCCCTTCAGGATATCATCATCCTAAAATGAGATCAAGCACATACGATCAGCTGTGAAATGTACTTACAAGACCTACATTTGCGTTATCCCCCATCCTCATGATGGCGCCTTTTCCAAATTGCTTTTCAATACTCTTGAAAGCTTCTTGAAGTTCTTGCTTTTTTGTTGTCATGCTATACTGCGATAAGATTATAAAACTAATTTGCTTTGTGTAATTTACTTCGTGTAATTTACTTCGTGTAATTTGCTCGCTATGCTCGCGTAATTTATCTTTGATGTAATTTGCTGCGTGTAATTTGCTGCGTGTAATGATATATCAATATCGTGTTACAAGCCAACAAAATCAATTTTACACAATTTTTATGGAAAATCAAGAGATTTTTGTCGTATGGATACCTGCATTTAGCAAACTCGTCAAAAATAGCGTTGATTGTGTCAAAATTTACTTGACAATGTCAAACTAAACATTATAATGGAAACGAAACTTGATATTGATGTCGTAATTTATCCGCCTAGGTGGATGTAATGAATCGTAATTTACTTCGTGTAATTGATTATAGAATGAAATGAATCGCTGATTTAGAAATTTATAGTATTGCTCGTGAATTAGAAAGAGACATACGAAAAATCTATGAAAAACTTAATTTTGATCTCAAAAGGATATTATGAAATCAATTTATAAGATCTATGGATAGTGTTTGAGCTAATATTGCTGAATGATTTTGAAGATTTCATTATTTATGATTCTATTAAGTTCTACTACAACGCAAGATGATCATTATATGAAAGCAAACACTGGTTGGAAACATTTCAAGAAAGAAAACTAATACCCAATGAAATGTATGATAGATTACTAAAACAATTCAATCTATTAGCCGTTAAATTAAATAACTTCATAAGGAAAGCTAAAGAAATTAATAAATATTAATTACGCGAATGAAATGAGCAAATTACCAATTACGTGAGTGAAACGAACAAATTACCGTCTTTTAATCCTTTAATCATTATATCATGCAAAAAGAGTTAGATAACATCCAAAAAGCTTTAATCAGCTTTTTCAAAAAAAACACTACTCAAGAAGGGATAACCTTGAGAGAAATCGCACACAATATCTGAGCGAGCCATCCGCAGACCGTTTTGAATAAATTGAATCAATTAGTGTTGAAATGATATTTCATCAAGGATGAACATGGATATAGATTAATCAGGGAAAGCATCACGGACAGTTTGAATGATATCGTTCAGCTTCCTATTTATTGATTCGCTCAATGTGGGAATAAATGAAAAAAGGTCATCGATGAATATACCCAAGAAAAAATTCCCGTGACTATGGCAATGATGGGCGTCAAAGATGTCAGTAAATGTTTTTTTGTCAGAGCAAAAGGGAATAGTATGGAACCGAAAATACAAGACGGCGATCTGATATTGATCAAACAGCAGCCAACGTATGACGTGAACGATTATGTATTTGTCATCCACAACGATCTTCCGAAATTAAAAAAAATCGTCAAACAAGAGGGAAAGCTGTATTTGGAGTCAGTGAATAGGTTTTTTGATAATGTAGAAATTAGTAAGTATGATGAAACAAAAGTCATCGGAGTAGTGAAGAAGATCATCAAAGACATGTAAAACTAATGAATAATGAATAGTGAAAAGTGAAAAATGTAGGACTTATTTTATTATGAACTATTGTCTTCTTACAATAGTCGATGAACATACAATCCCTAGGCAGTTTTCATATCGTCTTGAGTTTTGATTTCCGAATCAGCCAAGGTGTCATAATTTTTATATTCTTTAAATAATGGAGCTATTTTTTCATCTGCGAGCGGGTTGACGAATTCACCGTCTTTATTTTTTTCTGCAAGATGAAGATGCGGTCATGTGCTTTTTCCTGTGCTTCCTATATTCCCTATAACGTCTTTTGTTGTTACCTGCTCCCCCACTTTATAGATAGATGCTTCTTTCATATGGAGATAGGAAAAAGTCCTTCAATCCTCTGATGTTATTGTGATCATATTCCCCGCATCTTTATCTCGCGTATTTGCTATCACTTTTCCATTTTCAATGGGATGAATCGGTGTTCATAAAGCAGCAGAAAGATCCATTCAATAATGAGGGCTATCTTTTTCTCACGTAACGGGATTTGTTCTCAACCCGAATCCTGAAGTGATGGTAAGGTTTTTAACTGCAGCATCAAAAGGAGCTTGATATTCTGCTTTGGTAGCAATATCTGGAACTACTGGTTTATCAGCAATAGTCGCTGCAGTTGCTACAGCTGTCGTAGTTGCTAATGCTACCACTGTAGGATCCACTCCTTCTTCGATCTGAGTCATAAGCGCTTGAAGTTTTGTTTGATCATCTTTGTATTGCGTAATCAATGCTTTCATCTTATTTAAACTGGTTTTATCATATTCCAGCATCGTTCATCACGTAAATTTTTCTATGAATTTTTTTTTGATATTTTTTCCGATAGTTGAGAAGATATCTTTTTTCTCTTTGACGGTGGTTTCGGTAGTCAAAAATTCTATTGCATTTTTTTTGAGCGGATTGAGATTGATGCCGAGTCCCGCTCCTGTTGCAAGTATTCCTCATTTTTGTTTATCAAGGAAATCGAGATACATTTCAGCGAGTTGCTGTTTGGTATCTTGGATAGTTTCCTGAGCTTCAGGAGTAGTTTTTTCGATTGGGGATTTTTGGATTTCTGAGTTCTTTTCTTCTGTTTCAGCAGACATGAATATATTTTACCTATATAAAGATATTTTACTACATTAAACACTGAACAAAATTGATGTTATTCATTTTATTCCACTTCTTGCTTCAAGTTTTTTACCATCTCGGCGATATACAAAAGCACCTATATTAGGTACACCGGATTTTATTCATAGTATCAACAAATCAGGTGGTAACTGGATATAGCTACCCTTGCTGTTAGCTTTGATATAATTTAATAGTTGCAAATGATATTTTGTAGGATTGATTCTATAGTTTAAATTCTGATTGATAATATCAATATAATAATTTGCATACTCTTTATTGGCAGTATCATTTCAAGCTATCATATTTCCCGTAGTGGAACTATTTGCAGCATCATCGATATATCATCTCATTTCTATTATTTTATCCTTATCATTAAGTTCAGCATCAGTAGCAAATTCGTTGTCTGATCCATTGTTTTCGTTAATAGCCCAATCCTTATCTCCACTTGCATCAAAATAAATTCATTTTGTTTCTTTGCTCTTTTGGTCATCAGAATAAAATGTTTTCAAATCAGATAAATTATTTTTTCACGTATATCCAAGTTTTTTATTTGCTATTTCGTACAATACATTTTGTCATAGATTGGATGAAACATTATATTTTTCATTGATCTGAGTGTCCGTGAGATATTCTACGTTTGCCGAGGAAACTTCGGCAGCAGTCAGTATTGTAGCAGTAAGTACCCGGCTGGATAATAGGTTAGTTATCTCATCATAATCAATTTTATCTTTATCCAAAGTAATGGCAGGATAATCAGAAATTGCTACATTCAATAATTTGTAATTTACATATTTTTTGAAAAATTCTAGATTTGCGACAAGTTTATCGTAATTTTCACTATCAACAGAATACTGAGTCAGCATAGATTCATAATATGGCAGTGATGCAACAATTTGGAAGAAATGAATTTTATTGTCAGCATACATTTTTTCAAGTTTTACAAATCCGTCAGCATTGGATTTTTGAAGCTGAGATTCTAGATATTTCGGATATCATTTTACATCAGTCTTGTTGGTATAACCAGCGTCATCATTTACAGCCTGACACATTCTAGATTCAGCCAATATGCTATCTAAAGCCTGTATTCATTGATTCTTTTCTACAGCATCTTTATTTACGATGCTCGTTTTACCATCAATATAATTTTTCTTTATATAATCATATCTAGTTTCTACAGCTTTATCATGAGAATTCTTTTGTTGTTTAACCAATGCTTCTAAATCAGGATTATTGCGAACTTCTGCAGCATTGAGATTTGCAGCGGCATAAGGATATTTTTGCAATTCCTCTAAATATATAAGCGCTTTCACTGCATCAGCCGAAGTTTTTGGAGATAAATTTTTCTTCTCTTCCGCTCACATATTGCCTGTAATATTTGACCATAAATCCTGAAATGAAGAATCAAGTCCTGTCTGTCGACTATTGATATATAGTAAACGCTGTTTGATTTCCGGCATACTTTGCGCCAAAAAATCTTTATAATTTTGTTTAAACTTATCTATTTCACCATAATAGAGATCACCAAGTTCTTTAGCTCAATAAGCGACTCAAGAAGCTCATAAGCAAACCCATCACACAGGATTAGATACTAAGCCAAAGATAGCTAAACCAGCTCAAAGACCGGCAAGAGCTCAAGCCGATCAGACAACCACATCATAATACGCTTCAGTTTCTTTATTTTCTCCTCTAGCAAGATTATATTGTTTGACTCTCGCAGCTTCAGATGTTTCTGATGTAAAATCTATTCCCACAAAAGCAATATCAGTGATTACACCGACTACAACTAAATACCTACCAAAGACTTTCATAGCTGGATTTTGGAAGATTTTTCTCAGAACGTTAATCGAATTTATTTCTGCGCCATAGTTTACAATGCTTTCTATATTCCCTGCATTTTTAGTTTGAGCTATCTTCATAAGCACTCATTCATCTATTTTGGTTGCATCAATACCAGCTGTAGTCAATAAAGATTTAACATCCTCAAGTTTTTTTGCTCATTGCAAAGATTTCAATAACGCTTGATCGGTCTTTATAAGCGCATTTAGTTTTGTTAATTCAGTTATTCATTCAGGAGTCAACTTGCCGAATCAGGTAATTTTATCTAACCGGCTCGCCTCTTGTGTAGCTTTTATGCTTTCAGGAGTTACTGTTTTGCTGTATTCAGTCAGATTAGTTATTTTAGATTTAATACCAGAATAGAAGCTTTTCATCTTAGGATTTTTAAGTAATTTGTTCATATCAGTGATCATATTATTCACTCAAGATTTTACTTTATTGGCAATCTTTTCGTATCTGGAGATATTAAGTTCTGCTGTTTCAATATACTTTGTTTGTGCAATATCATCTAAAGTGCTTAATTTACCCCACTTAGATAAGGCATTTCTAACAAAAGTTTCTGAAGGATAAGTTGTATAATTACGAGCAAAAAATCATTGGAAAGCTTTGAAATCATCTACAGACGAGAATTTATGCATATTTTTACCAAGTAATCTTCCTATATCTTTAGAAGCCCCTACAGACAACTTATCAAAAGTTTGTGTAGCAAACATTTCTTGTATCATATCAGGTTTTAGTGATTTAGTAGTCTCGAGAAATCAATTTACAAGCGATGATTTACCAGCATGTGTAGCACTTGTTAAAAATTCATCAATAGATTTAAGTTGTTTAATACTTTCAGTAAATTCATAAGAATATTTTTCTGCCCTTCATGACATAGTATACCGTTTACCATTATATTCAGATTTTATAATCTGCTTTAATATATTTTTATTATTCCAATAGTCCTTAACTAATTTAACATTTTTTATATCATCAGGTGAATTTCACACACCAACAACTCGTTGGATCAATTCCTCTTCTGATTTAATTATAGTATCAGTTATTCTTCACTTAATACTATTCCTTTTAGCTATCTCTAATGCCCTACCTAAAGATAAATTACCCTTAGATAATTCATATCTAAATATATAATCTTTACCTTTATACATCTTTGCAGAAATTCGAGCAGGCATATAATTTCTCATTGCAATATTCAATGATTTTCAAGTTAATTCAGCAG
>Ga0172379_10007705_pt1 | contig 13870 bp, 8 predicted proteins | sample GrowelOW334metaG_FD_119756 | JGI IMG/M metagenome (GOLD analysis project Ga0172379, IMG submission 119756) | Groundwater microbial communities from an aquifer near a municipal landfill in Southern Ontario, Canada - Groundwater well OW334 metaG | ecosystem: Environmental > Aquatic > Deep... | reverse complement strand
ACACTGCGCAGTCTCTCGGCATCGGATTCAACAGCACGGTGCCCACATTCTTCGTCGGCAAAGCGAGCGGCATTGGAACTTACGGTTTAGTCGGCGTCGGGACATCCGTCCCGACCGAACGGCTCGACGTGAACGGCTACGTCGGCGCGGGCGGCGCGAAGATAGCGACCAGCGGATATGTGAACTTTGGCGCGGCAACCGGCACAACAGGCTACGGTTTCCACGACAATGCGGGCACGATGCAATATAAGGACAATTCTGGTTCTTGGATAAATCTCAGTTCGCTCGGCGGCGCAGGCGCATACGTCCCGCTTTCCGGCGGCACGATGACCGGTCCGCTCTACGTCGGTTTCGACACCGCCACAGCATCGCTGCACATCAAAAACGCCGGAGGCGGAAATGCGCTCGTCATCGACGCGATCGGCAACACCATAGCGACATCTTCTCTGTTTGTGATCACGGATAACACGAATGCGTCCAGCAATGCGATATTGGCCAGAACAACAGGCGCAGGTTCCGCGGGTTACTTTCAAGTGTCCAATGCGGCCAATGGAACTCCGGCGCTGTTCGGCGAATCCAACGGCAACGCAGCAAGCGTTGCCGTTTACGGGGTAAACATCGGTAGCGGCAATGGCGGATATTTCAGAATCGCCAACGCCGGAAACTCGGCTTCAGCGCTGCTTACTAATACAACGGGAACCGGAAGACTGCTTGAATTGCAGAAAAGCAGCAGCGCCCTGTTCGCCGTGGACAACTCCGGCAACATGTGGGCCAGCGGAACAATCGTTCAAGCGAGTGGCTACATGAACTTCGGAACTATCGCCGGCACAACCGGTTACGGGTTCCGAGACAACGCTGGCAACGTCGAAGTAAAAGACTCGCTCGGCGGGTGGACTCAGATATCAACCCTCGGCGGCGCTGGCACGTACGTCGCAAAAGCCGGCGACACCATGAGCGGCGCTCTCGGACTCACTCAAGCTGGAGCGACCGCCACAATCTATGCATATCAGACAGGCGCGACAAACCAAGCCGGGTATTTCGCCGTCACTGACTTCGCCAACACTTCAGACGCGGTTTACATAACATCGAATTCCAATTCCGCAGGACTCGGGCTTAACGTTTTCCACTCCGGCTCCAACGGCGGCGCGGCGCGGTTCGAGACTACGGGCGGCTTGAATAGCCAGGACACGTTGTATGCGAAATCAAATTCAAACTCCGGCGGCGCGGCTCTGAACGCGATTCATTCCGGTTCGTCCGGCCTGGCCGGCAGGTTCCAGACAAACAATTTCGGTAATTCGACAAACACCGTGTATATAATCTCCAACTCGAACGCTGCAGGCGGAAATGGATTGATGGTGGACTACACAGGCGGCGGCGGCAACGCCGCGCTGTTCCGGACCAATAATGGCGCGTCCGCCTTTCCGGCGCTCCGCGCGGTGACAAACGGCGACGCTCCGGCCGCCTCGTTCGTCAATTCGAATACAACCCACGCGACTAACACTGTTTTTGTCGGCAGTTACTCAAGCGATGCGAACAGCGCGGGACTGCGCTCGATCAACGACGGAACCGGCGGATATTCAGGTTACTTCAACAACAGCAACAATGTGAACAACGAGTCGGCGATCTTCTCGATGACAAACGGCCAAGGCCACGCCGGGCATTTTGTGACAATGCTCGGAGCGAACCCGAACTCGACCGTCTACATCACAAACAATTCAGGATCGGGACTGAGCAGTTTGCTTGCGGGCAACCATACGGGTTCGGGCGCGATCATGGACTTCGCCACAAACTCCGCCCGCGTGTTTTATGTCGACAACAACGCCGTAATGTTCGCGAGCGGAACGGTTGTCAACTCAGGCGGGTACATGAACTTCGGCGGCGCATCCGGCTCCGGAGGGTACGGCTTCCGCGACATCGGCGGCACGCTCCAGTACAAGAATAACGGCGGTGGCTGGGCGTCTTTCGGCGCCGGAAGCTTCGTAGCCAAAACCGGCGACACGATGTCCGGCGGGCTGGCGATAAACACAACCGCAGGTTCATCGATCAGAGCCGTCAGCGCGGGCGCTTCATCGGCCACCACTACCCTTTACGTTGAAACCGACAATGCGGACTCCAACGGATTCGGGTTATATGCTTCCCAGACCGGCGCCGGCGCCAGCGGCTATTTCCAGATATCCAACGGCGGAAACGCGAAGGACGCCGTTACCGGGCAAACCAATGGAAGCGGTGTCGCTGTTTACGGATACAACATCGGAAGCGGCCGGGCGGGCGATTTCACTATCAACAATGTCGGAAGCGGCGCCGACGCGCTTTACGCCTCGACAAACGGCGCGGGCAGAGCGATCTACGCTTCGAAATCTCTCTCCGGCGACCTGATTTACGGATCGCTCACCGCCGGAGGCCATTTTGTAAAATTCATGAACGGCAACCCGTTCCCGATGTTCGCGGTTGACTATAGCGGAAATGTTTTCGCGAGCGGAGCCGTTGTGGCTAACGGCTCGTATCTGAATTTCGGCGGCACGGCGGGCGCAGCCGGCTACGGCCTGCGCGACAACGGAGGCACAGTCGAGTACAGAAACAACGCAGGCGTATGGACCAACATCGGCGCCGGCAACTTTGTTTCCAAGGCGGGCGATTCCATGACAGGCCCGCTGGTTATAAACTACAACACGGCGACGGCTTCTCTACACATAAATAATAATTCCAACGGAAACGTTGCTGTGTTCAAACAGACCGGCTTAAGCGCGGCGACATCATCCGTATACATTTATACCAACAACTTCGACACAGGCAGCGTCGGATTGAACGTTGAGCACAGCGGAAACGGCGGCGCGGCTATATTCTCGAATTCATTTAATTCGAACGCGACTTCAACCGTGCTTATCGCGTCGAACAGCGGAATGCCGGGCAACGGCGCGCTGAGAGTGATCAATTACGGGACGGAAGGAAACGCGCTCACGGTTTCTGGAACTAACTCGCTCGAAACGACGCTGAGCGTCAACGGCGCGCTGTTCGCCGTCAACAGCGCCACGGCCACCGCGTATTTCAACAACGCCAACCAAAACACCGGTAGCAAAGTCCTGCACGTCAGAAACGACGGCAACGGCGCAGCCGCGCTTTTCGAAAACAACTTCTGGAACAACTCCACCGCAACCGTAGCAATCTCGTCCTCGAACCAGATTGCGGGAACGAAGACGTTGAAGGTGATCAACGGAGGCATCACGGGAACCGCCCTCGATGTTTCGGGCGAGAACTCGGATGAACCAACCGCCAGATTCACCGGCATGCAATTCAATCCGGCCATGACAAACACGGTGGAAATTGCGAACTCCAATGCCGAGTCCAGAAGCAGCGCGCTGTACGTCAATGCCGGCCAAGCCGGCTCAGCGGCTATGTTCGAAACGCCATGGACTAATCACGCCACTGCATCGGTTTCGATAACAACAAGAAGCAATATGACGAACAACCGGGCGCTTGATCTTTACTTAAAAGGATTTAGCGGCAACGGTTTGCAGGTGCGGTCCGACACAACCGACGGCTACCTCGCCCGATTCGTGAACGACAGCATTAACCCGACAGCGACGGCGACTGTGATGATGGCCAACGCGGCAGGCAATAACGACACTGAAGTGCTGAGAGCCGAGTCCATGGGATTAAACGGCGTCGCCGTTTTCAACACGAGATATTTCAATAATGCGACCCCAACCGTTTCGATCTGGAATAGCTCTAACAATGCAAACTCAAACGGTTTGAAAATAGTTAAGAAAGGTTTTTCGGGGACCGGCCTGATTGTGCAGTCGTCAACAACAGACAGCCCTCTCGCGATATTCAATGCCACTAACGCGGACGCCACAGTCGCGAATACAGTTAAGATTTTCACCGAAAGAAACGCACAGGAAGCGGCCGGTCTCTACGTCGAACAGTATGACTCCGGCGCCGCCGCTGTTTTCGAAAGCGACAACTGGTTTAACAACAACTCCACCAGCACGGTGCGCATTGCCTCGCGCAGCAACAACATGGCCAGCATCGGGCTGTTCGTCGAGCACAGAGGTTTCGCGGGACGCGCGCTTGTCGTAAACACTACGAGCTCAAACAGCCCGGTCGCCACTTTCGGCTTCAAGTCCGCCGGCGGCTCCGCCACTTCGGCGGTGTATATTTCAGCCGACAATCTAAATACAGACAGCGAGGCGTTTAAGGTCGTTAATAAATCTCAGGGAAGCGCTGCGGTTTTTTCGAATATTGATGTTTGGAATGCGACCCCGACTATTTTCATTTCCAACGAATCCAACGAAATGAGAGCCGCCGCGCTGCAAATCCGGCAGAATGCCCTCAACGCGCCCGCAGCCCTGATTGAAGAAACCGCGATCGGAGCCGCGACCGCAACGCTGATTGTCAACAAACGCGGCATGGGCGACATCGCGGTATTCTCGAAAAGCGGAGCCCCGAAGTTCATTGTCGACTCGGACGGAAACGTGTTCGCGAGCGGAACGGTTTTCGGCGGCATGTCGGGCGGCAGTTTCGTCAGCAAGGCGGGCGACAACATGTTCGGCGGATTATACATGGGCTTCAACACAGCCACGGCGACCCTCCACATAAAAAACATCGGCGGCGGCAATTCGCTCTATATCGACGACACAGGCGCCGCAGCCGCGACTTCGGCGCTATATGTCAACACAGACAACACGAATTCCGGAAGCTACGGGATTCAGAGCATTACCACCGGCAACGGCATGCCCGGCCTGTTCAGAATTAACAATATGACTAATTCCTCCGACGCGGTTCAGGGATATTCAAACGGAACAGGAAACGCTGTCGCGGGATACGCCTCCGCCTCAGGCCGCGCCGGCTACTTCGAAAGTTTAGACAACGCAAACGCTAATACTGCGTTGACCGTTCAATCGAATTCCAACGTCGGCAATTCACATACAGTCTTGGCGGCAAAAACAGGCGGCGGCGGCAGCGCGGGCTTCTTTGAGATCAACAACGCGGCAAACCCCGATGAGGCATTGTATGCTTCAACTAACGGCACGGGGCTTACAGCATATTTCAGCAACACGAATGCCGCCAACAATTTAGCGACACTCGGCGTAGATACCAATGGCAACGGCGCCGCTTTATATGGATCCACAACCGGCGCAGGAAACGCGGGCCGCTTCGAGATATCAAACGGCGGCAACGGCTCGGAAGCGCTGCTTGCCACAACCAACGGCTCCGGCAGCGCCGGTTCTTTTCAGATTGCCAACGCCGGCAGCGCCAACAACGCCCTGCTCGGAACTACCAACGGCTCCGGCGCCGCCTTGTTCACTTCCAATACAGGCACAGGCCGCGCCGCTATGGTTTCTATCAGCGCCCCCGGCAACGCGGCGGAAGCGCTATTCGTATCGACCTCCGGCTCCGGCAGCGCGGGCGCATTCGGAATCACCAACGCCGCCAATGCCTCTACCGCGCTGACCGCAACAACTAATGGAACCGGCGGCGTGGGCAATTTCACTATCTGGAACATCGCCAACGCACAACCTGTTCTCTTTGCGCAGACCGACGGAACCGGAACGGCAGTCGCCGCAAATACTTCCGGAACCGGCAGCGTGGGCTCTTTCTCCAACAGCAACGGGGCAAACTCCGCCAACGCGCTTTATGTCTACACAAACGGCACGGGAAATGCCGGCAGATTCGAGCTCGACAGCGCAGGCAGCATCAACGCAGCCATATCAGCCTTCACCAGCGGAATCGGAAACGCCGGCAAATTCCAAGTCAGCAATACCGCAAACACAAACGACGCCATGTCAATATCCACGAACTCAAATTCGGCAGGCGGCAAAGGCTTGCGAGTCGCCAATTCCGGCACGGGCGACATGGCCGCCATCTTCACGATCAGCAACGGAGGAAACACGAGTCCGGTTATACTTACGGACTCCGCCGGAACGGGCAACCTGATCCAGGTTCAGCAGGGCGGCTCAGATAAACTTGTCGTCGGCAATAAAGGGAAATTGAGCATGCCGGACACAAATGTCGCCGGCAGAGCGACAATAACCGGCGGGACTAACTGCAAATTGGTTAACACAACTGAAGTAACCGGCTCAAGCGCCGTCCTTGTCACGCCTATTTCTAATGGAACCGGCACATTCGGCGGACTGCGAGTTCAGGCAATTACTGCCGCCTCGAGTTTTAATGTCTGCACCATGGACGGCACAAATGTTCCCGCCAACACGGATTTCTCTTACTTAGTCATTAACTGACCTTGTGCTGACGCGGCCATTCGGGAGCAAACAAAGCGTTAACGTAAAACCGTCTGTATCGGGATGACATTTTCATATCGCCGCTTATACGCAGTTATTCAATAATTGTCTCCGCTTGAAATTATCATTTGCATTCCCGCGATTTCCGAATATAAAATTACTTCATGAAAACAAACTGTCGCGCACTCACATCTTTGCTTGTATCGCTTTCCATTTCTTTTTCTATCGCGATCGCATTTTCCGCGGCTCCGCGCGCGCAAACAGCGCCGCTCCCGCCGCCGCCGAAACCCGCTGCGACTGACCCGGATCCGAAAACCGACCGCCTTTGCGACGAAGCCGCCAACCCGGATGCCGCGCCGGATAAGATTCAAATCCACTGCCGACTCGAATCCGGAGAATTCGCGCCGGCTCCGGCCTCCCCCGCCCCGGCGAAACAAGCCGTCATTGTCGCTTACAATATGGAACGCGGCATGAAACTCGACAAACAAATCGAACTTCTCAAAAACAATCCTGAATTCGCGAATCCGGACATTATGCTCATCAGCGAAGCCGACCGCGGCTGCTCTCGCACAAACTACAGAAACGTGACCCGCGAACTCGCGAAAGCGCTCGGCATGAACTACGTTTACGGCGTCGAATACATCGAACTGCCCCGCCGCGCGAAATTGGCAACCGACAACAACGAGACAATGTGCGAACACGGCAACGCGGTTTTATCGAAATACCCGATCTCCGGCGCCGGCCAGATCAGGCATAAGGAAACTCAGAGCTGGTATATTCCGCCGGGACCGGGTCGAGAGAACATGCAGCCGCGGCTCGGCGGCGTCATGGCAGTAATTGCCGACATCGCTTTCCCCGGCTCGCCGCTGCGCGTTTACTCCGCGCACCTCGAAAGCGCGCTCAACGGCGGAAATGAAATGCGCAGGAGCGAAGCGATGGAAATAGCCGCCCACGCGGACGGCGTCTCCGGCCCGGTCGTCATCGGCGGCGACATGAATACTCTTTTATATTACAACGATATTCAGTCCGGCGGCAAAAAAGAGTATGCTCCTCAGGTTTTCTTCGACGCCGGTTTCATTGATGCCCACTCCGCCCTTCCATACAAAAAACGCGGAACGACTATATTGCAGTTCGGCATGCGTCCGGTAATTGACCTGATTATGGTTCGGGGCGTTCAAACGCTTCAAAGCGGCGTCTGCCCGTCAAAAGTCTGCGATCCGCTCAGCGACCACCTTCCCGTCTGGACGAAGATTGCGTTTTAATTGAGTCCGGGTTTGCTTCGTCACTCTGTTCCTCGCAATGACAGCCTTTTTTTGCTTTTTCTTTTCCTAAGTTCTCGATACTCGCTTCTGGCTACAGCCTTTGTGAGCGCAATCACACAACTATATTTTCGACGCGCTGTTAACTTTCGCTCTATTGTGCCGTTCTAATAAGTAGAAGGGGTGAGAGCCGTGAAAGTTATTTTGGAAGAACCTAAAAAAACGATGACGAACATCACGGATTACGCCCGCGATATTGACATGCTCCTGCGCGAAGAAGGCGAGCGCATCCGCCGCATTCTACATGTCATCGACGAATCAATGACCGCTATCCATCAGTCCCGCAAAATCCTGAATAATTATTAATAACAGTGGCTATTAGACATTAGGCTTTGGGCATTAGGCCAAAACAAAAGATAAAAGCAAATACGGTTTTAAAAACGGCTTAATGATAATTATTTAATCTTTAGCCCAACGCCTAAAGCCCAATGCCGCTTTTCTTATTCAAACTGTTTTCCGTATTTTGCCGCGTATTCCTTCAGCCGCGCGTCCATCGCCTCCGCGCCAACCTCCAGCGTGTATGCGAACGGCGGCTTCTTGAACAGCGCTCCGTTTGTCATCGCCTGATCTATATCCTCCGGCGCCGCGACACCCTCCGCGGCCATTTTTCGCGCCTCCGACACCACCGCCGTCAGTATCCTGCTCACCGCCAGTTCACGATTGTCCATATTCGTAGAACCCCCTTCCCGCCTTCACTCCAAGCGCGCCTTCTTCGTATAATTTTTCAATCGCGCCCGGAACGGCCAGCCGCTCCCCGAACGCGCCCTCAAGTATCTTCATCACTTTGTATAAAAGATCAATCCCAAGCTGATCGGCCATCTTGAAAAGTCCGATCGGCAGGCCGGCGTCCGGCTTCACCAGCGCGTTGTCGATCTCCGCGCGAGTGAGCAGCCCGTCCGCCTCGCAGCGAATCGCCTCCATCATCGCCGCGCAAAGCAGACGGTTCACTATGAATCCCGCGCTGTCCTTGCAACGGATCGGCGCTTTACCGAGCGCTTCGGCAAGCGCGCAAACCGCCGCCGCAGTTGATTCGCTCGTCCCTTCGCCGCTGATCACTTCAACAAGCCTCATCATTGATACCGGATTGAAAAAGTGCATTCCAGCAACCCGATCCGCGCAGCCCGTTTTAGCCGCTATCGCAGTTATGCTCAGCGCCGATGTGTTGCTCGCGAGAACCGTTCCCGGCCCGCAAGCAGCCTCAAGCTCCGCGAACACCCGCTGCTTGAGTTCGAGATTCTCAGGAACCGCCTCAATCACGAAATCGACTTCCGCGAACGGCGCGTATTCCAGCGTCGTCGAGATCAGCTTGATCTTCTCGTCGAATTCCTCCTGCGTCATTCGGCGCCTCTTAACCTTGAACGCATAAATCTGGCGCGCCTTCTCGACGCCCGCTTCGAGGAACCGGTTCTCGACATCTTTCATCACCACCGGGATTCCTGCCTGCGTAGCCACAAACGCTATCTCGCCGCCCATCACCCCCGCTCCAACAATCCCTATCCTTTTCACTTCCATTCGTCACCCCCATGCCTTTTTCGGCTTGCGCGAATTATAATCGCGCGCCTTCGCATATTCAAATATCCGGCTGTATAAATATGGATTTATAATTATTTGTTTTTTATATGAATGCGTTTGTTACATCTGTCCGGTCCGGGAAGAAACAATACGTTTCGAGAAAATCCTGCTGAGGAGGAAAACTATCTTCTGATGGCGGCTAAGTTCCCCGCGCGGCGAGACATGCATCGTCACTCCTGCAGGCAGATTTTCCGGCTTCATCTCGCACGCCCGCGAACCGCCACGGCCCTTCATAAACCCCACGCATAGCATCATCGCCGTGTCGGCATCTGCGGCCGCTTTCGAACGCCCCAGCGCGCAAACGCAACCCGGCGTGGCTTTCTCATATTTGCCAATCCACAATTCAACCGCTCTCGGTGACGCCTTTTCATTAGGGGGTTCAACGCCTCTAAGCACTACTACCCGGCCCGCAATGTTCGCCTCGTTTTCAGAGTAATCCCGCGCGAAAACCGCAAGCGCCGCCGCAAGTCCGATTGTGCCGGTCACGCAAAATATCAGCACAAAAGCCTGTATCGGACTTTTCCGCCGCGCGTCTTTTTGTTTTTCGTTTTCCGCCATCGCTGGCCGCCTTGAGCCTTTTTTTCATTATACCTCATTTCATAAAAAAAAGCCTCAACTCGACGTTTTGCTTTACTCCTAACCGCCAATCGTTTAAAAATATAAGCAGCGCCGGGCGCAGCCCCGACGGCGAATTCTTAACATCGGAGCGCCAACCTATGAAAAAAACCGCCGCCTCTATTCTGCTCGCGATTATAATAACTCTCGTTCCGTTCGGCGCGGCAGCAAAAGACGTCTGTTTCGACTTCGACACCTGCTTCAGCGTAGCCAACAAAAACTTCGACAATAAAGATTATCCCAAGGCCGTCGGATTCTACATTAAAAGCCTGGCGTTCGTTAAAGGCAAAAACGCGGATATCCCGAAACGCAACCTCGCAGCCGCTTATATAAATATCGGGAATGCGTTTCTGAACAAAGGCGACTATAAAAAAGCGATCGCTAACTACACCAACTCTCTGAAAGCGAATCCCAAACACGCGAACGCCTTCAACTATAGAGGGCTGGCTTACCTCAGGAACGGCGACATGAAAAAAGCGATCGCCGACTTCACATCTGCGATAGCTCTTAACCCGAAATCCGCCGAAGCCTTCAACAACCGCGGACGCGCGCTCTATCTCAACAACGACGACGCACGCGCCATAAAGGACTTTAACGTAGCTATCGGCATCAATCCGAAATACGCGGACGCTTACATCAACCGCGCGAATTCCTATAAGAGGAAAAGCGACTTCGCGCGGGCTATCAAGGACTACAACAAGGCCATTGATATCAACCCGCTCGACGCCGCAGCTTTCAACAATCGGGGCAATTATTACGCCGTGAAAAAGGATTACAGTTCCGCTCTCAACGACTTTAACAAAGCTATCTCTCTCGATCCCAAGTTTCCGCCGGCTTACCGCAACCGCGCAAACGCTTACCTTGAAAAAGGCGATAAGCCGCGCGCGCTCGACGACTTCAGAACCTTTATCATGCTCGATCCCGCGTCGCCGGACCGGCAAATGATTGAATCGATCATCGACGGGCTTAGAAAGTAATCGGGATACGCCGTTCTATTTTTCAATTCGGGTTGAATGTATGACTTCCGTTTTGGGATTTACATGCACGTCAATACTTCAGGGCACTCGGTCAAATATTCAGGAACAGTTCCATTCTGCGTGATGCAAATCCTGCAAGCTTTTTTAATTTTCGCCGCCCCATGAATCTTATAAGTAGTGTCTGAAAGTTCAATGCCGCTTTCATACTTCCATGCGCCGCTTTCGGCCGAGCCGCAGAATTTTCCGACACGCGCTTCAATCTCAACTGCTCCGCAGCCCGGCTTCTTGTACAACAGCCCGCATATCGACTCCGCCGTTGCGCCCTTAAATGAAACGGCGGCCCCGGCCGACTCCTTAAGCGCCGACCGCAACGCCTCCAGCTCACTCCTGCAGGCGGCGTATCGGGCCGCCTGCGCCTGTGGCGCGATATCGGGAGCGATCTTCTCCAACAGTTTCTCCGCTTCCGCGCCGTCGAGGCGCCGCTCAAGCGCGCCCTGCATGTTGAATGCGAAAAGCGTTATGTCGTCGCCAAGCGCGGTGACCGACATCGGCAGGCCGTAAAGCTTTCCTTTGTCCGCCTTGACGATCATTCCGCCAGTTTCGGCCAATAGCCCGGCCATAGTTTTCGTCTTCAATTTTCTAAGGTCCGGAAGCTCCGGCGACACGTATCTGTGCGTTCCCTCGCCTTCGCGATGCCCAGCCACTCTATGCGTCTCCGGGTCCAGCGCGTACTTCGAATTATCGACCGGGCACGCCGGAACGCCGTCCGGGAAATACATATTATCCGCCCCGATATCAGAAAGATCATCTTTCGGATATTCCCCCTTATCCATGTAATACATCTCAACCTGCTGATCTATCGTATATCTCCGGATTTCACAGTTCTTAATATCCGCTTTCGCCTTCATGTTCCATCTCTCTCCCGCCTTCTCGAAAACCCGCGTTCCTATCTCTTCCATCTTTTTCATATTAGTTTCTTTTTTCTTCAGACCCCCGTTTTTGTCAACAATGAACAGCGCCGCCGGTTCGGGTTTTCCGACCGCGAACTCAAACAGATAATAGCTGCCCTCGTACAAAGTAGCCGCATAGAAAATCTTTCCGCCTTTTAGATTCCTGAAGTATGATTCTGCGGCGCGTGAATGACTGCCGTCCAGCAAAATCACGCCCAAAACAATCAACGCCATTGCGATAATCCCGGCGCCGCGTTTCTTCGCATTTATCTTGAATATCATTGTCTTCGCCTTTTCCCATTTGTGTTTTTTTTGTTATTCACGTTCATTGTAACATCGGAAATTTTGCTTTTCCATCCCGCTGAATAATGCTAAAACCGTTTTCGCCGAATTTTACATTCCATTCAGCCGGTGATAAACTATTTTTCAAAGCAGCGCGCTTAAAATGTCATCAGAAAACGGAGGCGGAAATGGCGAAACGCAAAGCGAGGATAGGAATCATCGGCTGCGGGCGAATCGCTCGCGAAGGCCACCTGCCCTATCTCAAGGAAAACCCGGATGTCGAGCTTGTCGCAGCCATGGACATTAACGACACGTTCCGCGACAAGATTTGCGATTCGTTCGGAATAGCCGAAGGCTGCCGCACGCCCGAGGAGCTGTTCGACCGCGGGCGGCTCGACGGTGTCCTTATCTGCACGCCGAACTGGGTTCACAAAGACCTGACGCTGATGGCGGCCGAGCGCGGCGCGCACGTTTTTTGCGAGAAGCCGATGGCGGTGAGCGTCGCCGAATGCGAGGAGATGGTCGCGGCATGCGAAAAAGCCGGCGTTTTTCTCATGATGGGCATGGCGAAACGCTTCGACGCCGGAATCGCGAAAGCAAAAACGATCATTCAGTCAGGCGGCCTCGGCGCCGTCTCGCAAATCACGACTTCCTGCCTGAACCCGCCCCCGCCGCGGCTCGACTCGGCGCTGTTCCAGAACGCGAAAAAATGGGCCTCCGCGATCGGCATTGACATCGAGCAACAAATGGGTCTGTGGAGGCTGACCGACCCACGCACCGGCGGCGGCCAGATGCTCGAAATGGGCACCCACCTGCTCGACATCATGTTCTTCCTCGCCGGCGAGAAACCGGCCGATTCGAGCGGCTTCATCAAAAAGAACCGTCCGGACATGCAATGGGAGGACCAAGGATCTCTGCTCATAAAATTCCCGTCGGGCATGATCGCTTCCGCCGAGATGAACATGAGCGCCACCGCCGACAACATCATCGGCGAAAAAGGGCGCATCTACGGCGACAAGGCCTCTCTCTCCTTCAACCTTATCAACGGAATGTGGTTCGGCCTCCCGTTCTATCACTACATCCCGACATTGCTATTCCGCTACGGCGCTCTTTCGCCGCTCACCGGGATCGCGACGCCCGTCCCGGTTCCGGCCAATAGAAAAATTTATATGTACAAACGCCAGATGGATTACTTCGCGGACAAAATACTCGGACGCGACACAGACTATTTCGGGTTCGGACCCGATTTCGCGGCGTTCGGCGGCGACGGGCTGGCCGCCATGCGCGTGATTGAAAAAGCATATATCGCGTCCGGCGTCGGGAAATAAATTCAATTTGTGCGCAATAATGCAAAGCAAGAATAAAGAAACTGCGACGCTTCTGCTGCTCGCGGCAATAGTCGCGTTCGGATTCGCCGTTCGCGTCGCCCGGCTGGACAGCGCGCCGCCGGGCTTCTACATCGACGAAGCCTCTTTCGGATACAACGCCTATTCGATCCTCACAACCGGCCGGGACGAATTCGGAACTTTTCTGCCTCTGTACACACCCTCGTTCGGCACCGGCAAAAACCCGGTTTATTTGTATGCCACGGCGGCAAGCGTAGCGGCATTCGGTCTGAACGAAACGGCAGTGCGGCTGCCAGCCGCGGTTTTCGGAGCGCTGACGGTTCTGCTCACCTATCTGCTCGGCGCGGCGCTGACAAAGCGGCGCTCGGTAGGGTTGCTTGCCGCTCTTTTTCTCGCGCTCAGCCCGTGGCACATTTTCTTCAGCCGCTTCGCCGTTGAAACAACTTCCATGGTCTTCTTTATAACGCTCGGCGTCTATCTTTTGGTTCGGGGGCTGGAACGTCCGGGCGCCCTCGCCTGGGGCGCGTTAGCTCTCGGAGTTTCCCTTTACACTTACGCGCCTGCGCTGCCTTT